>Ga0315274_10004732_pt1 | contig 19961 bp, 19 predicted proteins | sample YL17G02_20_MG_FD_203700 | JGI IMG/M metagenome (GOLD analysis project Ga0315274, IMG submission 203700) | Sediment microbial communities from Yellowstone Lake, YNP, Wyoming, USA - YL17G02_20 | ecosystem: Environmental > Aquatic > Freshwater > Lake > Sediment | place: USA: Wyoming | collected... | reverse complement strand
TCTTCATGACCAACAAAATTATCTTTTAATACTTCTTTTAATTTTTTCATATTTATATTTTTCTGGTCAAAGATATGGTATTTAATTGCTGATAGACCGTCAGTAATGGTGCCAATTCCTACGCCCTGAAGGTAATCGGTATTATAGCGAGCACCACCAGCATTATAATCCTTCCCTTTTTCAATACAATCACTAATTATTATGGAGAGGAATGGGGCGGGCATATAGATAGCATACAATCTTTCAATTATATTATTTCCCCTAATCTTTATATCTATAAAATGATGAAGTTGATTTTTGAAAGCCTGAAATAATTCTGCAAAAGAATTAAATTGGGTTGGTTCGCTAGTTTCTATCCCTATTTTTTTACCAGTCCGAGGGTCAATGCCGTTATTTAAAGTTATCTCCAGCACTTTTACTAAATTAAAATAACCGGTTAAGATGTAACTTTCTTTGCCAAAGGCACCGGTCTCCACACAACCACTCGTTCCCCCACATCGGGCATCCTCTATGGATTTACCCTGTCTGAGCATCTCCTCGACCACTTCTTCAGCGTTAAATACTGAAGGTTGTCCCCAACCCTTTCGGATTATTTCGCAAGCTCGTCTTAAAAATCTATCCGGACTCTTCTGGCTCAACTGAATATTAGTGCTGGGTTGTAATAATCTCATTTCATCGATTACATCGAGTATCAGATAGGTTAAGTCATTCACTCCATCAGAGCCATCTATCTTTAATCCACCATTATTAATATTAGCAAAATCGGTATAGGTCCCACTTTCGGCTAAAGTTACTCCTACTTTGGGTGGTGCTGGTTGATTATTGAATTTTATCCAGAAGCACTCTAAAAGTTCCTTTGCCTTTTCTTCAGTCAACGTCCCCTCTTCTAATTCCTTTTTATAAAAGGGGTATAGATGCTGGTCTAATCTGCCTGGATTGAATGAATCCCAGGTATTAAGTTCGGTAATAACCCCTACATGAACAAACCAATACATTTGCAGAGCTTCCCAAAAGTTTCGGGGTGAGTTAGCTGGAACATGAGAACAAACCTCTGCGATTTTTAATAACTCCTTCTTTCTTGGGGAATTTTTTTCACTCTTGGCCATCTCTAAAGCTTTTTCGGCATAACGCTCGGAAAATCTGATTATAGCCTCAGCGCAGATAAGCATAGCCTTTAATTCTTCTTGTTTTTGATAGGATTCAACATCATTTAAATAATCAAGGTTCTGCAGACTCTTTTTAATATCTTTCTGGAAATCTAAAAAACCTTTATGATATATCTTATCATCGGCTACCGTATGCCCAGGGGCTCTCTGTTCCATAAATTCGGTAAAAATACCTGCTTCATAACAGTCTTTCCATTGCAGGGTCATCTCTTTAAATATCTGACTGCGCATCGACCTGTTTTCCCAATAAGGAATAATCTTCTCTTCTTGAATTTTTTTATCTTCTTCGCTCACCTTAAAGGCAATCTTTTCACGGTTATTTATTAAATTAAAATCTTCAATACTATGACAGCATAATTCTGGAAAAGTAGGAGTAGCTTTTGGAGCCTCCCCCCGCTCTCCCATAATAAGCTCCCCTTCAGCGATAGAGATAACTTTATTTTCCAGCACCTGTTTAAAGGTTAAAGCCCGAAGTACTGGAGAAGAAACTTTTCCGGCATATTTCTGATAGGCTTCAGTTACCAAATTTGCTCGCTCGATAGAAATATAAGGTTGAGTATCTAAACTTTCCTGTCTTAATTTTTCCACTCTTTTAATCATATAAATTAACCTCTTAATTTTACATTCAGATTAAACTTCCTCAAAATCATTGCAGACCCCATTCTCTTTAAAACTAAAATAGCCATTTCCACCGATTATAATATGGTCCAATAAAACAATGTCCACAGTTCTGAGGGCGGCTTTTATAGCCTTTGTTATACTGTAATCATCCTCTGATGGCTTTAAGGATTCTCCCGGATGATTGTGTGAAATAATAACGCCTGTGGCATGATTGTGTAATGCCCGTTCAACAATTTTTCTGGGATATACTACCGATTTATTAACCGTCCCTTTCTGTATAGTTTCAATTGCCAGCAAACGGTTCCTGCTGTTTAAGAACATAACTTTAAACTCTTCGTCAGCTAATCCTTTCAAAGAAGCTTTCAGGTAATCATAGACAACATCTGACGAAGAAACTAAATCTTTTTTATAGAGCCCTTTCTCAAGGTAAATTATTGCAATATCCTTTAAAAAATTGAGAAACAAGGCACTATGTTCGGAAATGCCACCAACTTTTTCCAGCTCTTTCCTGTCAGCATCCAATACACCATTGAGTGTTTTGAATTCAGACAACAACTGCTTTGCAATAGGCTTGGTGTCTTTTCTGAGAATGGTAAATGATAAAGCAAATTCCAACACCTCGTAATCAAGCCATCCTTTTATTCCACCGCTTTTGTACTTTGCCTTTATTCTTTTGCGATGTCCAAGATAATCTGATTTTAAAGCTTTACTCACCTTTCTACCTTCAGCCTTTCACTGTATTTCTCCCAATCCGGCAAGCAAGCAAACATCAAACTTTTAAATAATTTACCATGATTAGGGACTTTCATGTGCAGCAGTTCATGAACAATTACGTAATCACAAAGCTCTCTCTCCATTTCAAGAAGTTCCGTATTAAATGTTAATCTTCCATTTTGTGATAATGATGCCCATTTGTTTTTCATAGAACGCAAATGTATCTCTTTCGGCTCAACATTCAGTTTCTCTGCCCATTTAAAAACATTAGATTTAAACTTTCCTGCCCCAGTCGACTGGTCCAGACATTTTCTATTTTTACTTAAAAGCATTGGCATCTTACCTTCTTTCCAGTTTCAAAATCTTTTCAACAAGTTCAACAGCCTTTGTTTTATTTACTTCTCTTAGCAATATTTTATACAACTGTGTGGTTAGCTCTCTCTTCTCCTTACTGTTTAATTTCCAGTTGGGATAAGTCTCAAATATACCATTAATCTTTACTGCCAGTGTATCTGGTTCTGGAATTCCATTTCTCTTAAACAACCAGAAAATCGTGAAAGTATTAACATCAAAATTCTTTTCAGTCTGCTCCCTGCGTGCTTGATTAATCTCTCTGATAATTTCTTCCAATCTTTTCAAAGCCTCAAGAGTCGTAATGCGCCTGTCATCATATAGTTCAATAATGTCCTGTGCCTTTTCGCCTATGGAAATTAAATATGGCTGGGTATCCTGATTATCATCAATGAACTTAAGAATGCTCTTTCTTAAATTGATTATCTTAACATTATCTGACTTATTGCTCTTCTTTAATGCCTCAAGGGTGTCTTCTTTTATCTCATAAATCGGAAGTGTGGAGGAAATGTCTGTTGTATAAACATGCTTTTTAACCAGGTCAGAGGTCTTCCGCATCAACTCCTTATCCAGAAGAATCCTTCTGGCAAAGGCATTTCTGATAATGCTGTAAAGATAGGAAATTCTCCAGTAATCATTTATATAATCTCTTAAAAATTTATCCGGTGAAATAATCTCATAAAGCATCTCAAGCTGCTTAAAGAACCTGTAGAACTCTTCTCTCTTGTCTTTATCACTGAAATATTCAATCGTTCTTTCAACTGTTTTATTATCAAATCTACGTCCTATCAATTCAAGATATGGCCTGGCTTTATCTTTCATCAGGTTTTCAAAGGTTGATTTCAATATATCTATGTTCCTGATAACACTTGCCACAACATCTGAATCAAAAGCCAATGCTTTTTCAAGTCGTTCGAATATGCCGACAAAGTCAAGCACAAATCCAGCAGATTTCTTTAAACCATCTTCATCCTCATAAGGTCTGTTTACCCTGGCAATTGCCTGTAAAAGAGTATGGTCTTTCATGGGTTTATCCAGATATATGCAATAAAGAATAGGAACATCATAACCGGTCAGCAATTTATCAGTAACTATCAGTATCTTTGGCATCTTTGTCTTGTTTGGGAAAATCTTGCCCTTTAATTCCCGCTCTTTATATTCGCTTAAATAATACTCTTTTAAGAATGGTCCGTCATTCTGAGCTTGACTATAAACAACTATGGAATATTCAGAAGGAAGATGTTTATCCAGTTCTTTTTTATACAAAGCACACGCTTCCCGGTCTACCGCAACCAGAAATGCCTTATAGCCCATAGGTTCAACATTTTCCTTATAGTGCTTAGCTACAAATTCAGCAACTTTCTTAACGCGGTCTTCGGATTTCAGAAAATTCTTCAGGTTTACTGCCTTATCTAGTAATTTGTTTAATTCCTCTACATCACTAACGCCTTCTTTTTCCATCAATGCAAAAAATTCCTTCTCAAGCATTTCTTTAGGCACTCTTATCTCGCTTGGGGCAAGTGTATAGTGTAAAGGAACTGTTGTCCCGTCTTCGATTGATTCAGCAATGGAATACTTATCCAGGTAGCCTTTATCATCCTCTTTGCCGAATATCTTGAAAGTTCCCTTGCCGTAAAGAATCTTGTCAATTGGTGTTCCGGTAAAACCAAAATAAGTAGCATTCGGGAGAGCTGCCATAAGATAATTCCCCAAATCCCCGCCTGTGGTTCTGTGTGCTTCATCAACAAGCACAAAAATATTGTCTCTTGTATTGATGTCTTTTGGCATACCCTCAAACTTGTGGATCATTGAAACTATCAAGCCACGATAATCTGACGAAAGTAGGTCCTGCAAATCCATCTTTGACTCGGCTATTTCCATACCCTCGCCAACCTTAAAACCGTAGGCATCAAGGTTTCTGAAAAGCTGGCTTTCAAGTTCGTTACGGTCAACAAGCATTACAACTGCGGGTTTTTTAAATTCCGGCTGCTGGAGTATTTTCTCGGCAGCCACAATCATGGTGAAGGTTTTACCTGCACCTTGGGCATGCCATATTAATCCTGTTTTCTTTTTTTCATCCAAGGCTCTATCAATTATTTTCTCAACTGCCCTTGTCTGATGCTGCCTCAGGATTATTTTTGAAAGAACATCGTCTTTTTTGAAGAAAATAATATAATCCCGAATGAATTGGAGTATTCTTTCCCGCTGGAAGAAGGTTTTTACCTTTTTCTCAAAATTTCCCCTCTCAATATCCTTCCAGTTAAAAAGTCCTTTTCTGTCCAGATTCCAGGTTACTCCGTAATAAAAATCAAGTAAATGGGTAACATCAAATATCTGATTTGAAGTCATCAGTTCAGGTGTCTCTTTGTGATAACGCCTTATCTGGGCAATTCCTTCCTCAATTCCTTCTCGCTTGTTGGCATTTTTTGTCTCTGCAATTATGATGGGAATGCCATTTATCAGGAATATAACGTCTCCTCTGCTAGTAAATTTGCCATTGGTGTATTGCCATTCATCAGTTACGTGAAACTGGTTGTTGTTAATATTTCCAAAATCAATAAATCTTATATTTAGCTCACGTTTATCCTTCTCATAGTAAATAGATTTCTCACCTTTAAGATATTGCAGAATTTCTTGATTACCTTCTATTGAGTTCTTTACATTTTCCAGCCGTTTTATGATTTCATTCGCTTTTTCGTTGTTAATAATTCCCTCACTACCGTCATTACGAGGCAAAGCCGAAGCAATCTCTTTATTTAATTTCATCAACTGTTCTTTAAGGATACTATAAAGAAACAATCCTGCCTCACCTTGTCTTAGGATTACAGTTTCATCTCTGGTTAAATAAGTCCATCCGATTTGCCTGGCATATTTAATCAACGGTTCCTGAACTATTTTCCGTTCAGACATTTTCTTTAACCTCAAAATCTAAATCTTTTACTCTAACTTTACCGGTCATCAACTGGTTAAGCATGGTTCTAAATAAAGCCTGCAATGTTTGCTTTCGGGATTCTACTTGCGTAAGTTTTTTATCTATACTAAAAAGTACATTTGCAATTTCTACTTGCTCTTTCTTTGGCGGAACGGGTAATAAAGCAGCGTGAATGAAATTTCTATTTAATGTTGGAACGCTAACCCCAGTTTTATATTTGTTAAAGTCTAATCGGTGTAATAAATAATAAACAAACAAAGGCTCATTGTCATGAAAATCTTTTACATATAACGCAGTATTGTGAGGCCAGTAGGAACCTTCAATATAAGTAATTTTGCCAATAGAACCACTTCTACCCGTAATGACGCCCGGCCCTTGCTTTATCGCTTTGTTATGGTAACCGATACAACCATTTGAACCAATAACGGGGATGTTGCCTTCCTTAAATTCATACTTGGGTAAATCTTTTCCCCTCTGCAAAGTTGCGATTTCACCAAGTCTTTTGATATTCCAAGTCTTCGGTATCAAGCTAATTTCTGACTCTTTTTGTTCTTCGCCATGTAAACCTTCAGTGAAAAGTTTATTCATAAGCGATTTTTTGAGTTCCTTTGTTATCTGAATTATTTTATCCTGCTGCTCAATAGATTGCTGGATTTTGGAGAGGACAAAAGCGATTTTCTGCTGTTCTAAGAGATAGGGGATAATTACTTTAACATTTTTGACTTCGGATAGATTCAAAGTAGGGTATCCGTCGGTTTTATCTTTTGAAAGTTCAATATTTCTCAATTCATAAAATAGAAATTTTTGGTTTACATTTTTATCGTTAGAAATTACAGCACAAAGGTGGCTTACTATATATGCATCTATTGGAAGCATCGCTCTTTTCTCTAAATAAATTGAAGCACCACTTTTGGGGAAAACTATTGTCCCCTTGGGATATATCTTAAGTTTATATTTCTTTACAGCATCATCAGTTATTAAATCCCATTTGATTACCTTGTCACCTTCTCGGTCGATATGCTGCACTCTAATAAATGGATTCTTGCCATTAAAATAATTGTCTCCTTGGGGTGCAGAACCTCCAGAACTAATTTCTGCAACATCTCCTAATTTCACAGTTTTCCAATCCTCAGGAATCAATCCGATTCCAGTTTTTTTAAATCCGTTTTCTATTACTGCTTTGGTTTTCATTCTTCCTTTAAGAATCCTCTTTGTGTGATTTTTTTCATTATCTCGTTAAGTTCTCTGTCTGTCTTCTGTCTCTCCTCTTCAAGTTCTGCCAGCTCAACAAGTATTTCATCAACATCCCGATATTCCTCTTCCTTACCATTACCAACATATCTTGAGGGACTTAAATTATAATCGTTCTTCTCGGCTTCTTCGTTAGTGATTATTTTGGTAAATTTGTCTATGCTCTTCCAATCATGAAATACCTTGGCTATTTTTTCAATTTTATCATCTGGTATGAAATTTTTAGGTCGTCCTTTTTCAAACTCTAAAGAGGCATTTATCAACATAATCCTGTTTTTTCTTTCCTTGGGCTTGTTTTTGTTCAGTATTAAGATAATTCCTGGTGCAGTTGTGTTATAAAATAGATTTTCGGGCAAAAGCAAAACTGCCTCTATCCAGTCATTATCTACGAATGCCTTGCGGATTTCCTTCTCTCTATTGCTTCCTTTGTTTCCTGAACCCCTTGCAACCGCTCCTGTATCAAGAACAATTGCTGCCTTGCCATTATCATTTAAAGAGGCAAACATGTGTTGAACCCAGCCCCAGTCAGCAGAACTTGCAGGCGGATAACCTCCTTCAAAGCGGCTGAAGGTATCGCTTTCGTAAAAACTGGTATCATAGCCATCCTGATTCCACATAGGATTGGCAACAACAAAATCAAAGGTTTTTAATATACTTCCATTAAGGAATTTCGGGTTGCGTAGGGTATCACCTATTGCAATGTCTCCCTCCATGTCGTGAATAATCATATTCATTTTTGCCATTGCATAAGTAACATGATTCTGTTCCTGTCCGTAAAGTCTCAAAGGCTTTGAAATCTCCTTCTCTTTTTCCTTAAGCGCAAGCTGGGATTTAACAAGTAATCCTCCCGAACCACAGGCCGGGTCATAAACCTCTTGCCCCTGTTCAGGATCTAATATGTAGGCCATAATCCAACCAACTTCTTTGGGAGTGTAAAACTCTCCTGCGCTCTGCCCCTGCCCTTCCGCGAACTTGCGAAGCAAATACTCGTATGCCCTTCCAAGAATATCAGCCTCAGCATCTTTTAAACCAAGCCTGTGCCTGCTGATAATTTCTATCATATTACTTAACTTACCATCATCTATTATTCTCTGCCCGCTTACAGTGGCATTAAAATCAACTATGTCAATAACTCCCTGAAGCCTTGGATTCTCTTTTACTATGGCACGCATGGCATCCGTAAGATTCCCGCCGATTTTTGTTGTATGCTTTCTGATCTCAGGCCATACTGCCTGCTTAGGAATAAAGAATCTCACCAGGCTATGATCCTTTGAGGCAATTTCCCAGGCTGTCTTTTCATCCCCGAATTCCTCTGTCAGTCTCTTTATCTCATCCTCAAAAACATCAGAAAGTCTTTTCACAAAAACCATAGGCAGAATATAATCCTTAAACTTCGGTGCATCAACAGCCCCCCGAATACTGCAGGCAGCATTCCACAACCATGTTTCAAGAGTTTTAATGTCTAACATATATCAACCAATCTCCTTAAAATTTAGTAACTTTTCTATGATCTCTTATCTGAACAATTCTTGTCCCATCTGATACAAAGTTACTTTTCTTCTCATCTAACTCCAATGAGCCATTATATTCCTCAACTTTTGGATAAACCTTAAAGATTTTTTAATTCTGGGGTAACCTTTTAATTTTTAGAATATGGTATTGGCTCATAAAGACCGATTTTTTTATAGAGCTTCCCAAATCCTCGGGCTTGTTGCGCTACATACTATTTCCACACCTTCAACTGTTCAAACTTCACTTTAAATTTTTTAAAGAATTCCTCAATCTTTTCCTTTTGCTCATAAGGCATCATTACACAGCCTGCAGAAAGTTTCTGGCCGCCTATCTCTTGCAATAAACCTTTATAGTTGTATCCTTTTCTTGTCTGTTCGTAAAGTTGCCTGTTAAATCGCACCTTATCTTTCTGAGGTAAGCTGCTTATCTGAAAAGAGTAAATCAGATAAGGTTTTTGTTGCAGTAATATAGCAGACGGTATGTCGGATGGTTCTCTCAGGTAGAGAATCTTCCCCTCCTGAAAGATGTTCTGCAGTAAACCCGTATCTGTTTTCTGCAATTCAACTATGGTTCTTATGGTTGGCTGGATATTTCTGCCTATTTCGGATTCAAGCTCTATTACTTTATCGTGTATCTCTTTCTGGGTCTTATCTTCGGTTGTAAGTATAAATAAATCAACGTCTGACCTTGAAGTAAATTCTCCTCTGGCAAGACTACCATAAAGGATAACAGATTTTACATCCTCAATTTTGGAAAGCTCTTTGGCTATCTTTTTAAGTACTCTCTTCATAGATTTTCACTTCAAACCATTTTTCATCCTTTCATTTTTCGTTATTATAACGAATTATGGCTTTTTTGTCCAGTTTTTCGTTATTGTAACGAAAGTAGGAGTTGCCTGGGGGTATTAACCTCTTAATTTTACATTTAGATTAAACTTCTTTAAGATCGCAGATACCTCGGATAATTTTTCTTCCGAAGGAGATTGTGTGGTTACTAATTTATAAGTCCTTCCCAATCTTTTGTATTTATCTATGCCTATATAGTGATAAGGGAGAAGGTTCACCTGAGTTATCTTTAAGGAAGATAAAAATTCTCCCGTTTCCTTGATATTTTGATAATCATCATTTATGCCAGGAATAACCGGAAAACGAACAAAGATATTATGGTGTACCGAGGAGAGTTTCTTTAAATTTTCTAAAATGATCTCATTGGATACCCCGGTATATTTATGGTGTTTTTTGCTATCCATTATTTTAAGGTCGTACAAAAATAAATCTACTTTAGGGATTATTTTATTTAAAATTTCCCAGGAAATATATCCCGAGGTATCAACTGAAGTATGGATTTTCTTTTCTTGACAACCATTAAGGAGACCCTCTAAAAATTCAGATTGCCCCAAGGGTTCCCCACCGGAGAAGGTCACTCCCCCGCCAGATTCTTCATAAAATACCAGATCTTTCTCTATCTCTTTTATAACCTCTTCGATGGTTAGTTTTTCCCCTATCATTTCTCGGGCTAGAGCGGGGCATTTTTCTATACACTTTCCGCAAAGAATGCATTTCTCTTTTTCAGTAATCGGAATACCATTTTTTATCTTAATAGCATCGGAAAGACAAATCGTAGAACATGCTCCGCAACCTATACATCTATCTCCCCAAAATATCATTTCCTGCTCGCTTAACTGGCTTTCAGGATTTTGACACCACCAGCAACTAAGCGGACATCCTTTTAAAAAAACGGTAGTCCGAATTCCTGGCCCATCATGAATTGAATATCTTTGAATATTAAAAATTATTCCTGTAGTCATAAGTACAGAATTTGTCAAAGGACCGTCCCCTGACAAAGTTGTATGATTTTTTGGGCAATCTTTTCGGGGGTAAAACCGAAATAATCAGCTAATTGTTGGGCTGGGGCACTTTTTCCAAAAGATTTCATAAATACCGTATAATAATAATTATTCAATAGTTGATACCACCCTTGACCGGTATTAGCCTCAATCACTACTCGAAGAGCATCCCCAGGTCCTAAGACCTCTTCTAGGTATTTTTTTTCTTGTCTTAAAAATTCTTCTCTATCCGGAATAGATACTATCCGACTGGCAATGCCATTCACTTTTAATATAAGGCTTACTTTTAGAGCTATCGAAACCTCGCTGCCACTGGCCATTAATACTACTTGAGGGACTTCTTTTTCTTGCTGAGATATTATATAACCACCACGAGCGAATTCTTTTACACCACGAAATTTTTCCAGATGGGGTAAATCCTGTCGGGATAAAATCAAGGCGGTAGGCTCTTCTGTCTTCTTTAAGATTTCTCTCCAGGCTAATTTGGTCTCTTCTTCATCAGCAGGTCGAATAATCTTTAGATTTGGTATAGTCCTTAAAGATTCAAGTTGCTCTACCGGTTGATGAGTTGGACCATCTTCTCCTACCAAGAAAGAATCGTGGGTAAAGATATAGATTACCGGAAGCTTCATTAAAGCTGCCATCCTAATAGCTGGGCGCATATAATCAGAAAAAACAAAAAAAGTGGAACAATAAGGTCTAAATCCCTTATGTACTGCAATACCATTAACGATCGCTCCCATCGCATGTTCCCTAACTCCGAATCTGATATTTCTACCATCAAAGTTATCCTTTTGAACATCCTCATATTTACTTAAATAAGCTTTGGTAGAAGGTTCTAAATCTGCTGAACCACCGATAAAATAAGGAATTTCATCAGCAAGTTTATTCAAGACTATCGATGACGCTACTCGAGTAGCCACCGGAGATTTTATTTCCAAACTTTCCAATTCTAAATCTTGGGGAAGGACTAAATTTAAGGCTTCATCCCACTTCTTTCTTAATAGGGGAGACTTTTTAGTCCATTCTTCAAATATGTTCTGCCATTCTTCTCTTTTTTTAATCAATTCTTTTTTTCTATTCTCAAAAAATTCTCTTACCTCAGCTGAAACATAAAATTTCTCATCTAAAGGAAGACCTAAATTCTTCTTTAGACCTCTGACCTCTTCCTCACCTAAAGGTGAACCGTGGCAACTGCTAGAATCCTGCTTGGTGGGAGCTCCATAACCAATATGGGTTCTGGCCATAATTAAGGTAGGTTTCTTTTTGCTTTTCTTGGCTTCTAGCAGGGCATCTTTAATTTCTTCTACTTTATGACCATCGACATTTTCTATTACCTGCCAGTTATAAGCTTTAAATCTATCGACTACCGATTCAGTAAAGGTCATTTTAGTTTCTCCAGACAGGCATATCTTATTATCATCATAGATAGCTATTAACTTTTCCAAGCCCAGATGGCCAGCTAAAGAAGCAGCTTCAGAGGTAACACCTTCCATCATACAGCCGTCACTTAAAAGAGTATAGGTATAATGGTCAACAATTTTATAATCCTTGGTATTAAATCTGACTGCCAACATTTTCTCTGCCAGTGCCATTCCTACGGCATTGGCAAATCCTTGCCCCAAAGGTCCGGTGGAAACTTCTATTCCAGGAGTTTCTCCATATTCAGGATGACCAGGAGTTTTAGAATTTAATCGTCTAAACTTCTTTAAATCTTCTAAAGAAATATCATACCCAGAAAGGTATAGCAAAGAATACAACCACATTGAACCATGACCCGCAGATAGTACAAAACGATCTCGGTCTGGCCAATCGGGGGTAGAAGGGTTATATTTTAAAATATTTCCAAAGAGTACTGCTCCAATCTCTGCACAGCCCAAGGGTAAACCCGGGTGACCAGACTGAGCCTTCTCTATAGCATCTACAGCTAATCCTCTTACTATGTTAGCAATTTTATTAAACAATTTAGAAATTCCTCCTTCACTTCTGAATACTGATATTTAATATTTTACACTTATTTTTTTTCTTCTACAAACTTTTTTGTTTTTTATATTTTATTATTAATGTAAACTTTAACGAAGGCAATTAAATAGAAAAGTTATGCTTAGGTCTTTTCTCTACTTTCACTTAATTTATTTTCTTTCTCTTTATAGTGCACTTTTGATTTTTAAATGACATATTAATAATAACTGTTGACAAGATGTATCTATAGGTGTATATTTAATATGTATAATAAATATGTACAATAAGATTTTTAAAAGAAAAGGATCTTAATGATAGGTGAGTAAAAATGAAAAGAATAAATATAAACTTCTCGGATAATTTATTGTATGAAATAAAAAGAACCAGCAAAGAATTAAATATGAATTTGAGTGAATTTGTCCGGGAAGCAACTGAAGTATATTCCAGTAAAATAAAAGAGGAAAAGCTTAAAAAAGAGTTAGCTGAAGGATATAAAGCAAAAGCTAAACTAAATCTTAAAATATGTGAAGATTATAAATATATCGATGGAGAAAATATTTAACCTATGGATATTGAAAGAGGAGATATTGTTTTAGTAGATTTAGAACCTGTTAAAGGCTCAGAAACCGGTAAAATAAGACCTTGTGTTATAATTCAGAATGATATTGGAAATAAATTTTCCTCAACAACTATTGTGGCAATTGTAACCAGCCAAAAAGAAATCTCTAAAGAATATCCTACAGATGTATGGGTAGAGAAAAATAAAGGCGGTTTAAATTTAGATAGTATTATTCAAGGTGATCAAATAAGAACCATATCAAAAGAACGAATAGTTAAAAAACTTGGGCATTTTGAGGACGAAGTTATGAATAAAGCAAACAAGGCATTAAAGATTAGTCTGGGATTATAGAGGAGGATACACTCTTATTAAGAACATATAGCAATAGCCCTTTCTTAACGGTAATAACAGCTTTTTCCTGCTCAATTATATTGCTAATACCTCTGGTCTTATATCTTAATAGGCTTTCTGATTCGAGCAAATATTTACATCCCGTTATAGTAACACCGGTAACCTTTTCATCTAAGGGAATCAAAGAAAGCCTTGCACCTATTTTTTGAAAAAACACTTTTTCTCTATTTATTATCCCCATTTCCAGCCCAGGTTCCTTAATAAATGCTGCTATTCCATTTCTAAAAGCATATTCCAGGAGAAAGATATTGGCTAACTGCTGATCTAATCGCCCCCCTGCAAAGCCGATGATAATAACATTATTAAAACCTCTTTCCCGACAATATTGAAGTGCCAGTTCACCATCGGTTTCGTCCTTTTCAACAGGGTATTTTATAATCTTAACTCCCATTTTTTCATAACGTTGATATTGTGCCTTGGTAAGCGAATCAAAATCACCTATAATCACATCAGGCAAAAAACCTATGCTCTCTAATAATAAGGCTCCGCCATCAGCAGCAACAAACAATACATCTTTCTCTCCGATTAGTTTCTTACATTCTTCCTTATTTCCTTTTAATTCTCCGTTTAAGACAATAACCGCCTTATTCGTTGACATAAATTATCCTCTCATCTTTCGTTTTTGCCCTCATTAATTACTATATTCTTTATTAACGGTATTATAATTATATAACAGAGCAACAGCGATGGCAAAAGGTAACTGATATTATATATTGCTGAATATACCCATGGACTTTGACCTTCCGGAGCATACTGAGCAAAAAATATAATCCCGGAAAGGAAGTGGCTAATAAACCTTCCCAGTCCACCAGTAAAGACAGCTAATAATAACCAGCCATACGTACTTCCCTTTGCCTTTAAATTAATCTTGTTTGAGAATATTCCGGCTAATCCAACCAGCATGTAAGGTAAAGGATAATCTAATACCAGTTGTGCTGGATGGATAATGAAAGGACCAAGCGCTAATTGAACTAAACCATATACTACTCCAGCCATCATACCTGAGCCAGCTCCCCAGCGCAAAGCTATAATTAAAATCGGCAGCATTTCGAGGCTAACCGACCCCCCCTGAGCCATCCTCCACAAAGGAATAAAATTTAAAATAGCAGCTAATGCCACCGCCATACCAATCTCGGTCATAATCCTTACTTGATTTCTTTTCATTATAAATTCCCCTTTCTTTTAAAGTAATTTATTTTAAATAAAAAAACCGTAAACCTTGATCTTATAATCAAATATCTACGGTTATCATTAAAGATATTCCCTACGCTGGCATTATCCAGATCAGGTTCCAAGGGTCTGTTTATTAAAAACACTCTCAGCTTTAATCAGCTCCCCAAAATATTTATTTAATTTTTTGTAAAAAATATTACCTCTCAAAATATAAAAATTAACTTTTTTTGTTGGATACTTTTATCTTTAAATTTAATTTTTTATATATTAAAATGGCTGACCTATTTTTGACCTAATATATAATTAAATCAAATTTAAATTTAATCAATTACAGCTACAGCATGATTATCTAATTATCTTCTAAAATCGCTTCTTGGTTTGCGGGGACGAGCTTCATCGATCTTCAAAGGACGGCCATCAAATTCGGTATCGTTTAAAGCATCTTTAGCTTTTTCAGCTTCTTCAGAAGAAGCCATTTCTATAAAAGCAAAGCCTTTGCCTTCGATGATGTTGACACTCTTAACTTCACCGTAACTGGAAAATAATTCTTTTAATTGCTCACTAGTTACAGAATACTTAAGGTTTCCAACATATAACTTATTTTCTTGCATACTTTCTACCTCCTTTTCGTTATTATTTCTCTTAAGTCCAATAACGTTTCTTTAAGGAGGTAGAAGCAAGATAGCTATCTGCCTCTTAAGGGATAACATTATTAAAACACAAGAGATCCCTCATAAACAATCTGTTTTCAGAGGACTAGTGGATTGTTTTTAGTATCTCTTTTTAGTAAAATGGCCAGCCATTTTTATAGTAACTTTTCTACTATATTTTACTTATTTTTACAGTTTTGTCAAATTTTTATAAAAAAACCCCACTAAATTTTACACTAACTAAAAAAGAACAATTTTATTTTTAACTATTTCTTTTTTAACACTTCTACTACTGCAGGTAAAAAATCACAGACATTTTCATTAATTACTGCTTCAGCTAAATAATCCAGATGGGTAGACATAAAATTAACAATAACCAATTTACCTCCCCTATTCAGGCAATATTGAGGCAACATATTCGCCGGGCTAACCTGAAGTGATGAACCAACAGTCAGTATTAAATCAGCTCGCTTAGATTCATAAATAGCATTATCTAAATTGGGAAGCATTTCGCCAAAAAGCACTACATTCGGTTTAAACACTCCCCCACATTCACAATAAGGTACTTTTTCCTTACTTTCGTCAATCTTTTGTATCAATAATTCTGAAGAGATTATTTTCCCACATCTTCGACAAATAGCTTTTCTTAAGGTCCCATGAACTTCAATAACCTTCTTTGAACCCGCCCTTTGGTGAAGGTTATCTATATTTTGAGTGATAAGACAGTGTATATAACCCATCTCTTCTAACTGGGAGATAGCCTTATGCGCAGGATTGGGAGAAACCAGAGACAACATCTCGATACGAGGCCGATAAAAATAATAAAAACGCTGAGGATTCTCATCAAAGGCAGTTATAGAAGTAACCTTAAAGGGATCTACCTTCTCCCAGATACCTTTGCCAGGAGTCCTAAAATCAGGTATCCCTGATCCAGTACTTACTCCCGCCCCAGTTAAAACAATTGCATATTTAGATTTTTTTATTAATTTTACAACCTGATTGACTTTCCCTTCATCTATTACATTCTCCATAAAATACCTCTAATTTTTAGGTTATTGTAACTACCATTATCTATAAATCTTTTACCAACATATTTCATAAGGAATATTATATTTTTTCGCTACCAAATCGACACGCCACCTTAATTCTTCTAAATATGCAAATCTATTTTTGTAAACATTTTCATATCTATCTATTAACTTTGGATAAGATCTCCTAAGCACCTTTTTTAAATTAAAATAAACTTTGGGATATAAATTCATAGCATCCACTAATACTCTACCTACTTTTGCATCAGAAAAAGCAATCCATAGTTCCTCAATTTTATCTACACTATCAGAAAAACAGGGAAGCAATGGCCCAAAAAAAACCCAGGTATCAATACCTTCTTCAGCTAATTTTCTCAATGTTTCTAATCTCTCCACTCCCGAACAGCTTTTAGGTTCTAATATCCTTCTAATTCCTTCATCTAAAGTTGTAATAGTAATCCCTATATCCAATACCTTTAGTTTTTTAAAAATATCTAAATCTCTTAAAACTAATGAAGATTTGGTAAGGATTGAAGTGGGGTATTCATATTTCATCAATTCTTTAAGGCAAGAGCGAGTAATTTTATATTTTTTTTCTAAAGGCTGATACCCATCAGTTACTGTACCAATAGAAATTTTACCTGGTTTTATTTTAGCAAGCTGCTTCTTTAATACTTCTTGAGCATTCATTTTTATATCGACAAATTCTCCCCAGGTTTCATTATGTCCAGTAAACCTTTTCATAAACACCGCATAGCAATATATACAACCATGCTCACAACCAACATAAGGATTCAGAGCATAATCAATTCCTGGAATTCCAGAAGTACTTAAAATACTTTTACAAATTATTTCTTTTACTTTAGTCATCATTAAATACTACCCACACCATAAATAATAAATTGTGGAATTTTATTTTATTATAACTTATTTTATGAGTAAAATAAAAGTAGTAAATTTTACACTATCCTATCCTATCCTGTAGCCTAAAGGAGCTTCCCGCTCAGGCTGAATTAGAATAACTTCCCCCTCTTCTTTCATTACTCCTAAAACTAAAACTTCTGATTTAAACCCGGCTACCCTCTTGGGAGGAAAATTAACTACCGCGACAACCTGTCGGTTAAGTAAATCTTCTTTAAAATATAATTTAGTAATCTGAGCAGATGATTTTTTTATTCCTAATTCCCCAAAGTCAATTTTTAGTTTATAAGAAGGCATACGTGCTTCTTTAAAATCTTCTACCTCTATTATCTTCCCTACTTGAATATCTAATTTCTCAAAATCTTCAAAAGTTACCATCATTCACAGCCTCCCATGTATTATTTTATATTTTATCTATTAAGCTTAAATATATAATAACTTAAAAATTATATTTTTCCAAATCTCTAAATTGACATCGGTCATTATTATAATATATAGTTTTAATATAATAATATTGATTTACATTTATATAGAAGAGGAGGCAAAAATGTCTAAAATAATACTTATTACCGGTGCAAGTACAGGTTTAGGTGCAGAAACTGCCAGGCTTTTAGCTTTTCAAAATGAAATTATCGTCCATTATTATAGTTCACAAAAAGAAGCTGAAAAAGTCGCAGCCGACGTAGAAATAAAAGGAGGTAAATCATTTTTAGTACAGGCAGATTTATCTCAAGAAGAAGGGTGCCTTAAATTATTTAATACTGTTACAGAAAAGTTTCCCAAGCTTGATGTTTTAGTAAATAATGCGGGAGGAATGATCCGTCGAGAAGCAGCTAAAGAACTAGACTGGAAGCTAATGATGGAAACATTTTCCTTAAACACTTTTTCCACTATGTTACTTTCCTCTCTTTTTATTCCCTGGTTAGAAAAAGGAAATAACCCCTGTATCATTAATATTAGCTCTATTGCCGTACGTCACGGAGCTCCAGGAGCTACCATTTACGGTGCTTGTAAAGGTGCTATTGATTCTTTTACCCGAGGTTTAGCCCATGAATTAGCTCCTACTATCCGTGTTAATGCAGTAGCACCGGGAGTAATAGATACACCTTTTCATAAAAAAGTATCAACCCCTGAAAGGATAAAAGGTGTCAAAGAATTAATTCCTCTTAAACGAATCGGAGAAGCTATTCATATTGCCAAGACTATAGAATTTTTAATTAATAATGACTTTATTACAGGGGAAACTATCGATGTAAATGGAGGTCTTTTTATGAGATGACAAAATAAAATAATAGGGACACATCCTATTTTTTCTATAGTTTAGCTTTCCATTTTACGAGGTCTTCCTTAAGTGGGATTGACTCGCATCCCAAAAAATTATAACATAAATTATGATTCTTAGAATAATATTTTATACGATTGTTTTTAATATCATTTCTAAGTATTTTTCACTAATATCAACAGAATCTTTTACACAATTTTTTATCTGTCGAAGAATGATATCATCTATGGAATTTATTATTCTTATTTCTTTATCAAAAGCCTTCTTTAATATACGAGCCTTATCATATTCATAGATGTCGCGTATTAGAAGCCATGTATCTTTTAAGAAAAAATTACATGCATTTATAAAAAAATATTGTGAATTCTTTTGACATCCAGATGGAATTTTTATTTGATAGGGAGGTTTTTCTATTGAGGTGGTTCGACTGAATAAAAATGGCTCGTTTTTTCGGGGATTATTTAACAAAACAATTAATTTTTCTCCAATTTCATTATCTCTAAATACAAATTTTGTATCAAAAAGTATACAGCCCGGTTTAAGTTCTGTCATTATCTAACATCTCATAGGTTTCTTGAATAAATTTTTGTCTTACTGTGGCTTCTTCTTTGCTAATAGATTCTACAGTATCATCAAGAGCCAACATATAATCTATTTTCTTTGTTTCTCCTTTACTTTTTAAAGTTGTATACCAAGGTTTTTCTTTTAAGTGACTTATTTCGGTCATTTCTTCTGCTTTGGCAAATTTATATATTTCGGCTACTTCTTCTAAAATCCTTTTTTCACGTTTTGAGAAAACCGACAGATTTGGTTTTTGCTTGGAGCATATTTCATGCAATTTTTCTCTTTTTATAATTTTAATATACGGTTGAAATTCCTCTGAAATTATATCTCCACTTAATTTATAAAATAAACTTTTTGGAACAGGTCCCTTTTCCCAAGCATAATAATCCAAACCAGTTACTGACTTCCCAGTCTCTTTAAAGTGTATAAAATCTAGATTAAATAATAATTTGCATATTTTGGTTTTTCCCGGATACTTGACTTTTTTTGTAAAATAAAGAATACTATTTATTAATTTTTCCTTATTTATATATTCCATAAAACATTAATTCCTTCTTAATAATTAATTTTTAAAATATTTACTTTAATTAATTGATAATACTTAATTTTATTATTAATATTATTTAAATAATATAATTATTATATTATTGTATATAATACCACATTTACGTGAAAAAATCCTTTCTTTTTTTGAAAATTATTTTAATTTGTATTATTTCTTAATCATTTAGGAGTAGTTTTACCTACCCTACCCTTTTGGTTGATTAGGGTTATTATTTACATGAATTTATTTCTTTATTTAAACCTTTGTTTTAGTTTATTTAAGTTTAATTCAACAAGAAGATTTAATAATATTTCTTCCAAGCTTCTTTTCTTTATCTCTTATATTAGTCTATAAATTTAAACACAGTTGGAAATGGTAAACTAAAATGCACCTAAGGTAAAAAATAATAATGCACCTTTCCTCCTGTGTGTTACGAGATCAGGTCTTGCAATATCACTTTTCATCTTCCCCCTC
>Ga0315274_10004731_pt1 | contig 19962 bp, 14 predicted proteins | sample YL17G02_20_MG_FD_203700 | JGI IMG/M metagenome (GOLD analysis project Ga0315274, IMG submission 203700) | Sediment microbial communities from Yellowstone Lake, YNP, Wyoming, USA - YL17G02_20 | ecosystem: Environmental > Aquatic > Freshwater > Lake > Sediment | place: USA: Wyoming | collected... | reverse complement strand
AAGCGATGCTGGCCCTCGAGGCGAGCATCACGCCCGCAAAGCCGGTGAGCAGGCCGCAGAGTGAGTATCCGGCCATGCGCGTGAGATCGACCGGGACACCCGAGAGGCGCGTCGCGGTCAGATTGCCTCCGATGGCGTACAGTGCGCGGCCAAAGCTGGTCATGGAAAGCAGGATCGACGCGAGGACGGTGATCGCCAGCGTGATGAAGACGGGAATCCACCAGCCCCTTGAACCGCCCAGGTATGCAAACGTTTCGGCAATGCCTGAGACTTGGCGTCCTCCGGAGAGGAGAAGCGTCGCGCCTCGGGCCACCATCATCATGCCCAACGTCACAATGAACGGAGGTATGCGGCCCTTTGTCGTGAAAAAGCCGTTGAGCAGGCCGCAGACCAGCCCCACCAGCGCGCCCGCGATGATCGCAAGCGGTACGGATGCGGAGAAGTCTCGCATGAGCAGGCAGGCCACCACGCCGGACACGGCCGCGACACTGCCCACGGACAGGTCGATGCCCCCCATGAGGATCACGAGTGTCTGGCCCGTTGCCACGATCCCGACGACGGCGGTGCGTTGAGCCACGCTCTGGAGGTTTCGCGGCTCGCGGAATGTCGGCGACAGGATCGCGACCACAAGGCACAGCCCGGCCAGGATCACAAGCGGCGAGTGACGCGCAAGGATCTTTTTCATGTCACGCATTCATCCCGCCCGTCAGGGCAGCGGCAACCGGACGGGCCGGCCTTCCTTCCCGGAAAGGTCGGCGGCAAAGCAGAGCTCATGCGTCTTGTAGGCGTCGGCGACGTTGCAGTGGGACTCCTTGTTGCTGATGATGCAATCGACAAGGTGGGCCACTTCGTAGGTGAACGGGTGGTGCGTTACGTCGCCGCTGTCCGGCAGGATTGTCGGGACCTGAGTCCAACTTGTTTGGCCGGGATACTTGGTCTTCGAGTAGATCAGGTTGTTACGGATGGTCCCGCGCGTTCCCACGAGGTTGATGCTGAAAACGTAGGGCTGAATGCACTCGATACACGAGGTCACCTTGCCGATGCGGCCATCCTTGAACCTGCATATCGTGCACGTGGTCGGGTTGTACTCATATTCCTTGAATTCCGGCGCCTTGCCGAACGTTGCGTACTGGCAGACCTCGAGGACGTCGCCGCCCATGAACCAGCGCATGGCATCCATGGCGTGAACACCGGCCGAGAGCAATGAACTCACGCCGATGTCCTTTTTCACGTTCCAGCCATATTGCCTGTACCAAGGGCCGATGCCGTGGTAGTAATCGACCTCCCCGAGAAACACTGAGCCGATCGCATTGTCGGCGAGTTGGGTTTTGATGATCTCGAAAAGCGGATTCCAACGAAGAACGAGGCCGACGACGCTCTTCACACCGGCTTTGGCCACGGCATCGCGAATGGCGCGCGCGTCCTCGATGGTTGTAGCCATGGCCTTCTCGAGCAGCATATGCTTGCCGGCCTTGGCGGCGCCGACGGCATGCATGCAATGGCAATCCGGCGGTGAAGCAATCGAGACAATGTCGATGCCGTCTTGCGCGAGCATCTTGGCGTAGTCGTCGTAGATCTCGCATTGCACGCCGCACTCGACGGCCTTATCTCGCGCTTCCTCTTTCGTCAGCGAGCACATCGCCCGTATCTCGGTATGGGGATTTGCCCGAAATGCGCGGATGTGTTCGCCCGCCACCCAACCCACACCCACAAGCCCAACGCCTAGCTTAACCATATCAAAAACCTCCTTCAATTGCGGATTGACGATTGCGGATTTGTCACTCTAAACATAAGACTCAGACACGCTATCTCATAAGAATCTTGGTGCTTTCGGCCATGCGAAAGCACCAATAGCTCAACCCCCAATGCACAATCCCCAATCTCCAATCCCCAATCTCCAATCCGCAATCGTCAATCTCCAATCGTCAATCACTGGTGCCAATACACGTCCCAACCCATGTACTTTTCGAACGCTTCGAATACGGCCCTCGAGCACTGGCTGTGGTTTACGGCCACGTGGTGTTCGAAGCCGTTTTCGCAAATGTACTGGAGCAGAAGCTGGAGATCCGGGATCTCCGCCACACCAAACCCGCCGAAAGTCTCCATCTTGTCCTTCGTGAAGGTCCCTTCGCCGATGTAAGCGCCGATCATGCCCTCGGTGTCGAAGGTGCTGATGCGGGCGAACGTCATCGGGCCGGGTTTAATGCGGCCCACGACGGTGCCGAACGTATTCTCCTTGCCCACAGTGCCCGCGATGATCTCCTGGTAATCCATCTTGATGCTGCTGAAGCAGGTCTTGGGCAGATTCGAACAATGGAAACAGACGCATTTGTTGAGGTCGGTTCCGTAGTTATTGTTCCAGTCGAGCAGGAAGCTGGGCGTCTGTGAAGCAAGGGCAAGGGCGTGCATAGCGATCGCGCCGCACACATCGACCTCGCACGCCGATGACTTCAGCGAGTCGCTGAGCATGCTCATGACGGTGCAGGGCACCACGCCGAAGTACTGCTCCATCGAGGTCCAGCACTGGACGGCGGTGATATCGAGTTCGACGTCTTTCATCCAGCGATCCATGACAATGCCGAGTTTCGCCATCTTCGTGAGGGCGTCGGGCGGGATGCCTGTCGTGGGCGTGTATTCCGTGATCTTCTTAAGGCGGGCCGTCACTTCTCGTGAAGTATCGGAGAGGGCCTCGATTCGCCCGAACAGTTCGGAGAGGTCGAGCGTCTCGACCGTGATGCCCGACTCCTGGAGCAGCTTCTCGCTGTACCGCACCGTGCTGAACGCGGCCGGGCGCGCGCCGAGCGCCCCGACGCGGCAATTGCTCAGGCCGCGCACTACGCGGCAAACGCCGGCAAACCAGTCAATCTCGCGCGCAAAGAAAGGCGTCGCGGGGTCCATCGTGTGGAGGGCGGTGAGGCTGAACGGAATGCCGTACTGGACGAGGTTATTGCAGACGCTCATCTTCCCGCAGAAGCTGTCGCGCCGGTGTTCGATGCTCATCTTTCCGGGAGTATCATCCCACGCGTGAATCAGGACGGGGACATCGAGAGCGGCCATCTTGAGGGTATCGGCAACGCCCCGCTCATCACCGAAGTTCGGCAAGGTCACGATCACGCCATCGATCTTGTCGCGGTTCTTCTTAAACAGGTCCGCGCATGTTTTGGCGTCGTCCCACGTTTCGACGGAGCCGAACTTGGTGTCGCGCTCGGAGAGAATGACGCAGCCGTGCCCTGCCTTCTTGAGAAAGCCCGTCATGAAGGCATGGCCTTCCTTCGCTAAAGCGTCCGGAAAGAAACCTCGATTCCCGACGATCACCCCGAAAGTCAACTTGTTCGTACTCATGACGCCTTTCCCTCCGCGTTGGCTCATATGCTTTACAGCGCGATTATTCTACCTACACGTCAACGGTTCCGCAAACGGCCGTCCTTGAGTCTTTATCCTTCATTCTTCTTGCCCAGGCTCGCAGGGTTTTGCCATAATCGCGTCCCGGTCGGAGTGCGTGAAGTGCAGGAGGATGGATGTCAAGACGACGAATCGGCGCGGTTACGTTCGATCTGTGGGACTGCCTCTTTATCGACAATTCGGATGAACCGAAGCGCGCCGCCGCAGGTCTCCCCCCAAAGTCGGTCTCGCGCAGGGAACTCGTGCACAAATACCTTAACCGCCGCGGTTCTATCGCGCGCGAGACGGTGGATCTTGCCTACGATGTTACTGACGCGGCGTTTCGCAAGGTGTGGCACGACCAGCACGTCACGTGGACGGTGCGAGATCGCTTAGGTGTGCTTCTGGCGGGACTCGACCGCAAAATGCCGGAGTCCGAACTCAGCGAGCTCGTGCGCCTCCACGAAGACATGGAGCTCGAGTACCGTCCGGATCCGGTTCCGGGCGGACGGGAAGCGTTGCAGGCGCTCCACGGCAAGTACAAGTTAATCGTTGTATCGGATGCGATCTTCTCGCCGGGCCGCGCGCTGCGGGAACTGCTGCGCGGCGTGGGGATGCTCGAGTATTTTGACGCGTTCATCTTTTCGGACGAGATGGGCTGGTCAAAGCCCACGCCGCAGGTGTTCTACGCGGCGGCAAAAGCGGCCGGGTGCGACGTGACGGAGTTAGTGCACGTCGGCGACCGGCCGCACAACGATGTCGGCGGCCCGCACGGCGTGGGCGCACGCGGCGTCTTGCTGACCGTGGTGAAGAAGCGTCCGCTCGACGGGCATGAACCGGATGCCGTCTGCGATAACTATGCGAAGTTGCCCTTTATTCTTGAGGGCCTGGATACGCAGGAAGGGAAGTAATGTCGAAGGGTTCGCGATTCCTTATTGTCGATGGTTATCCGAAGGAGAGCCGCGAACAGTTTCGTGAGGTGGGCATGCGCCTCGCCTGGGAGCTTTACCGCGATATGTTGTGTACGTATCTGCCCGAGGCGACGTGCGACGTTTGGCTCTCGAGCGATCCGGGCGTTAAACCGCCGACGGATGAAGATCTGGAGGGCTATGCGGGCATCTTATGGCCGGGCTGCAACCTGACGGTCTATCGTCCCGAAGACCCGCGTGTCGCCGGGCATCTGGACTTGGCGAAGCGGGCCTACGAGGCTGGCGTGCCGGGCTTTGGCACGTGTTGGGGAATTCAGGTGGCCGTGGTTGCCGCAGGCGGCGAGGTAGGTCCTCACCCGCGCGGACGCGAAATGGGCATCGGACGCAAAATCCGCCTGACGGAAGCGGGACGTTCGCACGCAATGTACGACGGAAAGGTGTCCGTGTTTGACGGATTCGTAAGCCACGATGACGAAGTGACGAAACTCCCGCCGGGCGCGACGCTCCTCGCGGAAAACGATTGGAGCGGGGTTCAAGCGGTGTCGGTAACGCATAAGCGCGGCACCTTCTGGGGACTTCAATATCACCCCGAGTATGACGTCCACGAGATGGCGCGGCTAATCGTAGCGCGCGAAGACCGCCTTATCAGGCAAGGCTTTTTCGCGGGGCATGAGGACCTCGAACAATATGTGAACAAGTTGGAGGCGTTGCACGCGCAACCGGACTCGAAATGCCTCCGGTGGCAATTGGGCATCGACGACACCATCCTCGAAATCTCGATCCGTCAGCAAGAGTTCATCAATTGGATTGACAAGCTTGTCCTCCCGCAAGCCGGATTGCCTGCGAGAATGTAAGGGAACTCAAATTGCAGGCGAGGTACTGTGAAGAGGATGCCTTTCTACAACTCTTGCCTGTAGGCTGCGAAATCCGGTAACCTTTCAATGATGTATTTTGCCGTATGCGAGCATTATTCATCGGAAGATCGAGGCCTGAGATGAACGCGAATCTGAATATTTATGAGGAACAAGTTGCTGAGTTCTGCCGGCGGTATCGTATCCGCAAGCTGGCGCTGTTCGGTTCCGTCCTGCGCAACGACTTCAATGCAGCCAGCGACGTGGACGTATTAGTGGAGTTCGAGCCCGGATGCACACCCGGCCTTGGGATCGTGGATATCGAGGAGGCCCTCTCGCGTCTATTCGCCGGGCACCATGCAGACATGGTAAATCCCAAATACCTTAATCCACGCATCAAGGATCGCGTTCTTGCCAGCGCAGAAACGATTTATGAGGAAATGGCAAGTTTGAGACACGAGGAGCTAATTGTATAATCTCGGAAGTGTGGTGACGCAGCTAGAATACGCGCATGACCAATCAAGATCAGGTTTTCTTGCAGAGCCGCGCCGTATCGTACTGAAGCTTGTCAGCTTGTAGGCCCGAGGTGATCTCGGACTCGCAGTGACGCACCCGGAGGGGATATGCCAATCACGGAACAGGAAATCACGGACCTCGAGAAAGTCGCGAGGAAACTCAGGCGGGACATGATAGATGTCACGGGCTGGGCGGGCGGTTCTCATATCGGCGGCTCGCTCAGCATGACGGAGATCGTCACGATTCTTTACTGGAAGTATCTGAAAATAGACCCGAAAAATCCCCATTGGGACGACCGTGATAGATTCGTCCTCAGCAAGGGGCATGGCGGCGTGGGCCACGCGGTCGTTCTCGCGAACAAAGGTTACTTCGATCCGAAACTGCTCGAGGAGTTCAACCACTTCAACTCGCCGTTCGGAATGCATCTGGACAGCCTGAAAGCTTGGGGCGTAGACGCCTCCACGGGTTCGATGGGCCATGGTTTACCTCAAGCGGTGGGCATGGCATTGGGCGCACGCGTTCGGAAGAAGGCTTTTCACATTTACGCCGTCATGGGCGACGGCGAATGCGATGAAGGATCGATCTGGGAAGCAGCCATGGCGGCCAGCCACTATAAGCTGACGAATCTGACGGGTTTCGTGGACCGAAACCACCTTATGATCGATGGTCCGACGGAGACCATCATGAAGCTCGAGCCCTTCGTCGACAAGTGGGATGCTTTTGGCTGGAAGGTCCGGGCCATCGACGGACACGATTTCCGTCAACTTGCGGACTCGATCGACTTCGCCCTGGGATATAACGAAGGGCCGGTGATGATCATCTGCAACACGGTCAAAGGCAAGGGCGTCAGTTTCATGGAGAATGACCCGGCCTGGCATTACGGCGGTCTGAGCGCGGAACTTATCGAGAAGGCCAAGAAGTCGATAGGAGAGGACTAAATGTCGAAAGAAGGTCTCACCTGGACGGTGTATGACGCCGACAAGCTGACCCAAGCCGAGATTTACGGCATCACGCTGTGCGACCTCGGCGAAGCGCACCCGGAGATTGTCGGCCTTTCCGCGGACTTGGCCAGGTCAACGAAGATCGGCGCCTTCGGGAAGAAATACCCGGACCGGTTCTTCAATTTCGGGATTGCCGAGCAGAACATGTTTGGTGTTGCGGCCGGTCTGGCGAAAGTTGGGTTGCTTCCGTTCGTATCGACGTTCTCAGCTTTTGCATCGATGCGCGCGTGCGAGTTTCTTCGGACGGACATCTGCTATCAGAATCTCAACTGCAAAGTCATCGCCACGCATGCCGGAACGTCGTTCGGGCCTGCGGGCTCGACGCACCACGCCATCGAGGATCTTTCGATTGTTCGGGCCATACCGAACCTCACCGTGATCGTCCCGGCCGACGGCATCGAGACGGCACGCGCGGTCCGGGCATGCCTGGACATCAACGGCCCCGTGTACATTCGCATTGGTCGCGGCTTCGAGCCGCGGTTGTACGAGAGCGAAGATTATGAGTTCGAGATTGGCAAGGTGGTCGAGCTGCGCCCCGGCACCGACGTGACGATCATCGCCTGTGGCGTTGCCGTCTTGCACGCGGTGGAGGCCTCAACGATCATGCAGCGGGATGACGGTATCAGCGTGCGCGTGCTCAACTGTCACACGATTAAGCCCATTGATAAGGAGGCCATCCTCAAGGCCGTAATGGAAACGCGACGCATCGTCACATTCGAGGACCACAATGTCATTGGGGGGCTGGGCACCACCGTGGCGGATGTGATCGCCGAGAGCGGAAAAGGCTGCGCCTTCAGAAAGGTGGGCATTCCAGACGTCTTCACGACGGTTGGTTATCCCGAGGACCTTCAGCATTACTACAAGATCGACACGGATGGCATCATCGAGAACATCCGAGAACTGCTGGGGCTCGAATTCGAGGCTGACGAAGACTGGGAGGACGAGGTCTAGGCGATGGCAACGGAGAAAGAACTGCTGACGGCGCGGATCTTCCTGAGGGCTGCCCTGCCTGTGATCAAGGTCATGATCGAGGACGATCCCAAGACGAAGGAAAAGTTTCAGGGCGTCAACGCAAAAGTCCAGTTCGCCGCGCACGATGCCGCAGGTCCGGTTGGGGCGTGCCTCAAGTTCACGGACGGAGTTTTCGAGGTGCTTCAGGGTGTCGAGGAGAATCCTGACATCACGTTTTCATTTCCAAGCGTGGCAAGAATGAATGCGATGTTTGCCGGCAAACCTGCGTTACCGAGTCTCGGCCCGCTTTTATCGGCGCTTTTCCGAAAACCGGTTCTGCTCATCAACGTGTTTGGGCTGTTATTGGGACTCAAAATCCTCATGCCGAACGCGAAGCCCAAGACGCCCGCGCAAGCCCGCATGAAGGTGAAGATGACCCTGTATATGATATCGACGGCCCTCAGCCAGTTGAACAAAGCCGGCGAGCCGGACATGGTCAAGTGGACGAGCAAACAGCCGGAGCGCATCTACCAATGGTCGGTCGATGGCGAGGACATCGCGTGCTATCTGAAGATCAAGGCGGGCATGACGAAGGCGGGCCGGGGATTGTACACCCGCCGGAAGCCCTTCGTCCATATGCGATTCAGCAGTGTCGACAACGCCTTGCCGGTGCTGTCAAACGCCGTGGATACGGTGCAAGCCATGACTCAGGGGCTAGTGGTCAATGAGGGTTCGCCGGAATACGGGGGGAAGATAGGCGACTTCATGCAGCGCATCGCGGCGCTTGTGGCGTAACGCTCACATCGGATTCGCGGTCATGCTCTCAAACGCAAATGAAAAGGCCCGTGGCCTGCGGCCAGTAGCTCCCGATCATCGACCGGACATTGCCTTCTGTTCTCTGAGGGCGTGTACGGGAAGGTTCCAGGATGGCCTCCAAAAACTGGGTGCCATGGATAAGACGGCGTCGCTTTCCTCTGCTATGACCAATGGACGGTCTCATACGACGCCGTCTTATCCATGCCACCCCGCAGCCATCGAATCCAAAATCCAAAATCCAAAATCCAAAATCGAATCGTGCCTGGACTGTGCCATATCGGTTGGGCTTTTCCTGTTGCTCCTCTCCCCCACTTCGTTTGCGTTCGACGTGTCCGGCTCTGTCGTCGATCCGACGGGTCAGTCCGTCGGGAAGGCCGATGTATGGTTAAGCCAGGACCGCTACGTAAAGCACACGAGTACGGATGATCGGGGCGTGTTCGTTTTCTCAGAAGTGGCGGCGAAACCTACCGAGATCGTCGCGCGCAAGGAAGGTTTCTCCCTCGGCGGCACGGTGGTGTCGATCATGGGGTCCGGGAGCGTCACACTCGCCCTACATGATCCGGATGTGCTTCGATTGCGGATCAAGAACCAGGATTACGAACCGGTTTCCGGCGCCTGGCTGCGAACGATGTTCATTGCGGACAGCTTCAACGTGCCCGTCGAGGATCTTGTGCCGGAAGGCTTCCCCGCCATTCGCAGCGACGAGGAGGGCCGGATGACATTGCCTGAACTGCCTCGGGGCACGCATGTTCGCTTCATCGTAGGCCACCGCGATTACGCCAACGCCAGCGTGGCATACCTCCCCGTAGGCGGCAAGGAGCAGACCATCCTCCTGTACCCGGGCGTAAAGCTGCGCGGCCGCGTGACCGTCGATGATAAAGGCGTCGAACACGCGCGCGTGTTCGTCTCGAGGATAGGAACCGGCGCACAACGGGACGTCGCCGAAACGCTCACGGACAAGGAAGGTTTCTACAATGCGATGGTCGAGCCGGGGGAATACTTCGTGTCGGTACGCCACACGGAGTATGCGTCCCCGAAGGCCCAACACACGGTCGCGCGATTGGAGCCGGAACAGAATGTCGTAAACCTCGCCCTCGAACATCCCCGCGTGATTCAGGGTTCGGCGGCGTACCCCGATGGCAAACCTTGCTCGGGCATGATCGTGTCGTACTGGATCGGGCCGGACCTTTACCAGGAAGTCATCACGCAAACGGACGGACGGTTTCGCCTGCTCACGCCGCCGGTGGATGGCCGGCTCCGCGTTCTCCCTCCCAACGGCTATATGACCGAAAACGTCGGCGACATCTCGGTCACCGGCACGTCAGCATCCGAGATAAACCTCGCGCCCGTCAAGCTTGTGGCCCTCCCGTCGGTTGACGGGACCGTCGTGAGCCCGGAAGGCAAGCCCGAGCCCAATGTCCTGCTGTCTTCGCGCAACCTCACACCGCCTGCATGGGCGATTACGGACGCCGAAGGCCGCTTCCGGATCCAGCTTGCGCAAGCGCCGCCCGAGGGCAAGGCAACCTTTCGCGCGGAGCACGCGGAACGATTTCTCCGAAGCGACTTTGAAGTCTCCTTCCAGCAACAGTCGGCGCCCGTCACGGTGACGCTTGCCCCGTTTGAACCTGACGTATCATCGCGCGAGGTCGCCAAGGGCGCGAACGACCTTTCGTCGATGACGGGCGCGCAGGCGCCGGAGATTTTGTGCGATCATTGGTGGAATTCGTCCCCCCTTACGCTCGAGTCGTTGCGCGGGAAAGTAGTTGTGCTTGCATTCTGGGGCGGGTTCGACATGCGAGGCCCCATCCACGACTGCATCGAGGAACTGCGCGCCCTCACGGACCTCCTCAAGAGCGCCGCCGATGTCGCGATCGTCTGTGTCCATGATAACGGCAAGGATATTGACGACATCGAGCGAAGCATCGGCCAATGCCGGATCTCATTCCCCTTAGGTCGCGACAACGACGAGTTCAAGACCTATCAAGCCTACGATATTCACTACATCCCCCAGGTCGTGCTGATCGACAAACATGGAGTGCTGCGCTTCTTCCAAGTGGAGGGGCGTTTGCTGGAACTCATCAAGAGCCTTCGGCGCGAGGCATAGAAAAAACCGCGAGAGGGCGCCTCTCGCGGCGGACATTCTCAGATCGCGTAAGTACCCCTTTGGAGGGGGATTTGGGGGGATGTTGCTACAGCCTCGCAGCGCCCCGCTGCAACGTTGATTTCTTGCGTGAAGCGCTTTTCGGATGAATGACGCCTTTCGAAGCGGCCCGGTCGATCTCTGCCAACGCCGTAGGAAGGAGCGCCTTCGCCTTCTCCGCGTCCTTCGCTTCAATCGCGGCCATGGCCTGCTTCACATGTGTCTTCATCCGCGATTTCACCGCGACATTGCGCTGCCGCGCCAACTCACTGGTTACTATGCGTTTCTTCGCCGACTTAATCTTTGCCATGCTGTCTTCCTATGCGTTCCTCGGAACTTACCGCACTGCGAGTGAAAACAGATGTTAACAGACGCTGAGAACCCCTGTCAAACGTGCCGCCATCGATCTGTTGCGCAACTTCACCGAACCTACTGCCTGCGCCGCCGAACGAGAACGATGCCCAGCCCAAGCAAGGCCACAACCGCCGGAGCAGCGTGCAGGGGCATGATCGGGAAATCATCGGGGTCTATCGGGCTGGTGCCTGCGATATACTCGAAGTAGTTCGACACACCGTCGCCATCGGGGTCGCCGGCGGCGCCATTGTCGCCTGAGGCGTCAAACGGGTCGAGTCCGTACTGGATCTCCCAGGGATCGGGGAGTCCATCGTGATCTGAGTCCAGTACCCCAACCGTGAACAGTCCGTCGGTGCTCGTAACGGAAATCGCCCCATCGTTCAGTTCGGGATACACCAGTTGCAGCGGCGAGGTGGTCCCATTGGGAACGCCGGCGTTTACCGTGAACTGGACGATCGCGATGGAGCCGGTTGGCGGACTCCCTTCGGGCGGCAACATGCCGTAGCCCGTCACGATCAGATGGCCGGGGGTATCGCTGTTTATCAGAAGCTCCTGCCAGGACCCCGTCAGATCGCCCCACGTTGTCGTCTCGTAGTGAAGCACGGAATCGGAGTAATACACCTCGAAGTAGAAGCCCACGACGTCCGTGGCGTCGTCCAGGCTTACCGAAACGGACACTGGACCGCCCGCGGGCGCCACCAGGCTCGCGGGCACGCTCATCGTCACCGGATCGGACTTCGGTTCCTCTGCGATAGCCTTCGGCAGGACGGACCCGCCCATAGCCTTTCCGTCATCGGGGCCGTACCCGTTGCCGTCATGATCCGCCGCGAATCGCGACATCTTCTTCGCATATTTCTTGAGGATATTGGTTGCATCCAAGCCGCCGAGCTGCCCATCGTCGTCCACGTCCGCGCCCGGCGGGAAACACGACGGGCGCACGCAACCCGGATCGATCGGAAATGCGTTGATCCGATGCACCAACCACTGATGAATCAGTGACGCGTCCACCGTCCCCGCACGCCCGTCCCCGTTCAGGTCGCCCCACAGGAACCCTGGTTTCAGCGTAATCTCGACTGGTAGCTTTGCGCCCGCTTTCACGCTCACGCGCTCGGACGAGGGCCTGTAACCCGTTGCCTTCGCGGACACGTCGAAGTCAAACGAGTTCTCAGAGTCCGGCAGGGAAATCTCGAAAGAGGTGGTAACGTCCCAGCCCACCGTTTGTTGGCCGCAGTGGGGCCACTGACATGTCGACCCGTCCACGGTGATCTCGGGATAGAGGGCTTTCCCGTCCAGAATGTCCTTTTCCGCGGCCTTCACCACCGTAACATCCAGCGTTGCTGTGTCGCCCGGCCCGATCTCCTGCCACACCCGCAAGTCGTACTGCGATCCCGTGCCGTAGGTCGGCACGATTGCGTCCGGCGATTGAAACACGCGCACGAAACAGAACGCGTCCTCGTCCACCGTCCACACGAGATACGAGGAGAAATCCATACCCACGCGGTCGTCGTTTTCGACAGGCTCGTGGGTCTCTGGATCCAGGACCGGCGTCAAGTCATGCCGGTACAGTTGAATGTACGTGTCGCAGTTCGGACCCAGGTTCAGCGTTTCCACCGTGATCACGTCCCCCACCGCGCCAAAGAACATAACCCAGTCTTCGTCCGGCTCGTCGTGGAAATTGTGGGTCTGATCCGCGACCATGGTCGGAAACGCGTCAACCCCGATCCAGTTGGCCTGCTCGGACGTGTCGTCTTCCTCGTAGCGGTCGGGACCGTCCAACTTGACGACGGTCGTCTCGACCGGAACCGACACGTTCCCTTCTCCGTCCACCGCGGTCACGGCCACGTGATAGGTCCCAAACGTGGTGAACCCGTCGTAGCTCGCCTCGTAGTGGCCGCTTCCGGCCGAGGGAAGGTCAAACGTGGGCAGGTCTCCTGTGTACTCCGGATCCACGCCCGGAGCGCGCACCACGGCCGTCACTCGGGCAATCGTTCCCGTCGTTGTGACGCCGTCTACCGAAATCGTGGCCGTCGTGGTCCCGAAAATCTCTTGCTCGCCGACGATGGACCAGATGATCGGGTCGTCCCCCGCCAGCAATATCCCCGCGCCGATGTGGTAGCTCCGCGCGACAAGGCCGTCCTGCTTCGTGTTGTATATCCCGTCGCCGGTGTCGTCCAGCCACGGCGTCTGACGGCACACTAGAAGCACCGCATGGGCCGCGTATGCGAACGCATCGCATACCGTCGCCCCGTTCATGACGCGCGTCCAGAAGTAATGCGAGAAAGAACAGGCGCCGACCGAGGAGAAACCCGCCGCCTGCGACGCGCTCGCGCTCGCCAACACGATCCGGCGGCTCCCGGCCTTGGCCGTCGTCTTAAGACCCGGCAGGAACGTCCCCGAGTAGTTCGCGTCATACACCACCACGACTTTGCCGGGAATCGATGCCTCCACTCCATCGAGCCATGTGTCGAGTTGGGAGGCGGTCAGTGTCTCGCTGTCGTTCAACACAAATCCGGCGCCGCTTCCCTGGCCCACAAGGTACACGACCAAGTCCTGCGTACTCTGCATCGCCCAGGACGTCAGCGCCCAACGGATGTTGCTCAATACGGACAATACGTCCACGCCCGGCGTCGTGGTGCGGCTCAAGTAGTAGATGTCGTCGCCGCCGTAGCCCTGGAACCGCAGCGATTGGTACGCGCCGCCTGAAGCGTATTCGATGGCCGGCCACAGCGTCCCCGAAAGGCTGGCGCTGCCCGCAACGAGCAGGACTTTCCGAGACAACGGATTCGTCACCGCCACGTGCGTCAACGTCGGCACCGAAGTGTTCCCTTGCCGATCCCGGGCGTAGATCAGAATCGTGTACGTACCCGCCGTTGTAAATGCAGTATAGGTGGCTTCGTAGCGGTCGCCGCCGACGGGCTGCAAGTCGATGCTCGGCAATCCGGTCACCGGATTGCTCGAGGATTCCTGGTTGTAGTCCGGCGGACGAAGCACGGCCCACACGTGGGCAACGCCGTCCGGGTCCGTCACCGGGTCCGCCCAAAGGGCGGCATCGGCCCTGCCGTTGATCGTCTGGTCCGGCGACACGGCACTAATCACCGGCGCCGACCAGTTCTGCTTCGTCCCGTTGCCGATGTTTGTCACGCCCGCCACAGTCCCGTCGCTGCCATTGCTCACGCCGTCGCCGTTGTCGTCCAAAAGCGGCGTCTGATAATCGTACGTCTGGCTCAAAGCGTCTTTGGCAATTGTAAATGCCTCGCCCACAGTTACGCCGTTGAACACCTGTGTCCAGAAGTAGTTCGAGAAAGACACTGTACCCGATGCGACGAAGTGGGCGCTTTCGCCCAGCGACGTACTCGTCAGCACAATTCGCCTGTCCGTGTACCCAACTGGCGCACGCAACGCGTCCAGAAACGAACCCGATTCGCACGCGTCGTACACAACAATCACCTTCCCGTCAATCTGCGCTTGCAACGCATCCAGCCACCCGTCCAGATCCGTTGCCGATAACGTCTCCGTCCCGCTCATCCGAAACGTCCCCGTGCCCCCGTGATCCACGAGATACACCACCACATCCCCCGTTGGAAGACCGTTCAGATGCTCCGGCGCCCAAGTGGAGAGCGCATCCTGCAGATTCGTGTTCGTCGCATCCCTATCCACGTCATCCGCCACGCCGTTGTTGTCCAGGTCCAGATCCGTGTCCGAGGTGAGGTAATAAATTGAATCCTTGGTAAAGCCCTGATACGTCAGCGCGCGATAGGCGAAGCTCGCAGACATCTGCGTCGCATCCCACAGGTTGTTGCCGGGGAAGGGACCGCCGCCCGCCACGACAACAGCCTTCGCGTTCGACGATAGCGTCAGTGGCTTGAACTTTTGCATGCGGTAATTGTACCTGTCGGTGACGTAAACATTTCCCGAGTTATCCACGGCTACACCAGCGGGGGAGAACTGCCCCGGCTCGCTGCCCCAATTCCCCCATTGGGTCACATACGTCCCCGATGACGTGAACTTCTGGATACGACTGTTAAGATTGTCCGCCACGTACACATCCCCAAAACTATCCACCGCAACGCTTCCGGGCCCATCGAATTGGCCGTTCTCGCTACCTCGACTTCCCCACTGCGTAACATAACTACCAGACGATGTGAACTTCTGAATACGGTGGTTACCCAAGTCCGCCACGTAAATGCTTCCCGATTCGTCCACCGCCACGCCTAGGGGTGCCGCGAACTGACCGTCTCCGCTGCCCTGGCTCCCCCACTTGGTTATGAAAACACCCGACGACGTAAACTTCTGAATACGGTAGACGTCCGCCACGTACACATTCCCAGAACTATCTACAGCAACGCTTCCGGGCCCATCGAATTGGCCGTCTTCGCTACCTCGACTTCCCCACTGCGTCACATAACTACCCGACGATGTGAACTTCTGAATACGGTAGTTGGCCAAGTCCGCCACGTAAACGTTTCCCCATGTATCCACAGCCACGCCCATGGCCGCGAACTGACCGTCTCCGCTGCCCGCATTCCCCCACTTCGTAATGAAAGCCCCCGACGATGTGAACTTCTGGATACGGTAGTTCTCCGTATCCGCGACGTAGACATTCCCCGATCCATCCACTGCAACCCCCACTGACGCCTCCTGGTTCAGTATGAAGCTGAATTCGCCGTCCCCACCACCGGCACTTCCCCATCGCGCAATGAACGCGCCCGACGGCGTGAACTTTTGGATTCTCCTGTTGCCTTCGTCTGCCACGTAGACGTTCCCAGTACCATCCACAGCCATGCCGATCGGACTGAACAACTGGCCATCACCGTTACCCGGACTCCCCCATTTCGTCAAGAACACTCCCGACGACGTGAACTTCTGAATACGGTTGTTACCCTGGTCTCCGACGTAGACATTACCTTGAGGATCTATAGCAATGCCTCTGACAACTTCGAACTGGCCGTCACCGCTGCCCAGACTCCCCCATTTCGTCAAGAACACTCCCGACGACGTGAACTTCTGGACACGGTTGAGCCCGTCGTCGGTGACATACACATTCCCAGAACTATCCACCGCAACACCCCAGGAACTGTAGAACTGGCCGTCTCCTGTTCCCGTGCTCCCCCACTGCATCAAGTATGTGCCGCTCGATGTGAACTTCTGGACACTGTTGAGGCGGTCATCGGCCACATACACATTCCCAGAACTATCCACCGCAACACCTGTAGGCATCCTGAACTGGCCAGCGCCGTCGCCCTCACTTCCCCACTTTGACAAGAACGCCCCCGATGACGTGAACTTCTGGATACGGTGATTGTCATAGTCCGCCACATACACGTTTTCTGAGGAATCCACCGCAACGCCAAAGGGGAGCGAGAACTGGCCATCGCTACTACCCTTACAACCCCACTGCAACACAAATTCCCCCGAGGATGTGAACTTCTGGATACGGTTGTTAACGTAGTCCGGCACATACACATTTCCAGAACTATCCACAGCAACGTCAACGATATCAGCGAAATACCACGGCTGCTGTAGGGTCGGCCAGAGACGTTCGAAGCGGTAGGTGGTATCGGCGGCGCAGATGGTTGTGCACGCCAGAATTATGACTGCGATAATGTTTGTGCGCTTCTTCATGGTTTTTCTCCCCTCAGGTGGAAGTCATTCTTTCTGGACAGGATATCGGGATGTACAGGATGGACAGGGTCATGGCATGCAGGCGCGGAACTGTCGTGCCTGTTCCTCACGCCGACCACGTCACGGAAGGCACGGCCATCAGCGGTCATGAGAGTCATATAGACTTTCTCGTTCCCAAGTTGCACTTGGGAACGAGTATGGAGTTTGTACATTCCGGCCCGATGGGGCGAAACATGAAAGCCCAGGGCAACGCCCTGGGACAAGGGCATTTCCCTGTCGTGCGCCCTGAAGGGGCATGACACGGCATCAATCCCAGACATAGCGTTTATCATATTCAATACCGTAGCGCTTCAAAAACAAACGGAATTCCTCGTGAAACGACCTCCTGCGGTGATGCTCTGACTGATCCTGGATGTAGCGGCGCGCCTGCGCCACATGGGACTGGCTCACGGAAAACGCTCCATAACCGTTTTGCCAATGAAACGCGGCAAACAGGGGGACCTGTGTCTTGATCCATTTCGATGAGCCCTTCTTGACCTCTTCGATCACCTTCCGCAGGGCATGGTTCTTCGACAACACAAACAGTGCATGGACATGATCCGCGTCACCGCCAATAACGATCGCCGGACTCTCCCATTCCTGGAAGATGCCCGCCTGATAGGCGAATAACTTCGGGCGAATCGCCACCGTAAGGCACGCATCCCTATTCTTCGTACTGTAAATCAGGTGAACGAGGTTTTTCACTAATGATTGTGGCATGGGCGGCATCCTTGTAACGCCCTTTCAGGGCTTTACCTTCTGTCTTCCCTTATGTTCCCAGGGCGTTGCCCTGGGCTTTCATGTTACGGCCCTTCGGGCCAGAATGTACAAACTCCAGAGGGCGGTTTCTCCGAAACCGATCCCGACAGGCGTCGCATTCTTATCGAAATCTGTGCTCTCAACTCGAAGGGGCCGGTTTCGGGGAACTTGTGAGGAAATGTGCCCAACCTTGTGGCGCGGACTTCCAAGTCTGCGTGGCTTGGCGGGCTTGGAAGCCCGCCCCACGTGCTCAGCGATTTTCCCACAAGCTCGGAAATACCGCCCCCACTTTTCAAGCATGTTCCAAGAGAATCCTTCATCCTGTCTATCCTGTTATCTTGTCTATGCGATACGACGACATGATTGCGATTCGGCACACAAGACCGAAGAAATGAGCCGCACGGGGCGCAGAACGATTGGTAAGAAGCCGAAGCCATGTGGTGGATCGAGGGACGGAAGGGACCAAAGGGACGGAAAGGACGGGAACGACTCATAGGAAGGCATAGCCATGTTGTGCACCCCTTTCACCCTCGTCAAAAGTATATCACAGTGGACAGCAGCACGCGGTGCTGCACGACGTTCTCCTTGAAATCGATCCCGCTGCCGATCCCCTTCATCCTCGTCCGCACTGCGCACCCCTTCTGGATAAGCCCTGCGCGTCGTACCCCGCCTTGAGGCCGCTTACGGCAACAAACCTCAAGGGTTTTCACGATAATAATAGCATGGTACGAGCCAATACGCAAGAGAAAAGTGCGTTTTTTTGGACAGGATAACAGGATTCCCCGGATAATAAAGGAACCGAATGACCCGGGATGCGACGGAAAAGATGCTGAGGGCAAGCAGTAGAGGTTTTGGTTACTTTCGGACGCGATCTTTCCATGGGACTGCGCGATTGGATCCGCCACATTCATCCTGAAAATCCTGTTATCCTGTCCGAACAGTAACTTGCACGACGTACGATTCACTACAATAGTGATAGGGACAATCGGATCGGAGTCTGGTCTACGATGAGATGGACATGGGTTTGTCTTGCTCTTTGTTTCTGCGCGTCCGTCGGAGATTCCGAGGAGCTCACCTCCTCCGCCAAAGCGGGTGCGGAAGCCATTCGCTGTTTGGTCGAGGCGTATCCTGAGTTTCTCACGGCTTCCGAACACCGGGGCATGGTGCGATGGAAAGACGGGACGGAATGGGAGTTTGACGATCATGTCAAGAAGCGGGATTTGGAGGAGTTGCTGAACCGGCCCTGCTTGAAAGACCAACTATCGATTCCGTACGTGGCCGGATGGCCACCTCAAACGCCCGGTGAGGACCGTGATCCGGGACGCATCCGGTACGAACCGTTCTTCGGGAAAATGTATGGCGATACGGCCGATGATGTTCGGCAAAACCTCGTGAACGTGTCTTGGCTCCCTGGCGGGAAAGGGAAAACGGTTCCGTTCACTAAAGTCAACGGTGCGGCGGATGCGTTGTCGCGCGTTGCGCAGGAGATCGGCCAATTGCCGCCCGAGACAAGACGTTATGCCGCAAGACCCGTCGGCACTTTTGTCAGGCGCACCATCGGCGGAACGGAACGATTGAGCATGCACGGCTTCGGCGCCGCCATCGATCTTAAACTGCCAAAGACGATCATGGACTCCTGGGAATGGCACGGAGAAGCCGCCCGCGCGCATCCGAGCTATCCGAAACAGGCCCTCGGCGATGACAAGCTGGGAAGGATCGTGTGCATATTCGAGAAGCACGGGTTCATCTGGGGCGGGAAGTGGTATCACTTTGACACAATGCACTTCGAGTACCGCCCGGAACTGCTCACATCAACCCTACCGGTATCTTGACGGCGGGGCTTGCGACTAATGGACTGAACGCTCGGACTCTTTGTGCTCAGGGGAACGCATGACGCTCTCGTGCAATGACACGGTGATAGCCGCCGCGGCAACGATCCAGAGGATCTTCTGCTGAAGGGCGTGCAGGAAGACCGAGCAGAGCAGGAACGCAACGAGGCTGACTTGCAGCGCCGAGCACACGACTCGGAACGGCTCGTCGCCGGCCGCGGCGAACTTGCCCTGAGCCACCCAGAGGTTGCGCATCATGAGGACGAACACAACGAGGAAAACGGCCAGTCCGATGAAGCCGGTTTCACAGGCTATTTGAAGGTAGAGGTCGTGGACCCCCACGAAAAGGGGATTCCACCGGAAATGCTCGACGGCGTATTTCATGATATGGGCCGTGTTGCTGTTCTCGCGGATGAAGTGCATTCCGAAGCCGCCGAGGCCGACGCCGCAAATCGGATGCTCGGTCGCATACCGCCATGCCGCGCTCTGGAGCTCAACGCGCGCCCCGACGGATTCGCTTGTCGAGTACTTGCTGAAGTTGAGCACGCGCTCCTTGTAGGCCGCCGGCAGGACCGTCCATCCTAAGACCACAACGAGGGCCAGCGCCACAAACCGATAGGGATTCGCGCGCAACAGGCCCTTGAGCGCCATAACTATTATGAGTACGCAGCCCACCATGAAGCCCGTCCGGGTGAAGGTCAGCACTAAGGCGCAGAGCTCGATGAACGCCGCAGCGCATATAAGCCCCCTCATCCGCCACGTCTTCGACACCTG
>Ga0315274_10004727_pt1 | contig 19965 bp, 30 predicted proteins | sample YL17G02_20_MG_FD_203700 | JGI IMG/M metagenome (GOLD analysis project Ga0315274, IMG submission 203700) | Sediment microbial communities from Yellowstone Lake, YNP, Wyoming, USA - YL17G02_20 | ecosystem: Environmental > Aquatic > Freshwater > Lake > Sediment | place: USA: Wyoming | collected... | reverse complement strand
GTCATGAAGCAGCCCTTGACGTTGACACCGGCAACCGCCTGGGCGATCTCGTACGCGGCGCGGGCCTTGGCCCATGCATACGGGTTCGTGAACTCGCCCTTGGTGGCAGAGTCAGAGGAGACAACGACCTTGGGCAGCACCAGGGCATCGCCCGTCTTACCGGCCTTCACCTGGTCGATGACCTTGTCCAGCTCCATCTGCAGCTTGCGGAAGGCGCCGGTGATGGCGAGAACCTTCACCAGGTTGCCGTTGTAGTCCGCCATCTCGATGGGGTCCAGGAACTCGCGCCGGGCGCCGATCATGGCGTCGGCCTTCATGATGATGTACCCGAACTTGGAGGCCTTGATCTTCTCGAACTCCTCCTTCTTCGTCGTGATGTCGTCGGTGATGATGATGCAGGGGATGCCTGCGGCCTGCAGAGCCTCGCGGGCTCCGGTGGGGCCGGGAAGGACCCCGTTGGGGGAGACCACGATGGCAAAGTCCGGCTTCCAGGCCTTCATGGTGGACACGACACGGTCAATGTCCTCGGGCTGGAGCTTTGTCCCGCTGGTGGCCATGAATGTCTGCATGTCCTCCCGGTCCGCCCGCTCGTCCAGGAGCAGTTCGGCCATCACACCGCTTGCAATATTGCCCAGTTTGGCAACTCCTACCTTAACAACCATTCTTTTTCACCTCATAGTTGAATAACAACGTAATATCACCCATCCGAATTATAAAGGTTGTGAAATCTCTGCCTCTGTATTCTCCCCTCAGAAACCCCGGGTGGATCGGGTAAGCGAAAAAGGTTTACGTAACCTGAGATATAATATATTCCCAATGAAGGAAGGTTTACTCACGGATCGGCAGAAGGAGGTCCTCCGGTACCGGAAGAAAGGGCTCACCCAGCAGCAGATAGCGAATATCATCGGCACCTCCAAGGCGAACGTCTGCACCATCGAGAAGGCCGCCATCGAGAACATCCAGCGGTCCAAGGAGACCCTGGAGTTCCTCTACACCCTCGATGCCTCCCACCTCTGCACGATCAAGAGCGGCACTGACCTCCTGGACGTGGCCAAGCTCATCTACGCCGAGGCAGAGAAGATGGGGATCAAGGTGAAATACGACACCATCTCCCTGATCAACCACATGAGGGACTCCAACCCCGAGCGGTTCAAGGGGCGGTACGTGCGGGAGGACGTGGAGGTGTACATCAACGACGACGGGGAACTCTACTTCGGGTAAACCGGTGGTTCCCTCCCCTCCGGCATCCAGACCCCGTGAGCCCCGGGCCCCCCTCCCGCCGGTCCGGTACACTTTTTCCCTGAGCAGCCCCCGGCTTACCGTGGACAACAATATTTATATCCACTTCGATGCAAGTGTATAGGAAGCCGCGTGGAGTTTTTTCCTGGCATGCGGGGAATTCCGGCCCTTTTTTGGGCCTGAATGCGTCCCTGCGCCATGGAAAGGTGCACCCATCGTGCGACCCGGCCGGCCTCCGGGATGGGAGGCGGCGGGTCATCGCTCTGCCGTGGCTCATCAGTGGAGTTGCGCACCTCGAGTGCGCAACGGGATGACAGAAGACGGATCTGATCCCTCCGCAGGGCCTCCGTTCGTGCAACGTGCCCCGTATCCTCTGCCCTCGGGCAGCCGGTACGCGGAAGGGTTTCAGGATCTCTTGGCGAGACGGGGATATCCGGTGCACACCGGATCGTGATGGTCCCGGTTCCGGGAACAGAGCCCACCCCCACGAGGGGGTGTGATCCTCCTGCATCGCACCATCACCGGGCGGCGGGGCCCTCCCACGGGCCCCTGGCGTACCGGATCATGCAGAACGCGTAGAGGATTGAGGAAACCATGGCAAGAACAAGAAACCCACGGAAAGGTTCCCTTGCATACAGCCCGAGGAAGCGTGCCAAGAGCCAGGTCCCTGGCTACAAGTCCTGGCAGGACCTGAAAGGGGCACCGTTCCTGCAGGCATTTGCAGGCTACAAGGTGGGGATGACCCACGTGGTCATGGTGGATGACCACAAGAACAGTCCCACCGAGGGGAAGGGCATCGTCGTTCCGGTGACCGTGGTGGAGGTCCCTGCCCTCAAGGTGGCAGCGCTGCGGGCCTATACCACCCAAACCTTCGGGCCCCGGGCATACGCCGAGGTCTGGGCCGAAGCCCTCGACGGAGCCCTGGAGAGGCGCCTGACCCTGCCCAAGACCCATGACCGGAGCAGGCTCCTGGACCTGATCGGGAAGGGGATCGAGAGCGGTGAGGTGACAGACCTCCGGGCCCTGGTCCACACCCAGCCGGGTGTCGTGACCGGGATCCCCAAGAAGGCACCGGATCTCATGGAGATCCGGATCGCGGGTGACGATCTCGCGAAGCGGTTCGAGTATGGCACGTCCATCCTGGGCCAGGAGGTGAAGGTGGATACTGTCGTGAAATCCGGGCAGTACGTGGACATCACCGCCGTCACCAAGGGCAAGGGCACCCAGGGCCCGGTGAAGCGCTGGGGCGTGAAGCTCCGCAAGCGCAAGCACCGGGTGGGCCGTGCCCGCCACGTCGGGACGCTGGGTCCCTGGCACCCGCACCACATCCGCTGGCAGGTGCCGGCGATGGGCCAGATGGGCTACCAGCAGAGGACTGAGTTCAACAAGAGGGTGCTCCGGATCGGGGACAACGGCGGCGAAATCACCCCTGACGGTGGTTTTTTGCACTACGGCCTGGTCCGGAACCCGTACCTGCTGATCAAGGGGTCGATCCCGGGGCCTGCGAAAAGGCTGATCCGGATCCGGCCCGCCGTGCGGCAGGGTGAGCACAAGTTCCGGACACCGGCCATCGAATTCGTGTCGGTGGAGTCCAAGCAGGGGTGATCAGAGATGAAGGCACAGGTAAAGACACTGGAAGGATCGGTGGGCGGGGAGATCGAGCTCCCGCAGGTATTCTCCGAGGAGTTCCGGCCTGACCTCATCAAGCGGGCGGTCCTGTCCCTGCAGAGCAGGAGGTACCAGCCCCATGGGGCTCATCCGTATGCGGGCATCCGGACATCGGCCCACTCCTGGGGGAGTGGCAGGGGCGTATCCCACGTGCCCCGGATCAAGAACGGGTCCCGGGCGGCGCGGGTGCCCCAGGCACGGGGCGGCCGCGAGGCCCACCCGCCGGTCACCGCTGAGGTGCTCATAGAGAAGATCAACCGGAAGGAGAACCGCAAGGCATTCCTCTCGGCGGTTGCGGCCACTGCAAGCGAGGATCTGGTGAGGGCACGGGGGCACCGGTTCGAGGGGGAGCTCCCCGTCGTCCTTGTCGACGACTTCGAGCAGCTGGAGCACACTCCTGACGTGATCGCGGCGCTGACGGCAGCCGGCGTGTATGCAGATATCGAGCGGGCCCGGGATGGAAGAAACGTCCGGCCCGGCCGGGGGAAGATGCGCGGCAGGCATTACAAGCAGCCCCGGAGCCTGCTGATCGTGACCGCGGGCGAACCGCTCCGGGCTGCCAGGAACCTGGCGGGCGTGGATGCCGTGAGTGTCCGGGAACTGAACACCGAGCACCTGGCGCCCGGCACACATGCCGGAAGGCTGACGGTCTGGACCCGGGCGGCGGTCAAGGCGCTGGGGGAGCTACCATGAAGCTGAAGTATCCCTTCGTGACAGAGAAGGCGATGATGATGATGGAGCAGGCGCACGTGCTCCAGTTCCTGGTCCGGCGGGAGGCGACGAAGGGCCAGATCCGACGGGAGATCGAGAAGACCTTTGACAAGAAGGTCACCTCGGTCCGCACCATGATGACCACGAAAGGGGAGAAGAAGGCCACCGTTTCGTTCGAGGACGAGAAGGCTGCCGAGGAGATCCTCTCCCGCCTCGGGATCGTGTAGGTGAGCGAGAGATGGGACACAGAATCCAGACACAGAACCGCGGCAGGGGAGGCCCCAGCTACCGGGCGCCCTCCCACCAGTACCGTGCGGCGGTCAGGCATGCAGGCTCCAATGACCGGCTCACCCGGGGGACCGTCCTTGCGTTCGAGCATGACCCTGCCCGAAACGGGCCCGTGGCCCTGATCGGCCTCGAGGATGGGTCGAAGACCTACACCCTGGCCATCGAAGGCACCGGTGTGGGCCAGACGCTCTCCTGGGGGAAAGGGGCGGATGTGAAGAACGGCAACACCCTTGCCCTTCTCGAGATCCCGGTCGGGATCATGGTCTGCAACCTGGAGTTGCGGCCCAACGACGGGGGAAAACTCGTCAGGGCCGGCGGCGTCCAGGCTCTCGTCATGGGGAGATCCGAAGAGAACCGGGTGGGCGTGCGGATGCCCAGCGGGAAGCTGAAGTGGTTCCTCGGGAACTGCATGGCAACCATCGGCATCGTGGCCGGAGGCGGCAGAGGCGAGAAGCCCTTTGTCAAGGCCGGGAAGAAGTTCCACAAGATGAAGTCCTCGGCCACCAAGTGGCCTATCGTCCGTGGCGTGGCCATGAACGTGATCGATCACCCGTTTGGCGGCGGGTCACACCAGCACGCCGGCAGGCCGAAGACCGTTGCACGGGGGACCTCCCCCGGCCGCATGGTGGGCCTGATTGCAGCACGCCGGACAGGCAGGAAGAAGAAGTGAGGGAAGACGCATGGTGAAGAAGACGCAGAAACGGATGCCCAGGCGCCGGGAAGAGTTCACCTACCACGGCCATACCATCGAGGAGCTGAAGGAGCTCGCATCCTCCGAGATGATCGCGCTCATGCCTGCCCGGGTACGGCGGAAGTTCCAGCGCGGCCTGTCAAGGGACGAGGAGGATCTCCTCTCCCGCGTGCGGGGTGGTGACGAGAAGATCCGGACCCACCTGCGCAGCATGGTGGTCATGCCGGAGATGGTGGGGCGCTCCCTGGCGATCCATAACGGCAAGGAGTTCCAGAAGGTGGATATCCAGCCGGAGTCGGTCTTCCACTACCTGGGCGAGTTTGCCCTGACCCGCCATAAGGTTGCCCACGGGGCGGCGGGTATCGGCGCAACCCGGTCGAGCAAGTACGTACCGCTGAAGTGATGGCCATGGCACGAACAGGATATACAATGCAGGTGGAGGGGGAGGAGTTTGCCCGGGCAAAAGCGAACGAGGTGGACATCTCCCCCAAGCATGCCATCGAGATCGCACGGTTCATCCGGCGCATGAACGCCGATGACGCGATCCAGTACCTGGAGCAGGTGGTGGATCTCAAGAAGGCGATCCCCTTCCGGCGGTTCAACAAGAAGGTGGCCCACAAGCGCGGCCTCACGAAATGGTGCGGCGGACGGTATCCCGAGAAGGCTGCCCGTGCCTACCTCCGCGTCCTCGCGTCCGTGAAGAAGAACGCGGAGTACACCGGCCTGGATGCCGCGAACTTAAAGATTGTCCATGTTGCAGCGAACCGCGGGCGGGGGTTCGATTCCATGATGCCCCGGGCCATGGGAAGGGCGACACCGAAGCGGCGCGAGCGGGTGAATATCGAGATCATTGTGAAGGAGGTGGAGTGATGGCAGTGGAGCGCAAGTTTATCTCCGAAGGGGTCCGCCGCGCCCGCGTGGAGAAGTACCTGACGAAAGAGCTCAAACGCGCCGGGTTCGGCGGCATGGACATCGCCCGCACCCCCCTCGGAACCCAGGTGACGATCTTTGCCGAGAAACCGGGGATCGTCATCGGCAAGGGGGGAAAGGTGATCCGGCAGCTGACCCAGGATCTGGCCACCAGATATGGCGTGGAATCGCCGCAGGTGGATGTCCAGCAGGTGGGCAACCCCAACTTCAATGCCCAGATCATGGCCGAGCGGCTTGCGAACGCCATCGAGCGCGGCTGGTACTTCCGGAAGGCCGGCCAGTCCATCATCACCCGGGTGATGGAGGCAGGGGCGCTGGGGTGCGAGGTGATCCTTGCCGGGAAACTGACCGGTCCCCGTGCCCGGACCCAGAAGTTCATCCGGGGCTACATCAAGCACGCCGGCGAGCCGAGCCGGACGATTGTGCAGCGGGGCTATGCCATCGCCATCAAGAAGCTGGGGGTCATCGGCGTGCAGGTCCGGATCGTGCCCCCGGACGCCAAGCTGCCTGACGATTTCCGGCTGGCTGAAGAGGAGCCGGTCAAGGAGCCTCCGAAACAGGTCATTGTCACGCAGATCGGCGAGGACGTGCAGGCCCAGCTCGCAGCAGACACCGAGCCTGTCCCCGATATCCCGGACGAAGAGGTGGTCTAGATGGCCATCTTCCGGGCAAAGGAGGTCCACCAGTTCTCGGACGTGGAGCTGCAGGAACAGCTCTCCAAGCTGCAGGTGGAGCTCCTCCAGAAGTACGGCAAACGCTCCGCGGGCGGTTCCCAGGAGAACCCGGGGAAGATCCGGGAGATCCGGCGCACGATTGCCCGGATCCTCACGGAACAGACCAGCAGGAGGACATGAGATGATCACGCCCCGGAACCTGCCCCGGCACGAGCTTATCGGCCTCGGGGTGCGGGTGGTGGAGGCCACGAGCCCGGCCCTTGCAGGCATTGCCGGCGTGGTGGTGGACGAGACCCGTCAGATGATCGCGGTTTCCAGCGGGAACCGCGTGAGGAGGGTCGCGAAGGCAGCATGTGTCTTCCGGTTCACCCTGCCCGACGGGTCAGAGGTGGAGGTTCCGGGTCGGGTCCTTGTGGCCCCGCCTGAGCGACGAATTTCGAGAGAGAAGAGACGATAGAGGGAATACATGGCAAAAAATCTCGGACTGGATGTCACCCCTCCTGCACAGGAGTGCGGTGACGTCAACTGCCCGTTTCACGGCAGCTTGCCGGTGCGCGGCCAGGTGATCACCGGCAAGGTCGTGAGCGATCGGATGAAGGGGACGGTTGTGGTGGCCCGGGAGTACCTCCACCCTGTGAGGAAGTACAACCGGTTTGAGAAGCGGACCTCGCGGATCCATGCCCATAATCCCCCGTGTATCGGAGCGCGGGAAGGGGACCAGGTGACCATTGCAGAGTGCAGGCCCCTCTCCAAGACCAAGGCGTACGTGGTGGTGGAGGTGACGCGGCCATGAAGGCGAAGCAGTCCTACATCCCGCGGGCCTTAAACACCGGCTCGCGCCTGGTCTGCGCAGACAACACCGGCGCCCGGATGGTGCAGGTGATCTCCGCGGACGGCTACCATGGGGTACGACGGCGCCAGCCCAAGCTGGGCCTGGGGGATCTCGCCACCGTCTCGGTGAAGAAGGGGACCCCGGAGATGCGCAAGAAGATGGAGAAGGCCGTCGTGATCCGGCAGAAGAAGGAGTTCCGGCGCCTGGACGGGCTCCGGGTCACCTTCGAGGACAACGCCATGGTGATCGTGAACGAGACCGGCGAACCGAAAGGGACCGAGATCAAGGGTCCCGTGGCCCGGGAAGTGGCGGAGCGGTTCCCCAAGATTGGCTCCATGGCCACCATCATCGTGTGAGGTGCGGGAGATGGCAGTGACACGCAGCATCCAGCCGCGGAAGCAGAGGAAAGCCCGCTACACCGCACCCCTCCATGTCCAGGGCCACTACCTTGCGGCCCCGCTCTCCCGGGAGCTCCGGGAGCAGTACAAGCGCCGCTCGATCCGGGTGGTGACCGGGGACACGGTGAAGATCCTCCGGGGCGACGCGAAGGGCGAAGAAGGCGTGGTGGACGAGGTGAACGTGGGCCGGTGCACGCTCCTTGTGCACGGGGTCAGCCTTACGAAGGCGGACAATACCGAGGTGCCCCGGCCGGTGCACCCGTCCAATGTCCGGATCACCAGGCTGAACCTGAAGGACCCGAGGCGCGCGGAGCGCCTGGGGGAGGTGGAGTGATGTCCCACTACCAGAAGCGCTACACGGCTCCCGATTCCTGGCACATCACGAAGAAGACCAACCTCTACGTGGTGAAGACCGCGCCGGGCCCCCACAACAAGGAGGCCATGCCCATGGCGGTCTGGCTCCGGGACCACATGGACCTCGCCCTCACCATGAGGGAGGTCCGGCAGATCTTACATGCCGGAGAGATCGTGGTGAACGGCCGGCCCTGCAGGGACCCGCGGCAGGGCATCGGGGTCTTTGACATCATCTCCATCCCGAAGATGAACAAGCACTACCGGATCCTTCTCTCCAAGCGGGGCAGGTTCGTCTCCATCGAGATCTCGCCGGAGGACTCAAAGACGCGCCTTGCCAAGATCCGGGACAAGACGATCCTGCCCGGGGGAGTGGTGCAGCTGAACCTGCGTTTCGGGGCCAATGTCCTGGGCGAGCAGAAACACCACCCCCGTGATTCGGTGGTCCTGTCCCTGGAGGCCGGCGGGGAGGGGAGGAAGCGGTTCGAGATCATGGACCACTTCCCCTTCCAGGTCGGGTACATGGCGATGGTGATCGGCGGCCGGCACTCCGGCCGCGTGGGGAGGATCCTGGAGATCCGGAAGATGGCGGGGAACATCCCCAACCGGGTGGTGCTGGAGGACGGGGAGAAGGCCCGTTTCGACACCATCGACACGTACATCTTCATGATCGGCCGGGAGACGCCGGCCATGAAGGCCTGGGGGATTGAGGAATGAACCCGATGCAGAAGCTGCACATCGGAAAAGTGATGGTGCACATGGGGGTCGGCGAATCCGGCGAGAAGCTGGTGAAGGCCGAGGACGTGATGAAGAAGATCACAACCCAGACCCCGGTCCAGGCCATCGCCCGCACCACGCAGCTGGCGTTTTCGGTCCGGAAGGGTGCCCCCATCGGGTGCAAGGTGACCCTCCGCGGCGGGACCGCGGCTGCCTTCATGGAGACGGCTCTCGGGATCATCGACCGGAAGCTCTTCCGGACCCAGTTCGACCGGCAGGGGAACTTCTCCTTTGGCATCGAGGAGCACACCGATTTCCCGGGCATGGCCTATGACCCGGCCATCGGGATCTTCGGGATGGACGTGAACGTGGTCCTGGAGCGCCCGGGTGCACGGGTTGCCCGGAGGAAGGTGATGCCGCGGCGGTTGCCCCGGAAACAGCGGGTGACCGCGGACGAGGCCATCTCGTTCCTGCAGGAAACGTATAAAGTCGAGGTGCAGTAACATGGGCGGCGAACAGCTGAAGAAGTTCGGAAGGGGCGCGTTCCAGTGCCTTCTCTGCGGCCGGAAACAGGCGCTGGTACGGCGGTACCACATCATGTTCTGCCGCCAGTGCTTCCGTGAGTGGGCCCAGAAGATGGGCTTTAAAAAGATGGACTGACCGGAGGAGTACCATGACGCGAACCAATCCCATCGCAGACGCGATGACAGCGGTGAAGAACGCCGCGGACACCGGGAAACCGGACTGCATCGTGGAACCGGCCTCCAAGCTCCTGGGCTCAATGCTGCGGATCATGCAGGAGTACGGCTACATCGCGGGCTTCGAATTCATCGATGACCGGCGCGGGGGCCAGTTCCGGGTCCAGCTGAGCGGCACCATCAACCGGTGCGGGGCGATAAATCCCCGGTTCAATGTGAAAATTGACGAGATGGAGCAGTGGGAGACCCGGTTCCTGCCGGCCAAGAACTTCGGCATCCTTCTCCTCTCCACATCCCGGGGCGTCATGTCCCATGGCAGCGCCCGGAAGATGGGGATCGGCGGGGAGCTCCTGGGGTACGTGTACTAGGGGTGAGGAAGATGACGATAACACGAAACGTGAAGATCCCCGAGGGCGTGGCGGTGAAGCTGGAGGGGAGCACCCTCGCAGTGACCGGCCCGAAGGGGACCCTTACCCGGGACATGTACTTCCCCAAGATCCGGATGGCGGTGGAGGACAGGGAACTTTCCATCTCCACCGAATCGGAACGGAAGAAGCTGCTGGCCATGGTGGGGACCTATGCTGCCCACGTGCGCAACATGTGCCGGGGCGTCACCGACGGCTACCAGTACCGGATGAAGGTGGTGTACAGCCACTTCCCCATCCAGCTGAAGATGGCGGGCAGCACGCTCGAAGTCCACAACTTTCTGGGCGAGAAGACCACCCGCTATGCCCGGGTCGAACCCGGGGTTTCGGTTGCCCTCGGCAGTGACGAGGTGACCCTCACCGGCATCGATCGGGAGACGGTGGGCAAGACGGCGGCCAACATCGAGCACGCCACCCGGATCCGCAACCGGGATCCCCGGGTCTTCCAGGACGGGGTCTATATCGTGGAGAGGGCGTGATGGTGATGGCAGACGAAACAAGAAGGCTGATCCGGGTCCGGGACGAGAAGAGGGCCCGGTTCCGCAGGTACGGCAGGGACGTGAAGAAACGCCTGGCCGAGACCTGGAGGAAGCCCAAGGGACAGCACAACAAGCTCCGCCGGCAGATCAAGGCCAAGGGACCCATCCCCCGGCCGGGATACGGGTCGCCGGTGATGGTCCGGGGGCTGCACCCCAGCGGCTTCCAGGACATGGTGGTGGCCACCCCCGCGGCCATGGCAGCCCTGGATCCCAACGTGCATGCGGTCAGGATTGCGGCCACCGTGGGAGGCAGGAAGAGGGCCAAGATCCGGGACCTGGCCGAAAAGGCCGGGTTCCGGATCTTAAACCCCGGTCCTGCGGCAGCAAAGAAGGAGGAGGAGGCGGGCAGCGATGAGTGATCTCTCCAACCAGAAGCGGATTGCAGCGTCGGTGCTCCACTGCGGCGTGCACCGGATCTGGTTTGACCCGGAGCGCTCCTCCGATGTGGAGGGGGCCATCTCCCGCGATGATGTGCGTACCCTCATCACGGAGGGCGTTATCAAGGCGCGCCAGAAGCGGGGCAACTCCCGGGGCCGTGTCCGGGTCAGGAACGCGAAGCGTGCCTACGGCCACCGCCGGGGGCCCGGCCGGAGGAAGGGTGCCGCAGGGGCCCGGAGGCCCGGGAAGCGGCAGTGGATCCAGCGGATCCGCGCGCTCCGCAGGACCATGCGGACCCTGAGGGACGAGGGCACCCTGGATCCCCACCTGTACCGCATGCTCTACCGGAAGGCTGCCGGAGGGCAGTTCCGGAGCGTGGCCCACCTGAAGGCCCAGGTGGAGACGATGAAGGGGAGGGGGAAGTAACATGGCCTACGGACCACGGTATTTCCTCCCGTTCCGGCGGAGGAGGGAGGGGAGAACTGACTACTATGCCCGGATGAAGCTCCTCCTCTCGCAGGAACCCCGCATGGTGGTGCGCAGGACCCACCGGCAGATCATTGTGCAGATGGTGGTACCGGAACCGGTGGGGGACCGCACGCTCGTAGCCGCGTCCTCCTTTGACCTGGCCACGTACGGGTACTCGGGTTCCACCTCCAGCACCCCGGCCGCGTACCTGACCGGCATGCTCTTCGCCGTCCGGGCAAAGAAGGCGGGCTACGGGTCGGCGATCCTGGACATCGGCCTGAACCGGGCAACCCCCGGCGCCCGCGTCTTTGCGGTGCTGAAGGGGGCGGTGAAGGCAGGACTCCAGGTGCCCCACGGTGAGAAGGTGCTCCCTGAGGACGCACGGGTCCGGGGCGAGCACATCGCGGCATATGCCCCTGAAAGGGCTGGTGCCCTCGCGAAGCAGGTAGACCAGGTCGCAGAGGCGATCATGAAGGAGATGAAGTAGGATGCCGGCCGAGATCGAAGAATGGGTTCCGCTCACCGGCCTGGGCAAGATGGTGGTAAAGGGCGAGATCACCTCCATCGACGAGGTGCTGGAGAGCGGGAAGCCCATTAAAGAGTCTGAGATCGTGGACACCTTCCTCCCTGACATGGAGGACGAGGTCCTTGACATCACCATGGTGCAGCGCATGACCGACTCCGGTCGCCGCGTGAAGTTCCGGACGGTCGTGGTCGTGGGCAACCGCAACGGCTACATCGGGTTTGGACAGGGGAAGGATGCCCAGGTGGGCAATGCCATTACGAAGGCCATCAAGGATGCCAAGGTGAACCTGATCAAGGTGAACCGGGGCTGCGGGAGCTGGGAATGCGGCTGCAGCCAGACCCACTCCATCCCGATGGAAGTGACGGGGAAGGCCGGGTCGGTCCGGGTGACGCTGAAACCGGCACCCCAGGGGATTGGCCTTGTCACCGGCGATATCGGGAAGAAGGTGCTGGCTCTCGCCGGCATCAAGGACGTCTGGACCTTCACCTCAGGGAACACCCGCACCACCATCAACTTTGCCAAGGCCACCTACGAGGCGCTGCGGAAGACCAGCATGATCCGGAAGCCCCAGAGGAGGGTGTTGTGATGTACGCCGTGGTGCAGGTCCGCGGCCTGGTGAAGACCCGCCGCGAGATCATCGATACGCTGGTGATGCTGCGGCTCCACCACATCAACCACTGCGTCATTGTGCCCGATACCCCCGAGTACCTGGGCATGATCCGCAAGGTGAAGGACTTCGTGGCCTACGGGGAGGTGGACGCGGCGGTGCTGGAGACGATCCTCTCCACCCGCGGCAGGCTCATCGGCAACCGGCCGCTGACGGACGAGTACGTGAAGTCGCATTCGCCCTACCCGACCATTGCCGACTACGCCCTTGCCCTCTCAAGGGGTGAGGCCACCCTCCGGGACATCCCGGGCTTAAAGCCCGTGATCCGCCTCCACCCCCCGCGCAAGGGGTACCGCACGCTGAAGAGGACCTACCAGCAGGGAGGGGCCCTGGGTTATTATGGGTCCGAGATCAATACCCTCCTGTACAGGATGAGGTGACGCGATGCCCGTGAACAAGCGATCCAAGTACCGGGGTTCCCGCACCTGCGGCGGCGGGACCCACAAGAACCGGCGTGGCGGGGGCAGCAGGGGAGGCCGGGGAAACGCCGGCGGCTGCAAGCACCACTTTGTGCGCTACTACCTGCAGGGGAAGACCTTCGGCAAGAACGGTTTCCACAACCCCACGCCTGTGGCGGTGGAGGCCATGGATCTGGGCACCCTGGACCTCATAGTGGATTCCCTCCTCACCCAGGGCATCGCACGGAAGGAGGGAAAGGCCATCGCCCTTGATGCCGGTGCCATCGGCGTGGACAAGATCCTGGGCCAGGGCCGGGTCAGCCGTGCGCTGAAGATCCAGGCACGGGCCTTCTCCGGGGCGGCGAAGCGGAAGATCGAAGAGCAGGGCGGCCAGGCACTGGTCGGCTGACCGGAACCGGCCACGGTGGGACCATGGGATCGGTGATGGACCGGCTTGAACCTCTGCTGGCGGCAATGCCAGCGGTGAAGAGCCCGGAGGGGCATGTCCATTTCAGGACCAAGCTGCTCTGGACCGCAGCAATCCTCCTCGTCTACTTCTTCCTCTCCAACATCTTTGTCTTCGGCCTGGACCGCACGTCGCAGGACATCTTCCTGTACTGGCGGGCGCTCCTGGCCGGGGAGAGCGGGACGATCATCCACCTGGGTATCGGCCCCATTGTCACGGCATCCATCGTGCTCCAGCTCCTCAAAGGGGCCGATATCCTTCCCATCGATACGAGCGACACGAGGGGCCAGGTCATGTACATGGGCCTGCAGAAGCTCCTGATCTTTGTCATGATCGTGGTGGAGGCGGCTCCGAACCTGGTGGGCGGGTTCATGCGCCCGGACCCGGCGGTGGCGGCAGCCCTCTTCGGGGGGAACACCTTCATGGTGTCGGTACTCATCTTCCTCCAGCTCTGCGTGGGTGGCGTCCTCATCTTCCTGATGGACGAGGTGGTCACGAAATGGGGCATCGGGTCCGGCGTGGGGCTCTTCATCGTGGCCGGCATTGCCCGGTCCATCGTGACCGGATTCCTCTCCTGGGAGGCGGTGAGCGACCAGTACCCGGTGGGGTTCTTCCCCAGGCTCGTGGCCATCGGTCTGGACGGGGGCAGTTACCTCCAGTACTTCACCCCGGATTTCATCGCCTTCGTGACAACGGTGATCATCTTCCTGGTGATCGTGTACGTGGAGTCCACCCGGGTCGAGATCCCGCTGGCCCATACCAATGTCCGGGGGCTCCGGGCCCGGTTCCCCGTGAAGCTGATCTACGCAAGCGTGCTCCCCATGATCCTGGTCCGGGTGCTGCAGGCCAATATCCAGATGATAGGGCTCTTCCTCTCCAACGTGGGGATCACGGTGCTGGGCACCTTCCAGGGTCAGCGGGCCGTGAACGGGCTCATGTACTTCCTCTCCCCCATCCACGGTCCGGAGCAGTGGATGTGGTGGATGACGGACGTGGGCCAGCCGGCCTGGGCGGTCCTTCTCAGGATCTCAGTCGACGTGGTGTTCATGGTGGTGGGAGGAGCCATCTTCGCCCTGTTCTGGATCAAGACGGCTGGCCTGGACAGTAAAGATGTGGCCCGCCAGATCCAGCTCTCGGGCATGCACATCCCGGGCTACCGGAAGAACCCCCAGGTGCTGGAGCGCTACCTGGACCGGTACATCCCCCGCATCACCGTCATCGGCGGGGTCTTCATCGGCCTCCTCTCGGTGGTGGCCAACCTCTTCGGAGTCATCGGCCAGGCCAGCGGTACCGGTCTCCTCCTCACGGTCTCCATCACCTACCGGCTCTACGAGGACATCGCCAGCGGCCAGATCATGGAGATGTACCCGATGATGCGCAGGTTCTTCGGGAAGGAGTGAGTCACTTTTTCCCATTCATTTTTCCTGAATAGCCCCCCTCTGACCATCGGGGATTATCGCGATGAGGAGGGTTGTCGGGCAGCGGGGGAGAAAACCCCAACAGGGGCATCTGCCTCCCCGGCGTTGGCCTGTTTTTCCCGGCTGTATCCCAAACACCGGTACTGGTTCGCTCCTGGGGGGATCCCCCCGGTCCACCCGCCGCGTGGGCGCCTCCCCACGAGAGGATTGGTGGATCTTCGGTCTCTTCTGGACATGCACAACGGGGAGGATCACTGACAGGGTGCGGGAGGGGGCATGCCCCCTCCCGGCCCCTCCCCCGATGAGGATAGTCCGTTGTTCGGTGTTTTTCCTCAGGGAGCTCCTGGTGATTGGAAACCGACGGGGGACGCCCACGCAGCGGGGGCGAAGCCCCCAGGAGCGTCTCACCAGTATTCGGCATATACGAAATACCGTTTCCCTATATTCGAAAAATGCTTCAGAGGGGGGGCGCGGCAGGGACGCTCTCCGCCGGATCAAATGAGGGATATTAAATCAGGAACGCATATACTATAGCAGAGGCGTGAAGCGGATGGGAAAGCGGATTGTCATCACCGGAGTCCCCGGCGTGGGGAAGACGACGGTGGTCAACGGGGCGCTGGAGAAGCTGAAAGGGGAAGGGATCGAGTACCGGTCCCTGAACTTCGGCACCTTCATGTTCGAGGTGGCCACGGCCGAGGGGATCGTCAGGGACCGGGACGGGATGCGCAAGCTGGACAGGGACCAGCAGAAGCGGCTCCAGAAGATGGCGGCCCAGAAGATGGCGCAGGTGCCGGGGAACGTCATCATCGACACCCACTGCACGGTGAAGACCCCGAAGGGATTCCTGGCAGGGCTTCCCGAGTGGGTGCTGCGGGAGCTCCAGCCGGACGTGGTGGTACTTGTCGAGACGGACGAGGACCAGATCCTTGCGCGCAGGCTCTCGGACGCCACCCGCACCCGGGACATGGAGGGCTCCCGGGAGATCGCGCTCCACCAGGAGTTCAACCGGGCCATGGCCGCGGCGTATGCCATGGTCTCGGGCTGCACGGTAACCATCGTGAAGAACCAGGATCACCTGCTGGAGCAGGCGGTAGCCCAGATGGCCGCGGCGCTGCGGTGATTCCCCGTGGCCCTGAAAGATTCCGGGGGGCTCATCGCGCTCGGGCTGGCGATGGTCCTCCTCTTCTCGTACAGCATCCCCCCCCTGCGAAACGGCATCGGTGCAGCCATGGACCTGGTGCTGGGCCCGCTCCTGGGCGCAGGAGTTCCGTTTTACATTGTGATCCTGATCCTCTCCGGGATCACCGGTCTCTCCACCTCCCTGATCCAGAAGTATACGATTGATTACGAGATGGTGCAGGAGGTGCAGGAGCGGATGAAGGAGTTCCAGCGGGAGTACCGCGAAGCCCAGCTCTCCGGGGAAGAGAAGCGTCTCAAGAAGCTGGAGGCGAGGCGGGATAAGATGATGAAGGAGCAGCTGGAGGTGTCCCGGCAGCAGTTCAAGCCCATGGCCTACATCATGCTCATCTCCATCCCCATCTTCCTCTGGCTCCTCTTCCGGCTCCCGGCACTGGCCGGGAGCACCATCACCTTCCCCTATCTCGGCGAGAAGGCACTGGGCCAGACAGCCTTCTGGATCGTGCCCACCTGGATCCTCTGGTACCTGATCAGCTCCCTGGCCCTCTCCCAGGTGATCCGGAAGGCACTGAACATCGGGGGCATCTGATGCGGATCACGGTGAGCGGTCCCCCCGGGAGCGGGACCACCACCCTTGCGAAATACCTGGCAAAGACCCATGGATTTGAGCTGATCTCGGCAGGGGAGATGTTCCGGCAGCTGGCCCGGGAGCGGGGGATGAGCCTCGCCGAGTTCGGGGCCCTCGCCGAGAAGGACGTCTCCATCGATGCGATTATCGACGTGCGGCAGAAGGAGGTTGCCGCAGAGAAGGACTGCATCGTGGCCGAGGGGAGACTCTCCGGCTGGATGGTGGAGGACGCGGACCTGAAGATCTGGCTCCATGCCCCGGTCGGCTGCAGGGCGCGGCGGATCGCCGAGCGGGACGGCACTGACGAGTACACCGCCCGGGAGCTTGCTCTCCAGCGGGAGGAGAGCGAGTACACCCGGTACCTGCACTACTATCATATCGACATCCGTGACCTCTCCCGCTATGACCTGGTGCTCAACTCCGAGCTGTGGAACCCGGAAGCGCTCGGCGCCATCGCCGATGTGGCCATCGCGGCGCTGAAAAAGAAGGAAGCCAGGAGTTAGCGGCCCCTATCAAGGGCAGCCCCGCATGCCTCTTCCCCGGGAGAAGGTACCTTCAAGCGGAAGGTGACCGAGAACCCGGGCCGGTCCTCTGTTCCCGGCGGATCATCGACCCGGATGGTGCCCCCGTAGCGCTCCACCAGCATCCGTGTCAGGTACAGCCCCAGTCCCATGCCGCTCTTCTTTGCCGGCCCGTGGCTGAACCGTTCAAAGAGGTGGGGACGGAGGTTCTCCGGGATCCCCGGCCCGTTGTCCCGGACCGTGATCCCTGCCCAGCCGCTCGATTCTGTCACCGCGATCTCAATCCTGACCCCGGGACCGCTGTACTTGACGGAATTGGAGAGGAGGTTCGTGAAGATGACAGAGACCAGCTCGTCCGCGCAGACAGAAAGACCGGTACCGGCGTAGCGGATATCAGTATCCGGGAACTGCCCGATCTCCTGGCGGATCACCGGGTCCAGGGGGATCTGTTGGAGCACCGCAGCACTGCTCCGGATCTTCCGGATGGTGGAGACATCCCGGATGGTCTCCGAGCTGTGCCGGATCCGGGAGAGAAGACGGCCGAGCTGCTCCCCCTCTTCACCGCCCAGCCGCTCCAGGAGCAGACCGCCATACCCCAGGGCAGCCGTGGCATCGTTGTTGATGTCATGGACCATGATATCCAGGTACAGGTTCGCCTGCTTCAGCGCCTCCTCGAGGTCATGCCTGAGCTGGACCCGTTCGATGGCTCCCCCCACCTCCCTTCCCAGGGACTCCAGCACGCCCTTCTCCTTCCCCCCGAACAACGGTTCTTCCCGGGAGCAGCCGGCAACCAGAAATCCGAGGATCCCCGGTGATGAGATCAGGGGAATCACGGCAACGGAACGGAACGAGTCAAGCCCGGGAGGCAGCCCCCGCTCCTCATGTTCGTGGAGCCAGACCGGTCCCCCGCTTCCCACGGCCCGATCCAGCAGGGTCCCCTGCACCGGCAACCGGGAGAGGGCATCCAGGTGTGCAGGGTTGATTCCGGTATGGTACCGGAGTTCCCAGGTCCTGCGTTCCGGATCCAGGAGATAGATGGCTCCCGCTTCGCATTCCAGGTAGTCGAGGGCCGCATCCACTGCGAGCGGGAAGATCTCCGCCGCAGCGTCCCCCGAGGTGGATGTGGCAATGATCCGGTTCATGAGGCCCAGTTCCCGGTTGCGGCGCTGGATCTCCTCCTCGGAACGCCGCCGGCGGCTGATATCCACCATGGCGCAGACCACGAGATCAGCGGAGATCATGCCGGCAGAGACAAGGATCCACCGCATCGATGCCTGTTCTCCCAGCACCCGGGTCTCGTAATCCGTGATGGTCCCCTCTGCATCGAGCCGCCGGAAGAACCGGTCCCGCTCCTCCATGTCCAGCCAGAAGGAGGAGAGGGGCCGACCTGCCAGATCCATGGGGGAGCTCCCCAGCAGGTCTGCACCGCGGCGGTTCACCTCCAGGATACGCTGATCGGATCGCCGCACCAGCATGACGCCGGCCTGGGAATGCTCAAAGATGCCCTGGTACCGGATCTGCTGCTCCCGGGAATCTTCGGAGAGGCGGGAGACGAGCGTGCCCACGGCGACGAAGACATAGAACTGTACAGTAGCGGTGGTGACGGTCACAGGGGTCATGTTCAAAAGCGAGTAGATCACTGCGAGAAAGACGAGCCCCATCGTGGCCGAGGAGAAGATCCCCCTGCGGGGGTACTGGAACGCAGCGAAGATGATGGGGATGTAGAAGAAGGAGGAGATGACGGCAACCGTCCCTTCAAAGAGGAGGAAGATCACGAGATTTGCGATAAAGACCGAGAGGAGCACCAGCCCCAGGAGGACGTAGTCCAGGGCTTTGCGCTGCGGGGAGTGCTCAGGGATGACCCGGGCAGGTGTCATAATGCAGGAATCTGATGACCGAGATTACCCGTACTGTCGCTGCAGGTCCCGAAATAGTTTCACCTCCCCGGGACATGCCCCGGCCGTCCTGGTCCCGGTGTCGGGGAAGAATGGTACGGTGGCTCCCGGTGACTGACATATCCGTGGTCCCACAGGTCTCACAGATTCGCAGGGGAATGAGAAAAAAGGAATGAAGGGGATATCGTCACGGAGGTGGGTGACGGGAGGGGGCTTGCCCCCTCCCGAACCCACCCCCCATGAGGATAGTGCGGCCCCTATCCCAGGGGGATCTCTCCGAAACAGAAGCGATGTGACGTGAGCAATCTCACCTGTCATCTCCGGAAGTGAACATCCAGCGCCACCACTTCGACATGACCCCGTGCCACCACCCAAAGGTTCCTTACCTTTCAGGGAGAGATCCTGCCATCCACGGGGGGAACGGGGAGCAGAAATGGAGCAGTGGTCATCGAAGCGCGGGTTCCTGCTGGCCGCCATCGGGTCCGCGGTGGGCATCGGGAACCTCTGGCGGTTCTCGTCGGTGGTGGGACAGAACGGGGGCGGGGCCTACCTGATCCCGTACTTCCTGGCAGTCTTCCTCTGCGGGGTTCCCCTCCTGGCCCTGGAGATGGCGGCCGGGCGCCACTTCCGGGGGGATGTGGTTTCGGTCTTCCACACCGTCCGGGACCGGTTCCGGATCATCGGATGGTTCATGTGCGGGATCGTGTTCTTGATCCTGTCCTACTACCTGGTGATCACCGGCTGGACGCTCGCGTACCTGTATTTTGCGATATCAGATTCACCGGTATCCTTTGCCGGATTCACGGCAACCCCGGCCCCCCTCCTCTTCTTCCTCCTCTCGGCGCTGGCCACCGGCGGGATCATCTCCCTGGGTGTCCGGAACGGCATCGAGCGGATCACGACGGTGCTCCTCCCGCTCATCTATGTGATCCTGGGGGCGATGGTTCTGTACGCCATCACCCTCCCGGGCTTTTCGGCAGGGGTGGACTATCTCTTTACCCCCGACTTCTCGGTGCTGGGAAGCCCGCTGATCTGGTCTGCCGCCGTGGGTCAGGCCTTCTTCTCCCTCTCCGTGGGGTACGGCATCCTGATCACGTACGGGGCTTACCTGGACCGGGGGATCCTCATCGGCCGGTCTGCACTGGTCATCGCCGTGTGGGACACCCTTGCTTCGCTGCTGGCCGGCCTCGTGATCTTCCCGCTGGTCTTCACTTTCGGTCTCGCGCCCGCCATGGGGGCGCAGCTGGCCTTCACCACGCTTCCCCTGGCCTTTGCCCGGATGCCCTTCGGCCAGGCCTTTGC
>Ga0315274_10004726_pt1 | contig 19967 bp, 20 predicted proteins | sample YL17G02_20_MG_FD_203700 | JGI IMG/M metagenome (GOLD analysis project Ga0315274, IMG submission 203700) | Sediment microbial communities from Yellowstone Lake, YNP, Wyoming, USA - YL17G02_20 | ecosystem: Environmental > Aquatic > Freshwater > Lake > Sediment | place: USA: Wyoming | collected... | reverse complement strand
TACCATTCTGCGGACGGTTTGTAATTCGGGCACATAAGTTTGAGCGGAACTGATAATATAATTAACAAAAGTACTGCAGTTGGGATTAGATACTTTACCGAACACTTCTAAATCTTCTGGTATTGGGCTAGCATAGGAAATCATATCAAAGTTGAATACACCAAGAATCGAGTCCCCCTGATTTCTTGCCATCTGAGCATAGGCAGCACTGCCGATTAATCCCTGTTCTTCAGCATTACATCCAATATAACGAATCGAATATTCAAAATTAAAATTCTGCATAACCCGGGCGGCTTCGAGCACGGCAACCGTGCCGGATGCATTATCATCCGCACCGGGACAATTACTGACTGCATCAAAATGCCCGCAGATAACAAGATAAATATTATCCGGATGCGCATAACCTCTTTTAACCGCTATCACATTAGGTTTATAAGATGAACTGAAACTGTGAAAGAAAACGCTGTCACAACCATAAGCGATAAATTTATCGCGCAGCCAGTTTGCCGCAGCTTGATTGGAGTCGGAAGTCGAAACCCGCGACACAAAACGAGTCAATCTTCGGTCAAAGGCAAGAACCGTATCCGAACTAACACTGGCGACCATCTGTTCGATTAATGGGTTTTGTAAAACTTCCGGATAGATGGGTGCAGTTTCAGATAAGGTAATCGGTACGAACTGAAGTTTGGTCAACATTATCGGCAGGTTAGCTAGGTCAAATTCCTGACCGGGTAGAGCTGAAATTAGTATATAATCTCTACCTTGGGTCAAAATAGCGTAGTTGGTTCGAAGTTCGTTTAAGATTTCAGTTTTTACCGAATTGATAATGTAGTAGTTTTTATCACTGGTAACTTTATCCAATATCGAATAAGGTTTGTCAACAAGATGACCAATTTCTGAATGATTGACTACTGCGAGTATGGCATCGGGTAACTCGTGAATCACGGATATACCTGATTTAATAAATTGCGAAGTTGAAGATGGTTCAACAATATTGATTTTGACAAGATATTTTATATCTTGATTGGCATATAAAATACTAATTCCAAATAAGATTAAAGTTAGTAATACAAATACGATACTTTTTTTCATACATTTCCTCCACACATATTTGAATTTTCAATTTTCAATTTCCCAAAAATAGGTACTAGGTTAGCCCCGCCCTCCCTGATATTGTTTAATTCTAACTTATCTGTTTGTTTTAAGGGAAGGGCGGGGTTAACGAACATAAAATGGCACGAGCGTTTCAATATCCGAGATATCATTTTTGTTAATACATTGCAGAGCATGAAATGCTACTGCGGCTGGATTGGGATGGGTCATTGGAAAAACAGAGAAATCAACGTTCGCTTTTATTTTTATCAAATCTTGATAACGGTTAATACCGCTTCCGAAAAGAATTGCATCTTTGGTAATCTTTTGAGCGAAGCTATCCGGTTTTGTAATAATCGGTTCGGAAACTGGCTCTAAACCCTGATAAATTCTAAAGTATATTTCATCACGACGGATATCGATGACAGGAATTATAGTTCTTTTTTCATCTAATATCGATTGGGGGAGTGAAAATACTAAAGCGTCTAGTGTATAAAATCCTTTGATTGAGATTTTATTAACAGCCGCCAATCCTTTGGCACAAGCAAGACCAATGCGTAATGACGTAAACATACCCGGTCCAATCACAACACCAATTCCTTGTAAATGATGCGGAGAGAGAGATAGAGTTTTAAAAGCTTGCGCTAAGTAAATAAATAACTTTTCATTATGGTGCGCTTCGGTTTCTTCAGTTAATTCGTAAAGTATTGTATCAGATTTGACAAAAGCGATGCCAGTTTCTTTTTCAATTGTGGTAATGCCAAGAAATATTCCCTGAGCGGCTTCGATTATGTAATTACTCCTTCGATTTCATCTAAATTGTAATACTCATCGGATGAGCGAATTAATTCAACTGAAGTATAACCTTTTCCCAAACCAATCACAGTTATTCTTTTACCACGCTTGGATAGCCAATCTACTAAAGCAACAAAATCACCATCGCCGGTAATTAGTATCACATGTTCTAAATATTCTGCCATCGAGAGAATTTCCAGAGTGATTTCAATATCCATATTAGCTTTAACCGAACCGTCGACACGTTCGCGTACCGGTTTAGCAACGACCCGATAACCCTGGAATGATAACGCATCGATAAGTCTTTGCCTTCGTTCGTCATCTCTTTTATATGGTACAAATGCAATAAATTTATAATCGAATTCATTACCTTTTGTTTGTAGTATAACATTACGCCTTAATGCATCATAGCGAACTTCTTTACCCTGACGTTCAAAAGTTTCCTGGACATTTTGAATGTCAATAAAAACACCAATTCTATTCATAATTTTCTCCTTCTATTATTTTGATAAATAATTACTAACCCTTTTAAGGTTAGATGTGGGTCAATATTATCAAAAATGTTTTTTATAACAGGTATTAAATTTACACCACGGTCCATTGCGATAGTGCATAGTTTTATTTTTAGTATTTTCTCCATTTCTTTTTTCATCTTTTCGATAATACCCATTATCCTAATTATAACTCAGAATTTATTGCTTGTGAAGTGGAAAATTCAGTCACTTACCCAACAGGTTTTTTGTAAATTGTATGTACGATAACACAATCAACGTTTCGGTTGTTATCGAAAGACGGTTTTGACATGTAATTTATTTTTGCATGACAGTCGGTTTGAGGAATAAATACAATTTGATTGTCTAAATAATCCGAAATAAATAGTACTATCACCGATATAAATACAATAAAATATTTATAATTTTACGATTTTCTTGGTTATTGATTTATTGTCAATAATCACTTTCGCAAAATATATTCCGTTAGGGATCTTATTCCCAAAATTATCTTTTCCATTCCAATGATGCGGTCGCGATAATGTTTTTATTAATCTGCCCAAAGGGTCAAAGATTTTAATATCCTTATCAAAGTTGTAGTTTATGATAAATTTAGTTTCAATAGAAAATGGGTTTGGTTCGGCATAAAATAAATTATTTCGCAGGTTGATTGATAATTGTTCTTCGGCAATACTCGAAGGGGTTGTATTATAAAAAATGAAATTGCCAATCGCTGGTTCCCAGTTGGTAACAGCTAAATCCGGATGGGTTGAATAGTCATAAACCAAAACAATCGTCTCAAGTTGTGTCGGGGCTGAATTTAATGCTATCCAACCACTCAAACGGTCAAAACAATAGCTGCTATATGGCACAAGATTCCTTTGGACAAATACGGTGGGATTGTGCTGAATTGGAGTTTTACTCGTATAATAAAGTTTCCTTGAGCCGTTGCTGATAAACGTATCGGCTTTTATTTTTAAGTGATAGTTGCGAATATCACCGAAAACCAGTGCTTCGCTGACAAGATTGGCACTGCCCGACCAGGACCAGCTTGGTATAGTATCTAAACTGCCGTTATGATTTTCAAATATTACAATCGGTTCCCACCAACCACTTGCTGCTAAATCTAAATAACCGTCATTATTTATATCACCCCAGGCAACACAAGAACAATAATTCCGATTGCGCAGTATTGTATATGTTGCAGGAGTATTTATCTGTCCTTGATTATTCTTGAATACTTTGATTCGGCTTGAATCACCGGTTAGTTGACCGTTAACCGCTAACGCAATATCAATCCAGCCATCATTATCATAATCACCAGTTGCGATACGTACTACCCAACCACGCTCTTGAATAATCGTACTCGCGATAGAACCGAAGACACCGTTTTGATTATAGTAAATCCAGAATTTACGATATCCGCCAACGATTAAATCTAAATAACCGTCTCGGTTTAAGTCAGCAAATCGAATGCAATCGGAAGGGGTAGAATCACTCGAACGCCAATAAGGTAGTGGCTCAAATATACCGTTATTATTCCGGTAAATTCTCGCCGGGGCTTGGAGATTATTATAAGCATCACCGGCGGCAACCGCTAAATCTAAGTCACCATCCAGCTCAACGTCACCAAAACAATTATCAAAAGAATTGTATTGGTCGGATGATGACCAATAGGGGATAGGATTTAAAGTTGAGTTCGAGTTTCGATATATTCGGACTTTCCCCTGGTCAAAGCCAATTCCTAAATAACTTACTGCCATATCCAAGTCACCGTCATTATCAATATCTCCTAAATATAGATGACCAAATTTCCCCGAATCAGCCGACCGCCAAGACGCCTGCGTTTCTAAAATTCCATTATTATTAAAATATATCCCTTGTTTGTTCAAAGCCATATCATTTCCATTCGAAGTGCAAAAGTCTATGTATCCATCGTTATTGATATCGGCAAAACCGCCACCAGTCGTATAATCATTATCAATCGAAGTCCATGAGGGTGTGTCCGGTAATGGAATAAGTGCATAGCCAGAGTGAAAGATTAGAAGTAAAAAGCAACAAATAAGAAACAGGAAATAATTTATTAATTTCATTCCCGGTTAGTATAAGATATTAATCACGCAGGGTCAATTGATTTAGAATGATAACTAAAAATCAAAGCCAATACCGATAAAATTATTAGTATTATCCCAACCCCAAAAAGAACGATTTTATAGGATGTCAAATCGCTGATGATACCGATGAATAAAGCGGTTAAAATGAACATCGTATTGCCAAAAAATTCTTTTATCGAAAAAATCCGTCCGCGGATTTGTGAGACGACCTGTTCCTGTAAAATCGTGTTCTGGGCTACGGTTATTAGCGAGAATATAAAACCGCCGAATAATGCAATAACGATGATAAAAATTCGGCTGATAAAGAACGGTCCGACCGAGAATAATAATCCGTAGATTAAAAGGCAGAAAATAATTAGATTTAGTTTACTGATGCGGATGTGAAAAACGCCTAATACGAGTGCGCCGAGAATCATTCCGACCGCTAAGATACCGCTCATAATTCCAACCCCGACGGTTCCCCAATTTAAAGTTTGCTGAACCAAAAAAATCAAAATCGTATATGAGACACTGGCAATAAATGTCGTTAGAGCAATTGAACATAAAACGAGCGTGACCAACCGGTCCTGACGCATTAAACTGAAAATTTCCTTGATGTCTTTCCCCAAAACTGCAAATGACTGAGATACTTTAATTCGTTCCTGCGAGATATACACCGGTTTGGTATCTTTTGCCTTGGCAATTCCTAAGACTAACATACCGGCGGTGAAATGCATCGAAGCGTTAAAGATAAATCCCCATTTCCAGCCGATTTTGGCAATCAGAAAACCGCCGACAACCATTCCTGCAACCGTTGCAAAACGACCGAGAAACTGGTCTAACGAATTTGCACTTAGTAATTTTCGATGCGCTACTAAATGGGGCATCAGCGCTGGTTTTGAAGTATTATTGAAAATATCAATCGTGAAAAAGAGCGTTATGATAATCCAGAATGGATAATAGGAATGAGTCCAGGCAATCAGAAACGGAGTTGTGATTAAGATAATTGCCTGGATGATATGGGCGCGAATCATTACCAGTCGTCGCGACCAATGGTCAACTAACACGCCAATAATCGGTGAAAAGATTATTACCGGTAAGGTAAAAGTTAAGGATGCGGCAGAAAAAGCCGAGACTTTGCCCGGCGAAGAAACACCGACTAACGTTATTAGTAACATGTGAGTCAATCGGTCACCAAATTGAGATACTGTTCCGGAAAGAATAAGAAAAATTAGGTTGCGGATTTGAAAGAGTTTTAAAGATTGTCTAAAATGCACTGAATAAGTTTAGTTATAAAGAAAATAAAGTCAAGAATTCAAGAGTGTTTTCCCATTATTCGATAATGTTACCGTTCTGAATCCTGACATGTCGTCAGGACAGGTTTATTTCAGAATCTGGTTTTGATATCAGAAATTAGAAATCTGATATTGCTTAGAATTTAGGATTTGCAAGGTTTACCCTTGCTTGACCTTCTCGGTTACCCAGTAGGTAATCCAGATGGTGACCTAGTAGGCTACCTAGGGGGCTACCCAGTAGGTAGCCTAGGGGGCTGCCCCCCGGCTCACCCAGTAGGTCACTTACTATATGACCTAACCCATTGTCTGGCAGGTTACTTAGTAGGTTTCCTACTGGATTATCTGGTAGGTTACCAAGTAGATTGCCTACTCCATTACCTAATAGGTAACCTACTGGGACTGGCTGAGCATAGGGTCAAATTAAATAAATTTTTAAAAAAATGGGTGCGCCCCGGTTTGACGGGTCGCACCCATAGCAATCGCTTGTTTTTTTCACAATGGAGTGATTATAGCAATGGTTCTGAGAGCAATTTCGGAATTGAATATGGGAACATATACCTGAGTGATTTCGGGATTGATTTCTGAAACGATTCCGAAATAGAATTTGTATCTGAATTCGATATATAAACTGAAATAGAATTCGATATATAAAGTCAAATATACTTAGAAATCAAATATTTGATTCACTTACTAAACAAACCCATAACCTACGCCGAGTGCCATAGAGGGAATACTACCCTCCCCAAAAAGAGAATACAGCATAACAGTATACAGAACACAGGATTAGATGAAAATTTTACTTGATTTTTAGGCAACTTTTAAGTATACATTATATTAAACCACGAATGAACACGAATTCGCCAAAAGCGAACACGAATTTAGGAACATTTCCACTTCACCCCGCACCTATTCACTAGTACAGTGTGGTACAATATAAAACAATGTATTCACTAATACAACCTCAAGAATAGGTGCGGGGGAACAGCACGAAACATGGAGAGAAAAATATAGGTTGTATATGACCAACAACAACCCTACTTTCCCCAAACCCCGCTAAAGAAACTCTTAGAGTATATCTACAAAAATTATCCCGAATACGCAACCGAGTCAGAAGTGATTGAGAAGAAATTGAATAACCGTATAAATCTGTAGGTTAGTACATTAAATCATACTAGAGACTCATACTTTGAATAAGCAAAAGTTGACAATGGATACAATGGTATGCTACAACAATCAGCTAATATTTTTATTACATTTAATCTTAATAGTTTAACTTGTTCCTCATTTAGATTAAATTTCCATTTCTTTTCAAAGGTCTGATCAGGTTTTGATGTCATTACTTTTAATGTAATATCATATTCACTCGGCTCCCAATAACATAAACGATCGATTTTACTAAAAGCTTCGGTATGAGCCGAAAGTTTAGAGAATTCGTTACTATATTTTTGTGTTCTTAATTCCTGTCCTAAGGGAATAGATTTTGATAAAAGTGTGTTCCATTCCGATGTAAGCTTAATCATACTAGTATTCATTTCTTCCCTTGTTTTTGTATCAATAAATGAAATATTATATCTTTTTGGTTGTGTAGTTATAAGCATAAATCCATACGGTAGCTCAAATTCTCCTTCTTCACCTTTAAGAGTTAATTTTTGAGATCTGAAAAGTCCCCACTCAAATTGATGTTTTGATTTATCTTTATTTTTAACAATTTCAAGATTCATTGAGTAAACAAATATATCGCGATTAACACATCTTAATGTTCCATTTATGCCTATAGTTGGACCCCAGACACTATACCCAATTTCAATGTTACCACTTTCATAGATATTGATTTTTCCTTTTCCAAATATTCTCTTATACAATGCTATAAACCAAGGCTGGATTAATGCGATAAGCGCTATGACTAATGTGCCAACTTTAAAAATGATATCTTTCATACTTGTCCTCTCGTTCATTAACAGATAAATAATATTTTTTTATTTGAAAAATTCGAGTTCCTCGTTTTTCTTTACACATCTGCAATAATTTACCCTCAAAATCTTGTTTGTCAAGTATTAACTTTGCTAGGATTTATGCTGACATTGATTATAGAATTGATTACATAAATTAATTCCATGTACAAATAAGGAATAATAAGGATAGTTCCGATTTTCTGATAATGTTTTATTCTGTATTATCTATTTCTCTATCGCGCATTTTCCACTTAGATGGATCGATACCGTATTTTCTAGCATAATTCCAACCAATATTCCTCAAAATCTGATCAGATGGCGGTAAAGAAAAAATCTTGGTAAGTATTGGTATAAAAGGAAAGAGGATTATTAATTTATTTAACCCAACCGCAAAAAATAAAAACCATGCTCCAAGTATTATGATTTGACCTTTTGCACCAGTAATGATAAAAATCACTGCCCATATTATATATACGATAAATGCTAAAACGTTATTCCCTAAAATAAAAATTATATAATTAAGCGGTTTTATATATATACTTAAGTGACCTATTTCTAATATCAAATAGATGATTATCGTCGTTATTAAAGCAAAAATTGCCCCTTTGCAGAGAAGTAAAAAAGGGAATGTCCAGAGTGCTATTGTTGATGGCAACATACTCCAGAAAACCGCTTCTCCAATAAGATCGTTTAGTGTCACATTATGTAAAATAGGCTCGAAGTATTGATATAATGCGTCCTCGTCAGCTCTAAATTTAAGCCCCCCTCGTGCATAAATGCATTGTCCTGGAACATTTCGATATTCTACCGAAAATAATCCCATTCTATAAGCCTCCTCTGCTGTAAATATGCAGTTCAAATATTTGAGGCATTTTTCGCTTTATATAATACATTTGCAATACTTTACCCTCAAATCCTTGTTTGTCAAGAGATAAATTAAACCGAAATTCATAGAAACTCATTGAAATTTGTCGAAATTAATTGAAACATAAAGAAGAAACTTTTAGAATCTCGTTAAAACCCACGCACCAATATCATTGATGCGGGACAAGCTTGTTGTCTTATAAGAAATCTCTATAAATTTCCAGTAATCTCTACAAATTTCTTATTTATATATTGACATTAATTATTTTATGAGTATATTTCTGTTTAGAAATGGAGGCAGTATGAAAAGATTTTGCGCAATATGTTTTGTAATGCTATTTTGTGTTATCGCAATAGCCAATACACCGAAAGACGCAAACCCGTTATTCCCGATATCCGACGTTTACAGCTACGGATACATCAATAACCAGGGCAAGATTATAATCGAACCAAAGTATGATGGAGCGCATAAGTTTTTCGAAGGTCTTGCCGTAGTTGAGAAAAACGGCTTTTATCGCTATATTGATAAAACCGGCAAACATACGGGCGACACCACCTTCACTTATGCTTATGATTTCTCCGAAGGTTTGGCTCGTGTAAAAATCGGCGGTAAACTGGGCTTTATCAATAAAACCGGAAAAATTGTAATCCCAATTGAATTTGCCGACGCAGGTCAGTTTTCTCAAGGTATGGCAAATGTAAAATCGGATAATCTGTGGGGCGTCATTGACAAGTTGGGCAAATTTGTTATCGAACCGAAATTCGATTTTGTTGACGGATTTTCCGAAGGTCTGGCAATGGTTCGAAGCGGTAGTTGGGTAATCGGCAAATACGGTTATATTGATAAGAAGGGTAAGTTAATTATTGACACGATATATAAGGGAGTCGGCAAATTTTCCGAAGGTCTGGCATATGTTAAAATTGATGGTAAATACGGCTATATTAATAAGTCCGGCAAATTTGTCATTCCGGCTAAATTTGATGACGGTGCAAACTTTTCCGAAGGTCTGGCATATGTTAAAGAAAACGGTCAATACGGTTATATCGACAAAAAGGGTAAATTTGCCATCGAACCAAAATTCGATGTAGCGAGCAGTTTTTCTGAAGGCCTGGCTTATGTCAGAGTCGGCGGAGAATATGGCTATATTAATAAAGCAGGTATATACGCGGTCGAATTGAAATTGGCTTCGGCGTATGATTTTACCAATGGTCTGGCAAAAGTATATTTCTACGACGATGAATATGAATATCAATGGGGCTATATTGACAAGAATGGCAAAACCGTATGGGAAACATCTGGCTACTATGATGAAGATTGGTGATGATGGAGACTGAATGAACCGAGATTTTGCGCTGTGCTTAGTTTTATTATTTTTAAGTATCGCATTGGCAGAAACACCCAATGACCCAAATCCACTTTTTCTTATACGAAAGCATTTTCAATATGGCTATATTGACAATACCGGAAAAGTCGTTATCAATCCAATATATGATGTCGCCAAGAATTTTTCCGAAGGTCGGGCAAGAGTAGAAAGTAAAAGAAAATGGGGCTACATTGATAAGACCGGCAAGGTCATCATCGAGATGAAATATGACGATGTGGGAGATTTTTCTGAAGGCTTGGCAAAAATAAAAATTGATGGTAAATATGGTTTTATTGATAAGACTGGTAAAATAATTATCAATCCTCAATTTAATCGTGCTAAGAGTTTTTCTGAAGGTCTGGCATGGGTAGAGACGAATGGAGAATATGGTTGTATTAATAAAACCGGCAAAAGTGCCTTTAAATCGAAATTTAGCGAGGTTGACAGTTTTTCCGAAGGTCTGGCAAGTGTAAAAATTGGTGAAAAATGGGGATACATAGATAAAACTGGAAAGATTGTTATCGACTCGCAATTTGACTGGGCCGGATTTTTTTCCGAAGGTCGGGCGTGGATAAATATCGGAGGTTGGATAAGCGGTAAATATGGTTATATTAATAAAGCTGGAAAGATTGTTGTCAGCCCACAATATGATAATGCCGGATATTTTTCTGAAGGTCTGGTAAATGTAGAAATTGGTGGTATATCTGGTTTTATTGATACCGCTGGTAATATTGTTATAAAGCCGCAATTTGACTGGGTTGAAGGATTTTCTGAAGGTCTGGCAAAAGTAAAGGTTAATTCTAAATGGGGTTTTATTGATAAGACCGGAAAGATTGTAATCACAGCACAATTTGACGAAGCGGAATCGTTTATCCTTGGTCTGGCACAAGTAAAAATTGGTGATAAATACGGATACATTGATAAAACCGGTAAATATGTCTGGGAGCCGACAAAATAAAATTATTTGAGAGCGCGTACACCTCAAGGTCAATATTTCTTTATTTCTTTTTAATCTCTTCCCAAACTTTATCCATTTCGGCTAAGGTTGCGTCAGAAAGGTTTTGTTTATTATCCTTGAATTTTTGTTCAAGTTTATTGAAACGACCGATAAATTTATTATTGGCAAGAGTCAAGGCATGTTCGGCATCGATTTTTAAATGCCGGGTAAGATTTACCAAAGCAAAATATAGGTCACCCAGTTCTTCTTCAACATTCCGCTTTTTCTTTTCTTTAATTGCTTGTTTTAATTCAGCAATTTCTTCAATAATTTTCTTATAAACGTCTTCTTTATTTTCCCAATCAAAACCGACTCTTGCTACCCTTTCCTGAATCATCTGGGCGCGTTTCAGTGCTGGTAATGCTTTTGGAATGCGACTGAGCATGGATTTTTTATCATTCTTAGATTTGATTTTTTCCCAATTGGTCAGGACCTCAGCCGCGGTTTTGACTTTTACTTTACCGAAAATATGCGGGTGGCGCAGAATGAGTTTTTTAATCGTGGTATCTTCGATTTTTTTAAAGCTAGTCTTTTTCTTTTCTGCTAAAATGCTTGTTAAGAAAAAAACGGTATATAACAAATCTCCGATTTCTTCAGTTATTTTGTCATAGTTTTTTTCCCGGACTGCTTCTTCTAATTCATAAGCTTCATCGATTATTAATGGTCGGGTTGAAGCAATGGTTTGTTTCCGGTCCCAAGGACAGTCTTTACGTAATTTTTTAATAAGTTTGATATATTCATCGAACACGGATTTAGTATAGGCAAATTTTTACAATCGTCAACGCTAAATAATAAACAAATTTTACCACGAAGACACGAAAGAAACGAAGGACACGAAGAAAAAAATAATTTAATTTCGTGTTTTCTGCATAGGATGTCGTTTCATTCCGTCTACGCTTTGCATTTCGTGCTTTCGTGGTATTTTAACGTCCATATGAATCTGTGTTACTCTATGGCAGATGTTCTTTAAGAGGCTTGACAATTTAATATTTCATATTAATCTTATGGGTATGATTTTAACGGAGGAAAGTAATGGATAATGAGAGAATTTTAAAGAAAACTGACCCCGAGATTTTTGAAGTCGTAAAGGGCGAAACGAATCGCGAACATTCGACATTGGAATTAATTGCTTCAGAGAATTTTTGTTCAGAAGCGGTTCTGGCAGCATTGGGTTCGGTTTTAACGAATAAATATGCGGAAGGGTTGCCGAAAAAACGATATTACGGCGGATGTGAATTTGTTGATATCGGAGAGAATTTAGCAATCGAGCGGGCAAAGAAATTATTTAATGCCGACCATGCCAATGTCCAACCGCATTCTGGAACACAAGCTAATATGATAGCATATTATGCATTGGCAAATCCCGGGGATATAATCTTTGGTCTGAATTTAGCGCACGGTGGTCATCTATCACACGGGCATCCGGTAAATTTTTCGGGTAAGTATTTTAAAGTATTTCACTATGGAGTTAATCCGGAAACTGAAATAGTTGATTACACAGAATTAAGAAAGCTGGCATTAGAGCATAAACCGAAAATCATCGTAAGCGGAGCAAGTGCTCATCCGAGATTTCTGTACTTTGATAAGTTTCAGGAGATATGCGATGAAGTGGGTGCATATCAAGTTGCGGATATTGCGCATACTGCCGGTTTGGTCGTAGCGGGTTTGCATCCTTCACCGATTCCCTATGCGGATGTTGTGACAACAACTACTCATAAGACTTTGCGCGGACCACGGGGTGCGATTATTATGTGCAAAGCAAAATACGCTGAGTTAATCGATAAAACCGTTTTTCCAGGAATGCAAGGCGGTCCGTTAGAGCACGTAATTGCAGCAAAGGCAGTAGCATTTAAGGAAGCTCTGGCTGATGATTTTAAAACATATCAGAAACAAGTAATCGCTAATGCTAAGACATTGGCGGATGAAATAGCAAAATTAAGTTATCGGCTGGTTGCCGGCGGCACCGATACGCATTTAATGCTGGTTGATTTACGCAGTAAAAATATTACTGGACGCGATGCCGAAAACGCTTTAGGTAAGTCGGACATTACCGTGAACCGAAATACAATACCATTTGACCCGCAAAAACCATTCGTAACTTCAGGCATCCGATTAGGCACACCGGCGCTAACAACCCGAGGAATGAAAGAAGCGGAAATGAAAAAGATTGCTCAACTTATTGATAAAACCCTGAGTAACATTGGTAATGAAAAGATTTATGAGGAAGTTAAAGCAGGTGTTAAAGAATTGACCGAATCATTTCCACTTTACAAAGAGCGGAGGGAAATTTATGACTCGCTGTAATAGCAGTAAAATTACCGAAATAAAAGCTCGAGAGATTCTTGATTCGCGCGGTAATCCGACAATTGAAGTAGATTGTGTATTAGAATCAGGAATTATCGGGCGGGCGCAAGTGCCTTCCGGTGCATCAACCGGTATCTATGAAGCTTTAGAGTTGCGCGATGAGGATAAGAAAAGATATTTAGGAAAAGGTGTTCTCAAAGCAGTTAAAAATGTTACAGAAATTGCTAAAGAAATTATCGGAATGGATGCGGTAGAACAGCGTTCGATTGATGACAAATTAATCAAATTAGATGGAACAGCTAATAAATCAAAATTGGGCGCAAATGCAATTTTAGGGGTCTCGATGGCAGTCTGCCGAACCGCTGCCAAATTTTTAAAGATTCCTTTATACCAATATTTAGGGGGAATCAATAGTAAAATCCTGCCCGTACCAATGCTGAACGTGATAAATGGCGGAGCGCACGCACCGAATAATATCGATATTCAGGAATATATGATTGTTCCAACTAATCATACTAAATTTTCGGAAGCGTTGCGAATGTGCGTCGAGGTTTATCACACGCTTAAGAAAAACTTGCAAAGTAAGAAAAAGACTACCGCGATTGGTGATGAAGGCGGGTTTGCTTCAGATTTTTCATCTAACGAAGAACCGTTTCAGATAATTTTTGAAAGTATTGAACAAGCGGGTTATGAACCAGGCAAAGATATTTTTCTGGCAATCGATGCGGCAGCCAGTGAATTCTATGAAAACGGTAAATATAATCTGAAATTAGAAAATAAGGTTATTGATTTTGAAGAGTTGATTGACTTGTATGCCCACTGGATTAATAATTATCCAATCATTTCGATTGAAGATGGTTTTGCCCAGGATGACCAGAAAGGTTGGAAAGAATTTACTCTGGCGTTGGGAAATAAGATACAGATTGTTGGCGATGATGTGTTCGTAACCAACATTGAACGATTCAAACAGGGTATCGAAGATGGTATTGCTAATTCAATTTTGATAAAACTTAATCAAATTGGGAGTGTGTCTGAAACACTTTCTTGTATTGAGTATGCTAAAGCGCATGGTTATAAAACCGTCATATCACACCGCTCGGGTGAAACCGAAGATACTTTTATTGCTGACCTGGCGGTTGGTACCAATGCCGGTCAGATTAAAACCGGCGCGCCGTGTCGGGGAGAACGAATCGGGAAATATAATAGACTATTAAGAATCGAACAAGAAATGTTGAATAATGACTAAAAAAACGCGAAGATGTCGCTACGGTCAGCCACCTAAAGCAAGAAAGCGCAAATTGATTATTGTACTTTCCGTTCTATTACTTTTAGTAGTTGTATTCGCACACGGACCAAATGGGCTTGTTAAGGTAATTACCAAGACTTATAAAAAACAGAAGCTATACAATGAAATTGAGAATTTAAAAATCAAAGCTGAGCTTATCGAATCTAAAATCGCCAAAGGACAGAATCCAGAATATCTACGAAAATATCTTACTGATTACTACAAAATGGTTCCGCAAGATTCCAGTAAATGATAAAAGTGATTTTAATTCGATATCAGTGATATTTTATCGTGGTAATCATTTTTTAATCCCGGTTATCATTTAGATAGAATATGTGTGGCATAATTGGTATCTATGGCAAGAATAATGTTGTTAACGCACTATATTCAGGTCTGATGTCGCTACAACATCGAGGACAAGATTCGGCTGGTATCATTACGTATAACACGACATTCCATTTAAAAAAAGGAATCGGTTTGGTCAGTAAAGTTTTCAATGAGAAAAATCTTTTGCGACTGGCAGGTAATGTCGGTATCGGTCAGGTCCGTTATCCGACAATCGGTCCGGGCGGGGTAGAAGATGCTCAGCCGTTTATGATTAACGCACCGTTTGGGATTGCCATGGCACATAATGGCAATGTTACGAACTATTCTGAATTACGGGATGAGCTGTCGAAAAAATGCTATCGTCAACTGACGTCATATTCTGACCTTGAAGTAATCTTAAATATTTTTGCGGATGAGATGTCAATGCAAGCATTGCATGATTTGTCTTTTGATATTCTGGTTAAGACGGTTGCCGGAGTTTTTAAAAGGGTTGAAGGCAGTTATTCAGTGGTCGGCATGATTGCGAATTTTGGACTCTTTGCATTTCGAGACCCGTATGGTATCAAACCTCTTTGTATTGGAAAAAGAGACGGCAATTACATTTTTGCTTCGGAAAGTGTCGCATTAGACCATTTAGGATACGAACTCATTAGGGATGTTATGCCCGGTGAGCTCGTTTATATTGATAATAGCCGAAAGTTTTTTTCCAAGGTTATTGAATCGAAGTCGCTTTGTCCATGTATTTTTGAATGGATCTATTTTGCCCGCCCTGATTCAGTAATTGATAAAATCGGAGTATATGATGCTCGGCTGCGGTTAGGTGAGAAATTGGGCAAAGAATGTATAAAGGTTGGTATTAAACCAGATGTGATTGTCCCGATTCCTGATTCGGGTCGTGGTGCCGGACTTGCGATATCAAAAGTTATGGGAGTTGAACAAAAAGAAGGACTAATAAAAAATTATTATATTGGCAGAACCTTCATTATGCCCAAGCAATCGGCAAGAAAAAACTCAGTCCGCCAAAAACTAAATCCGGTCAGAAGTGTCATCAAAGGAAAGAAAGTATTGTTAGTCGATGATAGTATTGTGCGTGGAACAACTGCTAAAGAAATAGTGATGTTAGTTCGAAAAGCCGGTGCTAAAAAAGTTTATTATGCAGTGACATGCCCGCCATTAAGATTTCCATGCGTCTATGGTATTGATATGATGACGCGAGGTGAATTTATCGCCCGCGATTATAGTATTAATGAAATTAAGAAAATAATCGGCGCCGATGCACTTATTTATCAGAACCTTGATGATATGATTGAAGGTGTAAGGGGTAATTGTCCTCAGCAGACATTCTGCACCGCATGTTTTACCGGCGATTATCCAACCGGAATTAAAGAAAAAGATATTATTAAATTAGAAAAAGAAAGAATTAAAACAAAGAAGGGAGAATAAGAATGATTGAAAGATTGAAAGATTTTAAGATTAAAAGATTATTGTGTAATTTCCTTATCTTTAACCTTCTAATCTTAACATCGATTTATGCCATAGAGCCTCCGGTAAATGTCGTAGCAAAAGATAATCCAAATGATGGTGGTGGGAGTATTTTTATTCAATGGCGGATATCTCCTTCAGATTCAATCCTTGATGGTTATAGAATATTAAGACAACAGGAAGGTTCGACCGAAATCAGCGAAGTTGGGTTCATTGGACGAGGCAGAATTTCTTTTACTGATGAAGGTACCGCTGATAAGACGAAATATACTTATCAAGTTGTTGCAGTTAAAGACACATCAGAAGTCGCATCCGCATGGTCTAATCCAGCAATGTCAAAACCACAATGGTTTGATACCAACCGAATTAGTGTTATAATATTCACCATACTTTTTACTTTCTTAATTATTTATTTTATTGAACGAGCCAAAAAAGGTGTAAATTTATTTGTAAGAAAAATTCCCGGACTTTTAGCAGTAGATGAAGCAGTCGGCAGAGCAACCGAGATGGGAAAACCGATTCTTTATGTGCCTGGACTTACCGGTATTAGCGATGTGGCAACGATTGCGGCAATGAATATACTGGGTGAAATTGCCAAAAAGATTGCCCGATACGATTCGAATTTAATCGTTCCTAATACCGATCCGATTGTTTACACAGTCGCCCGAGAAGTAGTTAAAGAAGCTTACGCTCAAGCTGGTCGACCCGATGCGTTTAAGCCAGATAGCGTATATTTTGTTACGGATAGTCAGTTTGCGTATGCGGCTGCGGTCGACGGAATTATGACCCGTGAAAAACCAGCGGCAAATTTCTTTATGGGTTACTTCTACGCCGAAGCATTAATTTTAGCCGAGACCGGAGCGTCGACCGGAGCAGTACAGATTGCCGGAACTGACTCGGTTATGCAATTACCGTTTTTTATTACTGCTTGTGATTATACATTGATGGGTGAAGAATTATATGCTGCGTCTGCTTATCTTTCACGGGAACCATTACTGTTGGGCGGATTAATTGGACAGGATTGGGGAAAAGCAATAATTGTTGTACTCTTAATAATTCTTACAGTTGTCGGACTTCTAACTAATTTACATGTGTTAAGTATATTCTGAAGTAAAAGGAGAAACAATGAAAGTTAGATTACCACTTTTTATAGTTTTAATCACCGGGATTCTTGGTGCAATACCATTTCTGATTCCACACAATATTGTACAGAACATTGATAACGAGTTTAGAAATTCAGTTTTAAGAATAATTGTTTCATTCTCGTTAGTTTTAGGTGTCGGTAGTATTATTCGACATCATGTGGATAAAGTAACACGGAAACGAGAACATTGGGAATACAGCTGGATTCTACTTATAACATTACTTGTCACTTCGATAATCGGTTTGTTTGGTGGTATCGAAGGTAATGGGCGATTACCCACTCATATTGGTAATTTTCATTTTGATATTCAGACAATTTATATGTACATGGCAGTGCCATTAATGGCAACGATGTTTTCGATGCTCGCATTTTTTATGGCTTCAGCCGCTTATCGGGCATTCCGCGCGCGAAATCTTGAAGCAACACTATTATTAGTATCAGCATTTATCTTGATGTTAGGTTCGGTTCCATTAAGTAATTATATTTTACCTAAATTACCTGGTTTTGCCGAATGGATTCTGATGGTTCCGAATACCGCCGCAAAACGGGGAATGGGTTTTGGCATTGCACTGGGAACACTCGCAACTTCACTTAAAATTATCCTGGGCATTGAACGTGGCTGGTTAGGAGGTACGAAATGAGCTTCTGGGAAAAGTTATCCAAGATTGACCGGCGATTTATTTATTTCACTTTATTTTTAGCCGTGACGATTCCCTTGATTTTTCCTTTTAACCTGCGTCCCAAGCCAATGCCACCGGTTCAAAAATTATATAATTATATTGATACAATATCTCAAGACAAAACACTGGTTGTATCAGTAGATTATACTCCGGATACCGAACCGGAACTTCATCCGATGTCGATTGCATTACTACGACATGCTTTTGCTCGACATATCAAAGTCGGTGTGCTTACGCTACAACTTCTCGGATTAGGTTTAGCACAGGATGCTTTAGCAACTGTGACTCATGAATTTAATAGTCGAGCTCAAACTAATTCGGACAGTATTATTTATGGTCGCGATTATGTATTCTGGGGTTGGCAAACTCCAGTTTTAGTTCCAATTCTTGGCATGGGCGAGAACATCGTGGGTGTTTTTCCGGTCGATTATTATGGAAACCGAACTGATACCTTGCCGATCATGAAACACTTAAAAAATTATAATGATGTTGCAATTCTGGTTTCGATTTCCGGCAGCGCAATTCCATTCTATTATATTACTTATGCTCAAACTTCGTTTGGACTAAAAATTGGTGCTGGTTCAACGGCAGTCCAGGCTGCTGATTTTTATCCGTATTTAAACTCAGGTCAGGTTACCGGCATGATGTCCGGTATGAAAGGCGGAGCGGAATATGAGGAAATGGTTGCCAGCAAATTAGGTGTACCTGGGCGAAGAAAAGCAACCGAAGCAATGTCTTCACAAACCGTATCGCACATCTGGATAATGATACTTATAATTTTTGGTAACATTGGTTATTTTGCGTTAAGACGGAGGAAAAAATGACGCATAACCCCTGGATTTGGATTAGTGCAATTTTAACGTTGGGAATTTTTTCGTTTCTCTATAAAGAAAATCCATTCTACCGGATTTGCGAACATCTATTTATTGGGATCGCTAATGGTTATTCAATAACTTTTACCTGGCATCGTATACTAATGCCAACTTTGATAGATCCGGTCAGTCATGGGCATAGACTTTGGTTGATTATTTTTGCGATTATTGGCGCTTTATACTTTACCCGCTTTATACCGAAAATATCATGGTTAGTGCGAATACCAATTGCGGTCGTGATGGGTTATGGTGCAGGAGCTTCAATACCACGAGGCATTGATGCTTCAATTGTTGAGCAAGTAAGGGCAACCGTAGTTACCAAATCAACGTTTGCTTCGGTTTACAACGGCATCTGGGCATTGGTAATTCTTATCGGTGTGCTTGCAACAATCAGTTATTTCTTCTTCTCCCGTGAACGCAAAGGTATTTTAAAACCACTTTCTTATACCGGAATTATCTTTATAATGGTTGGGTTTGGTGCATCATTTGGTTATACTGTAATGGCTCGTATTTCCTTACTCATTGGCAGATTGACTTTCTTATTAAGAGATTGGTTGGGAATAATTCACTAAAATTAATGTTATGGGTGCGACGTATTTAATAGTCGCACCCATCTATCTAATCAATCAAATATTTCTTGTAATTATCTACAGTATATTTTTTACCTTCTTAATTACTTGATGACCTTCTTTTTCTAAGAGTTGTTTCTGACTTTTAACGCCACCGGGATATTTTTCGTTCAGTTGTCCACCCATTTTGAGCGTCCGCCAATAGGGGGTAAAGTTCTTTTTACCTTGTGCTTTTCTTCTTCAGCAGCATTGGCAGCAATCCAGGCAAAAATTCCAGTTGTGATTGGACAACCAATCGTTGTTTTATGTTTATTAGTTATAATGGTGCGAATGTCATTAATTGTTATTACTTTCCCTTTAG
>Ga0315274_10004725_pt1 | contig 19967 bp, 14 predicted proteins | sample YL17G02_20_MG_FD_203700 | JGI IMG/M metagenome (GOLD analysis project Ga0315274, IMG submission 203700) | Sediment microbial communities from Yellowstone Lake, YNP, Wyoming, USA - YL17G02_20 | ecosystem: Environmental > Aquatic > Freshwater > Lake > Sediment | place: USA: Wyoming | collected... | reverse complement strand
GCCGAGTGGCTGAACTCCATCGGCGTCACGGGCATCATCCTTAAGTATCGCGTCCCCGGAAAGCGCGACCTGGCGTTCCAGGACGGCCAGCGGGCCGTCAGTATCGTCCGCAGCCGCGCGGCAGAGTGGAAACTCGACCCGAAGCGGATCGGCATCCTGGGCTTTTCGGCGGGCGGGCACCTGGCGGTCCGGGTCAGCACGAACTCGAAGACCCGCTCGTACAAGGCGGTCGATGCGGCAGACGAAGTGAGTTGCCGCCCGGACTTCGCGATCCCGCTATACCCGGCATACCTTGTGCAGGGCACTCCGCCGGTTGCCGACACGACCGGGCTGCCGATCGGGGCCGACACGCCGCCCATGTTCATGGCGGTCGGCGCGAACGACAAGTTCGCGGTTGATGCGCTGGCATACGGGATGGCCCTGAAGCAGGCGAAGGCGCCCTTCGAGTTGCACGTTTTCCAGTTCGGCAGCCACGGCTGCGGCCTCCGGAAGACCGACGCGAACCTGACCACGTGGCCCCAGGCGTGCGAGCAGTGGATGCGGGGGATCAAGGTCCTGCCGGCGAAGTAGCGGTACTTCCTCACGTGTTGGCGCGGCGGGTCTCCGTAGCCGAACAGGTAAAGCCTCGCCCTGTGCAGAAGTCCGGTCATCAGAATCCACCCAGATTGGTGCTCGCCGCCTGCGGCCGCTGGTTCTTCTCGCGGACGACCTCGCGCTTCCAGTACCGGTACTTCGCTTCCACGTCCGTGTACCGCACCGACTGGCCGTCCACCGATATGGTGTCGAGGCCCGCGCTCGTCTGAAGGAGCGTCTCGTACTTCGCCAACATCGTTTCCGCGAACGTCGCCACCGCTGCTCCCATTCGGACAGGCGTGGCCGGGCCCAAAGAAGAAGGCTGTGCAGAAGGTGCAGGCTCCTGCACAGCCTTTCGTTGCCTTGGACCCGGCCCGACCGGCGGATGATCAGTCCGCCCGCCGCGCCCGTCGCGTATTCGGTTGTCCGTCACCTGATCTATACGACTCATGGACCGGCCGTCAATAGTGTGCAGGAATTGTATTGCCGAGGGGGCCATTCACATGGCAGAATACTCCGCGTAGAGGGCGCTCCGGGTGCCATGTCGGATGCGGCTGCGGAAACGGCCGCGCCGAACCCCTCTTCCCCCCCTTCGGGAAGCGACCCTCTTCAGAAGGAGGAAAGCAATGGGACTCCCTGCGGTCGTCAAAACCCTTGCATCCGTCTTCGGTCTTGCTCTCGGTTGTTCCGTTCTTGCGAGTGAGGGAGAAGCACCCTCGGCCGGCGACATGGTCATCCCTAGGCAAGGGCGGGGCATCCTTGTGCAGGCCATTTGTGGGAAGGGCTGTGCCGAGGACAGGTCAACGTGCGATGTCTTCATTCTGGACGATGCTCAGTACAAGGAGCGCGTCAATCGCGGTCAGAAACTTGTGAGCAAGGGGAAAACGCCTCTCTTCGTAAGTGACCTCCAACCGGGCGACTACCATGTTGCTGTCGAGGCTCGCCTTGATACGAAGGTTGTTCCGATGAAAAGGGTGGAATTTACCGACCAGCGATGGCCTGACTACGGAGGTTTTTTGCGAACGATCTGCCAGAAATGACTGATCTTGTCGGTCGCCCTGTACCCGACCCCACAGGAGGCTACAGGATGGGCTACTGGATACAGAAGTGGTACAGGGTCACCGTCGCCAAAGACCGCGTTGAACCCATTGTGGCTCTCTTCGTACCAAGAAGCAACTCACCCATCGAATGGACAGAATACTACCCCAAGGGCGTTCATTTCAGAAACGAAACGCCCAAGGATGCTCAGGACGTGTTCTGGCGCGAGATTGACAGGATGGGGCCAACCAAGCAAGATGAGAATGACAGATTCCATTTGCTGAAACTGCTTGAGAGAGGCGGTCGTGTTTGCGTCCCCAGGACGCGAGCAGTACTTTCCATCGGTGGCGATGGGTGGTTGAAGATCGAAGTCGCGACAATCGCCGGTGCAAACGCCGATTCACCTTCCGACCGCGGCGACTCTGTGGCACCCGTGCGTCCCGTTGTCCTCTCTCCGACTGGCACTGCACAGAACCTAAACGGGGTCGCCTCCAAAGAGGTGCGCGGATGGATCTCGGAGGGAAACACCTTTGTTGAGGTAGCCATAGATGTCCCTCAAGCTGAGTCGGTCAGCTTGACGCAATGGGAGTTGAAGGACGGGCAGAAAGCTGTTGCGAAGTGCATCGGGATCGTACCGCCTGAAAACTTCTCAGGTGGCGTTTCCGGAAATACAAGTGAGTTCTTGGAGAACGGTCCGTTGCCCGTCGCTTCTCTGAAGCCGGCCAAGGCAGTTCAAGAGCGACGCGGATCCCAGAATATCAATGTCCAGGGATTCTTCTACCCTATTGACGTCAAGAACAGCCTGGTGATCGGAACGGAACTTGTTTTGCGGTCGCAGAAATTGGAGACCCCCTTCGTCACGGCGCCGGATACAACGTACCTGCTTCTCTCTGACGGCTGGCATTGGGCTGCAAAACGGGATAAACCCGATGCGCTGAGTGGAGTCAAGGTCCCAGTCCAGACAGAGCTACACCTCCTCTTTGTCGCGAAATCCCCCGTTCCTCCCGAACTGAGCTTGTTTTCTGCCGACAAACGCGTTGCGTCAGTGCAGGTCTCTGCTCGCAAATCAGTCAGTGACGAGCCGACGGGCTTGGCACTTCTTCCCGCTTTCAAGGCCGAACTGCGGGGCAACAACCCCGTTCGAATCCGAAACCCCAATGATTTCTCAGTGCTTGCTGGGCTGCGGTCAGATGGCAAGGGCAAGAACTTGGAGGTCCCTGCTGGAGGAACTGCAACAGCGCAGGTCCCGGACGGAAAGTATGAGATATTCTTCGTTTACTCGAACAAGCCTGATGCGCTCTTCCAAGGGGATGATTTCACCCTCAAGGCAAATGGAGTCGAGATTCAGATTGTCAAGGTAGTGGGTGGAAACTACGGAATCAGACAGGTGAAGTGATAGCCGAACAATCGCATCGAGAGCGACGAGGTATGGCGCGCGGACGCGCCACACCTCGCGCCTCATGCGTGACGTTAGGTGTACTCCTTGTCTATCCGCACCTGGCCGCAGTCGATGCACCGGCACCGGCGGCGGATGATGGCTGCGTAGGGTGTGCCGTCGGCGCGGAGGCCGGGGCGCTTCTGGGCTATGCGGCCCCAGTACTCGCTCCGCCGGGAACTGCCGCACTTCGGGCAGTGTGACCGCTCGATTACAACCACATACACGCGTTCTTGCTTACTTTCTAACGCCGCCGTCGAGGTCCAGGAGGACGTTCTTCGCCGACGGCGTGGTGGCGATCAACTTCTCCAGACACTGACCCGGCTGTGAGACGGAGTTGCCCTCGATCCGCACGTCATCGCAGTTCGAGAGCCAGATTAGGGCGGCAGGGTCGATGCCGCGGTCGGCGCCCCGGCGGCTGGGCTCGCGCATGGGACTGACGAAACGGTTGCCCCGCACGAGCACGTCGGTTGCGGCCGAGACGATGATGTTCGGGCCGTCGCAGTTCTCGACAGTGTTCCCCTCGATGACAATGTGCCGGTGACCGCCGGGCGAAGTCGTCTTCTCGCTTGCGCCGGTCACGGTGATGGCCCCCGCCTGCATGTTCCACGGGCCGGTTGTGGCGTAGCCGACGTGGCGGACGGTGTTGTTGCGGATGGTCACGTTGCGGCTGTAGCAGGCCTCCATCCACCAGGTTTCGGGGGCGAGGACGATGCCGGCGATGGTGCTCCCGTCAATCGTGTTGCCCTCGACGAGGCCGTTATCGGCCTTCAGCAGCATCCCCCGCGCCCGGTGGTTGCGGATGATGTTGTTCCGCACCACGTATCCGCTGCCGATGGCCGCCGGGTTGCTGATGAGGCACTCGAAGGCCGCGGGCAGGGCGCGGTCGAGCGTCAGGCGACAGTAGTTCGTGCTCTCCTTGAACCGCGTAAGGGTCGTGGCTGTCTTCGGCGTGTATCCCCTGATGGGAGAGATCGTCTTGACGGCGGCCTCGCCCAGCGGGTTGCCGTCGCGCGTGAAGAGCCGCAGGGGATCGCCTTCGCGGAAGAAGTTGCCGTGCATGAAGCAGACAATGAGGCGCTCGGCCTCGGCCTCGGCGACCATCGCGTACGTGCCGTGTATGGGCACGCCGTCGTCGGGCATCCCCTCGAACAGGCAGCCTTCAACGGTGGGCCCGCGGCGGACGTTGCTTGAGTGGAACGCATCGGCGTTGCAGGCGATGAGGGGCGCGGCGGTCGCTCCGGCGGGCTTCGGGCCGTAGGTCACCTTGTACGAGAACCGGCTCCCGCCATCGCCGTCGGCCTCGTGGATGCAGAACCCGCCGCCCGATAGGATCGAGACCTCGGTGATGTTCATCCCCGCGCACTGGCCCACGAAGATATCCGTGCCGCCTTTGCCGCGGAATGCCATGAAGTCTCCGACCGCCGCCGCGTGCCGGGGCTTGCCGCGCCAGAAGAGGCGGAAGCGGTCGGGCCCCAGGCGCTCCGCGCGCGTGGCCGAGAGATCATACGTGCCCGCCTTCCACTGCCGGGTCTTCGGGTCGAAGACGTAGCCCGTGGGCTCGGGCGCGAAGTACTTGGGGTCGTCGAAGTTCGCCGGGTACCCGGCATCTATACGCAGGTCGTAATACAGGCCCGCAGGGTCGATGGCCTCGATGGTCCCCTGCGTGAACGGCGGCGTTTCGTTGATGAGCGTGAGGCCGCGGAGCGTCACATTGCGGCAGCGGAAGAACTCGATGCCGCCCTTCGTCGGGTCGGCCCGCAGGAACGTAACGCCGCGGGCGTCGATCTCGAAGTCCGAGACTTCCGCGAATCGCAGATAGTATCGTCCTGCGGGCTGCGGCAGGCGGTACGTGCCGGCCGGTATGACGACCTTCTTCTCGCCCGCCTTCATGGCCGCCGCGATGCCTCGCTCGACCGATGCCGGGTCATCCGGCGAGATGCGGATCGTCTCGGCCGCGGAAGTTCGGCCCAGCGCGGCCAGAAGAACGCCGGCTGCACATAGGGCGATTCCGACCACGCGACGGGGGCGATCGCATCCGTGCGATGGTTGAAACGGAAGCATGCTTGTGGCTCTTGCGATATCAGTAGCGCCTTGGTATGCATGCGCGCAGGGCGCGACCGCCGGGCATGCCCCTCTGCTACTCCTCTGGTTCCTCTCGAAGGACTCGCTCAAGAAGGGGCACAAGCGGGGGCAGGTCCGCCTGGACGACGTTCCACAGGATGCCCAGGTCAACCCGGTCGTATTCATGTACGATGACGTTGCGCAAAGCCTGCATCTTCCGGGGCCTAGAGGACATTGACGGCCTCTGAGTATATGTCTTCCTTGAGTTCGTCAAAGACGGCGCCCCGCACCACCAGGTCCACCTTCGCGCCGCCGAGGACCCCCTCAAGATACTCCTTCACATCCAGGAAATGGAAGTAGCCTACCGGCCTGTCGAACTCCACCAGCAGGTCCACGTCGCTCCCTTCGGCGGCCTGGCCGCGAGCCACTGACCCGAAAAGCGCCAGCGACTTGACCCCCATCTCCCTCAGCCGCGCCTCATGGGAAGACAGAACTCTGAGTATGGCATCGCGCTGCATCCCGCACCTCTCGGCAATCACATCGGCCTCATTCCTACCCTTGCCGAGCATAGTGTTGCTTGCGCCGAATGGCAAGACTGAAACACCCAACCGACGGCAGGCAGTGCGGCGGCACGCGCACCGCGTAGTGATGGGCCGCCACGAACGCGGCCATGAGCGACCTGGGAATCGGTTCGATGTGATAGGTCATCACGCGGCCTCCGGTGCGTCATCGGGCAACATTGCTTCTGTGCCGCAAACCCCAGACTTCCCGGAACCTTGCGGCACGCCCCCGGAACCAGTAGAATCCAAATATATGAGCGTGTCGGCGTCCGCGCTGCGGTTGTGCCACGCAGCAGGTTCCTTCTTGGAGACCAGACCATGATGCGCCACGTTGCCTTGCTGCTGTCGCTGGCAGTGTGTCTTGCCGGTTGCGGCCAGAAGCAGGCGGAACAGGATGAAAAGGCGGTCAACGCGATCCACAAGTTGGGCGGCACGGTGATAGACGGGCGGATGGGCGTCGCAGTTAGCCTCGACCAGTGCCAGATCACGGACGCCGACCTGAAGGTACTGAAGGAAATCAAAGGCCTGCAGAGACTCATCCTCGCCGGCACCCAGATCACAGGCGCCGGCCTGAAGAACCTGAAGGAACTCAAGGACCTGCGGTCGCTCGTCCTCGCCGACACCCGTATCACGGACGCCAGCCTGAAAGACCTGAAGGAACTTAAGGGCCTGAAGTCGCTGGACCTCGGCCGCACCAGAATCACGGACGCCGGCCTGAAGGAACTGAAGGAGTTTGAAGGCCTGGAGGCGCTCTGGCTCAACGACACCCAGATCACGGACGCCGGCCTGAAGGAACTGAAGGAACTCAAGGGCTTGGACCAACTCGACCTCAGCGGCACCCACATTACGGACGCCGGCCTGAAGGAACTCAAGGAACTCAAGGGACTGCTGAATCTCCACATCAACGGAACCCAGATCACGGACGCCGGCCTGAAGGAACTCAAGGAACTCAAGCGCCTGCAGTGGCTCTGGCTGGACAACACCCAGAACACGGACGCAGGCTTGAAGGACCTGAAGCAGGCGTTGCCCAAGATAGAGATTTTTGGTGGTCCTTGAACGCCCAACGCCAACCGGATTGATCGCCACGTCTGGAGGTGTCCTCACGCCGCACCCGCGTTGCGGCCAATGCCGCACGCGCACGGCGTAGTGGTGCGCGGCCACGAACGCGGCCATCAGGCTTCTTGGGATGGCCTGGACGTGGTAGGTGTTCACGCGACCTCCTTTCGACCCCGACCGCATTGACAGCCGGGTTGGCCGCAGGCGGATTTCCTCTTCCCAGGCCCCCCGTCAAACGGTATCATTCTGATACCAGTCAAGTGGCCGGGAGGAGGATGTGCCATGCCTGATTTCCTGATTCGACAAATAGATGCCCAGGTTCTGAAACGCCTGAAGACCCGCGCCCGAAGGCACGGCCGCTCGCTCCAGCGAGAGGCCCAGGTGGCGCTCGAAAAGGCCGCCGGGGCCGGCGCCGACGAGGTGGCTGCCATGCTCGACGAGTGGAAGCGGCGGTTTGCCGGCCGCCGGTTCTCAAGCAGTGTCCGCATGATCCGGGAGGACCGGAACCGATGAAGCCCTGCGTGGTCGATGCCAGCGTCGTGGCTGCCGCCTTCTTCCAGGAGACAGGAGCGGAGGCCGCCCGGGCGATCCTGGCGGGGGGCGGCGAGTTGCACGCGCCGGACCTCCTCCTGGCCGAGGTCGGCAACGTAGTCTGGAAGCGCCACGGGCGCGGGGAGATCGACGAGGCCGAGGCCCGCGCCCTGCTGGCCGACTGTCTTCGCCTGCCCCTGAGGCTCGTCCCGACCGGCGACCTGGTCGAATCGGCCCTGGTCCTGGCGCTACGCACGAGGCGGACGGTGTACGACTGCCTGTACTTGGCGCTGGCCGTCAGGATGAAGGCGGTCCTCGTGAGCAGCGACAAGCGTTTCGTCAACGCCCTGGCCGGCAGCCCCTTTGAGAAGCACGTTGCCTGGCTCGGCAACCCCAGCGCCCATTAGAGGGTCTCCCCGACTGCGGCTCCCGCGGTCACGCGCTTGGCCTTCTTGCCCGAGATTCACGAACCACACGTCGGTGGCGTTAGCCCGTCCAAAATTGCTGGCGTGGGACGTGGGAATCGGTTACATATAGGGCTTGGCCGTCGCAACCGGAAACGTGAGATAACGGAGACTCATCATGGCTAAGAAGATCCAGTGGAAGAAGTCCGACAAGTTCGCGTTCGGCGTCTGGACGGTGATGAATCGTGGGGCCGACCCGTTCGGCGAGGTCACCCGGCCGCCGCTCTCCGGCATTGAGGCCGTAAAGGGCCTGGCGGCGCGCGGCGTGTACGGCTTTGAGTTCCACGACAACGACCTCATCCCGATGGATGCCAAACCGCGCGAGCGCGACAGAATCGTCCGCGAAGTGAAGCGCATCATGGCCTCCACCGGCATCAAGGCGTCGGCCGCCACCACGAACCTCTTCTATCACCGCGTCTTCAAGGACGGGGCCTTCACGAGCCACGACCCGAAGATCCGCGCCTACGCCGTCCAGAAGGTGATGGCCAACATCGACGTGGCCGCCGAACTCCGCAGCGAAGTCTATATCTTCTGGGGCGGACGCGAGGGCGCCGAGGTGGATGTCGCCAAGGACCCCGTCGAGTCCCTCAAGCGGTTCCGCGAGGCCCTCAACTTCCTCTGCGCGTACGTCCTCGACCAGGGCTACAAGATGGTCTTCTCCATCGAGCCGAAGCCCAACGAGCCGCGCTCCGACATGTACCTGGCCACCGCCGGCCACGCCCTTGCGTTCATCGAGACGCTCGATCATCCGGAGATGGTTGGCGTGAACCCCGAGATCGCCCACGTGAAGATGGCGGGGCTGAATCCGCTCCACGAACTCGCCCAGGCCCTTGAGGCCGGCAAACTCGTCGATGTGCACCTCAATGCCCAGAAGCCCCTCCGGTTCGACCAGGACATGAGTTTCGCCGCCGACAACCCCAAGGAAGCGCTCCTCATCGTCAAGTTGCTCTCCGACTACGGTTACGCCGGCACCAAGGCGTTCGACTGCCATCCGTACCGGACCGAGTCCGACCCGTGGGACTTCGTTGACCGGAACATGCGAGCCTACAAGATCCTGGAGGCGAAGGTCGAGGAAGTGAACGCCGACGCCCGCCTCTGCGCAATGCTCGAGGAACTCCAGGGCGAGGATGACGGCGGCTGGTGCGACGTGCTGGCGTCGTATTCCACGAAGGCGGCCCGGAAACTGCGCGCCGCCAAGTTCAACCCCGCCAAACTGGCCGACCGCCGCCTGACCTACGAGCGGATCGACCAGCGCCTGACCGAAATCCTGCTCGGAGCCAAGTAGGCAGGCGAACAGAAAATGGCAAACAGCAAACGGCAATGATCAAACAAACGGCAAACTGATAAACGGCAAACGTGTGCGTACGTACCGTTTTCTTGCTGTTTGCCTTTTGCCGTTTGATTGAGGGTTGCTGTTTGCAGTTTGACTGGTCATTTGAACGGTGGGGGACCAAGGAAGTCCCATGTCGGATGCGCGGAAGACCCGTGCGCAACTGGCCGAGGAACTGGCGGCCCTGCGCGGCGAGGTCAAGCAACTCCGCGCCGGCGCCCACCCTGAAGCCCCCAAGGAACTCCCCGGCGACTACCAACCCCTCTTCGAGACCATGCCCGAGTCTCTCTTGGTCGTTCGCGTCCGCGATGGACGAATCCTCCAGGCCAACCCCCGGTCCCGCGAACTCCTCGGCCTGACCGACCAGCAACTCACCGCCATTGCGTTCTATGACCTGGTGCCGGAAGCCGTCCGGCCGCATGCCAGGGCCATGATGGAGGCAGCGGCTGCGGGCAGCCGTCTTATTCCGCCGCATGACGTGGAGTATTGCAGGCCCGGCGGCGAGAAAATGTCGCTTCACCTCGCCGGGGTGGTTGTGGACTCCCGGCCCGAGGCCACGGCCCTCCTCTATATCCTCGATACCACTGAGAGCCACCACACCCGGCGCCTGCTGGAAGAGTCCGAGGCCAACTACGGGGCCATCTTCAATGCCGCTGACGACGTCCTATTCATCCACGACATCGAGACGGGCAACGTGATCGATTTCAACCCGAAGGGCTCCGAGATATACGGCTATAAACGGGACGAAATCGATCTCCTCAACGCCCAGTTTCGAAGTTACTCTGATGCTCCTTACTCCTATGAGGACCAGAAGCGGTGGATTCGGCGGGCCGCGACCGGCGAACCTCAGCGATTCGAGTGGCTTGCCCGTGACCGCAATGGCCGCCGGTTCTGGATGGAAGTGATCCTGAATCGCGTCTCCATTGGCGGTTGCGACTGCGTCTTGGCCGCCCTGCGCGACATCGGTGCGCGCAAAAGGGCCGAAGAGGCCCTACGCGAAAGCGAAGCCCGATACCGCGCCGTCGTCGAGACGCAGACGGAACTGATCGTCCGATTCGGGGAGGGCGGCGTCCTTACGTTTGTCAACGAGGCCTATTGCCGTTACTTCGGCAAGACCCGCGAGGAACTCATCGGGCGCAGTTTCCTGCCATGGCTTCCGGAGGAAGACCGCCGCTTGGCCGCAGAACGCTTCGCGGGCATTTGCCCTGCCGCCCCCCTTGTAGAACATGAGCACAGGGTCGTCATGCCCTCCGGCGAAACCCGCTGGATGCACTGGACCAACCACGGCGTATTCGACGCCACCGGCCGCCTGATCGAGGTCCAGGCCGTCGGCCGCGATATCACCGAACGCCGCGCGGCCGAAGACGCCCTGCGCCAGTCGGAAGAGAATTACCGACTCCTGTTTGAGCACAGCATCACCGGCATCAGCATCGTTCAGGACGGCCGCTTCGTCAAGGCCAACGAGGCCCTCTGCCGTATCTACTGCCTTCCAGTGGAGAAGGTTCTCGGCGCCGATGCCGCCGGCACGGTGGTTCCCGAAGACCGTGAACAGGTGGCGCGCCAGATTTCCGACCTGACCTGCGGCAAACTTGCCGTCAGCGGCGGAAACTACCGCATCCTGTGCGGCGACGGCTCCATAGGCTGGGTCGAAGTCCGATCTGGACGCATGACCTGGGAAGGCCGACCCGCCGTCCTCGCCATGGTCCAGGACATCACCGAACGCCGACGACTCGAAGAGGAACTCCGTGAGGCCCACAAAATGGAGGCCGTCGGACAACTCGCCGGCGGCATCGCACACGATTTCAACAACCTCATGACCGCCATACTCTGCCACGCTACGCTCCTGAAGGCCAATGCCAAGACCCCCGATAACCGCGACACCGCCGACGTCATCGAAAAGGCCGCTCGTCGCGCCGCCGACCTCACCAGCCAACTACTCGGCTTCGCTCGACGCGGTAAGCACCAGGACGTACCCGTGGACCTTAGGGCCACCGTCCAATCGGTCATCCGACTCACCAGCGGCACCCTCGACCCACGGATCCACATCGACACCAACATGCCCCCCGAACCCGTCTGCACACGCGGAGACCCCGCCCAGATGGAGCAGATCGTCCTTAACCTCGCCGTCAACGCACGCGACGCCATGCCCGACGGCGGACGGCTCACCTTCTCCCTCGAAATCGCCGACCTCGCCCCCGGGCACCCACACGCAAAGCCCGGCAAGTACGTCCTCCTGCGCGTCGCCGATACCGGCTGCGGCATTCCCGAAGACCTCCGCCAACACATCTTCGAACCCTTCTTCACCACCAAGCCCCAGGGCAAGGGCACAGGCATGGGCCTGGCCATGGTCTATGGCATCGCACGGAACCACGGCGGTTGGGTCGAGGTCCAGAGCGAAGTCGGCCGCGGGTCCGCCTTCAGCGTCTATCTACCCCTCTGTGCCGAGGCTGCCGACGGCAAGCCCGACGGCCTGCACGCCTCCGCCGTGGCGGAGCCCGGCCCGCCCACCACCGGACGCATCCTCGTCGTCGATGACGATGAAATGGTTCGCAACGTCGTCACACGCATGCTCACCGGACTCGGATACTCCGTCCTCTGTGCCGCCAGTTGCCGAGAGGCCGTCGCCTCCTACAGCGCGTTCGGCGGCAACGCCGACCTCGTCATCATCGACCTCGTCATGCCCGACCAGGATGGCCGCGAGTGCTTCAGGGCGCTTCGCCGCATCGACCCCAACGTCCGGGCAATACTCTGCACCGGCGCCGCCGACGATGCCGCCACTCAGGACACGCTCGCCGAGGGCATGGTCGGCTTCATCCAGAAACCATACCAGTTGAGCCAACTCGCCGCCGCCATCGGCCGCGCCCTCGCCGCCAAGCGGGCGTAACCCTTGCCGTTTCCCGGATGCCTGATCCCAAATCCCGGTTCCCGCCGTCGCCGTCTTGCCGTTCACTTTGCACTTTGCACTTTTCACTTTTCACCGCCTTTGCCGTTTTGCCTTTCACTCCGCACTCCGAACTCCGCATTCCGCACTTGACGTAAGTGCCATTTTTGCAAAAACACTTACGTCAATTTCGACCTCCGAAACGGCAAAAAAACGCGTTTTCGGACCCCAAAACGGCCCTGGCGCTAGCGCCAGAGGGGTTCGACCACTCGAATGTTAAGATGGGCAAGACGTTTTTCGATCGGTTTTGAACGGTTTTGACACGGTTTTTACGGTTTTTTGACGGTTTTGAACGGTTTTTTCACTTTCTTTGACAGGCCCAAATTGATGTAAGTGCCATTTTTGCAGAAACACTTACGTGCGTTTTGCCCTCCGAGAGCGCGAAAAATAATCAGGTGCCAGGCATCATGGCATACCATTAGTAGTGGTTCGAGGGGGGCGCGACTACCATATATGGTAGGCTTCTAGACTCACGCCGCAAGCGTCAAGCCTTCTCAGGGCTAGGTGACTGGGTGACTAGGTGACGGAGCCAGCGGACCGGACAGCCATCAACCCTCTCCCTCCTTGGGAGAGGGTGGCCGAAGGCCGGGTGAGGGCGAACGGGAGGGGGCTACTACTGGGGGGAGAAATGGCCAACGACAGCCTCACGCAAATCGAAATGCAGACGAGACCCGCCCCGGATGGGCCGCCGGACCCGCCGTGGCGGGCACGGCCGAAATCCCCGCCAATTATTTGACTTTCAGAGGAAGATGGGGTATTCTATTGCTATACAAGCGCCGACGGCGGCGGGGGTTGCCGCAGGGCGCTGGACAACAGAATGTGATGCCGGGGGAGACTGGTCGCGTGCGGCCGGTCTCTCTGTGTTTTTTGGGCGGGCGGCGGGGAAAGGTTTTTGATTTTCACCTGATCTTGGTGTATAGTTCCGTTTGCGGAGCGAGTCGTTGGTAGCCGTCATTTCCGGCAGGGCAAGATGCATGCCTTGCGAGAGGGGGAAGCAATGTCCTTCCAGAACGTGCCTGCGATTAAGGGTTTCCGGGCGGACCGTCCGCCGGGCCGGTGCCTGGCCTGCCTCATCGCGCTTGTCGCGGCGCTCCTGTTTCTCGCGCCTGCCGCCGCTGGCGCAACCAAGACCTGGATAGATGGCAGCGGCCAGTGGGATACCATCGGCAACTGGTCGCCCAGCGGCCAGCCGCAGGCCGGCGATGACGTGCTCCTGACGCAGACCGACGCTACCGCCCGCACGGTAAGCTACTACAACACGACCAACCCCGGCGCGGTCCTGAAGTCTCTCACAATTGACGCCACCGGTACCGGAAGCATCGCGCTGGGCATGCCCAACAATCACGACCTCAATGTCACCACCCAATATGTGGGCTATGCTGGCAAAGGCTCTGCTACTCAGAGCGCAGGCACAAGCACTGCCAGCTGGTTCTTTCTCGGATTCAACGGGACCGGCAACGGCACTTACACCGTGAGCGGAGGCGGGGTCTTAGGCTCTGATTGCCAATACCTAGGATACTCAGGCACTGGCACGCTCAACGTCCAGAACGGCGGCCAAGTCTCGAACAACTGGGGGGGCTTCTTGGGCTACTCCAGCGGCTCTAAGGGCACGGCCATCATTGACGGCAGCGGATCGAAATGGACGAATTGCTCTTCGCTCTGCGTCGGGAACTACGGCGCGGGCAACCTGCAAATCTCGAACGGCGGCCAGGTGTCCGACGCCGGCGGCTACCTCGGCTTCTCAAGCGGTGGCAACGGCACGGCCACCGTGCAAGGCACAGGTTCCGTCTGGAACAACACAGGTTCCCTCTATGTGGGCGGGAGCAGCAGCAAGGCCGGCGGCACGGGTTCCGTTACGATTCAGAACAGCGCCTCCCTAACAGTAAGCGGCGCGCTCAAGGTCTGGAACGCCGGCACGCTGACCATCCAGAGTGGCGGCAGCGTCACGGCCGATTCTATCGACTACTCGGCCGGCGGCACGATCACCTGGACCAGCGGCACCTTGGGCATCACCGGCGCGGGCGGCCTCACAATCGAATCCGGCGGCCCACTGGGGTCATCGCTGACGCTCGGCGCCGGGAAGACACTGAATGTGACGAATAGCACGAGCGTTGCACCAAAATGCGTCCTGAGCCTTTCCGGCGGGACGCTTACCACGGGCACGCTTAGCCACTCGGAAGGAGGATTCAACTGGACCAGCGGCACTGTCGGCATCACCGGCACAGGCGGCCTAACGATCGGCTCCGGCGGGCCCCTCGGGTCATCGCTGACGCTGGGGGCTGGCAAGACACTTAATGTTACGGGTACTGCAACCATCGCTGGCACACTCAACCTGAGTGGCGGCGGTTTCTCGGCGGGGACGCTCTCAAAACCCGGGACCCTCAATTGGACCAGCGGCGCCCTGAGTATCACCGGCGCGGGCGGCCTGACGATCGGCTCCGCCGGGCCACTTGGGAGTTCGCTGACACTGGGTACCGGTAAGACACTCAGTGTCACGAACACTGCAACAATTGCCACGGAAGGCACCGTGAGTCTGACTGGCGGTAGTCTCTCGGCGGGGACGCTCTCAATTGGCGGAGATCTCTACTGGAGCGGCGGCACCTTAAGTATCACCGGCACGGGCGGCCTGACAATTGGTCCCACCGGCCCGCTTGGGGCAGGGCTCACGATCGGCGGCGGAAAGACTCTCAACGTTACGAATGCCACCACCGTTGCTGGCGGCGCCCTGTATATTTCCGGCGGCACGCTTACCACGGGAACACTTACCAACCCAGGCGGGGCAATCAACTGGACTTACGGCACTCTTGGCATCACCGGCGCGGGCGGGCTGACAATCAGCCCCATCGGCCCGCTTGGGGCAGGGCTCACGATCAGCGGCGGAAAGACTCTCAACGTTACGAATGCCACCACCGTTGCCGGGGGCGGCACCCTGTATATTTCCGGCGGCACGCTTACCACGGGAACACTTACCAAGTCAGGCGGGGCAATCAACTGGATTTACGGCACTCTTGGCATCACCGGCGCGGGCGGGCTGACAATCAGCCCCAGCGGCCCGCTCGGGTCATCACTCACGATCGACGCCGGAAAGACACTCAATGTCACGGATACCACGACTGTTGGGGCGAAGTGCGCCCTGACCCTTTCGGGCGGCGCCCTTACCACTGACACGTTGACGAACACCGGCGGCACTATCGCTTGGACCAGCGGCACGTTGGGCATCACCGGCACGGGGGGCTTCACGGTCGGTTCCACGGGCCTGCTGGGGGCATCGCTGGCGCTGGACACCGGCAAGACGCTTAATGTTACGAAGACCACCACTGTTGCTGGGGACGGCGTCCTGACCCTTTCAGGCGGCAGCCTCACGACTGATACGCTCACCAACTCTGGGGGCACGATCACATGGACCAGCGGCAGCCTGGGCATCACCGGCGCGGGCGGCATGACAATCGGCTCCGGCGGCCCGCTCGGCGCGTCGCTGACTCTAGACACCGGCCAAACACTCAATGTCACCAAGACCACCACTGTTGCTGGGGACGGCGTCCTGACCCTTTCGGGGGGCAGCCTCACGACTGATACGCTGACCAACTCTGGCGGCACGATAAATTGGACCAGCGGCACTCTGGGCATCACGGGCACGGGTGGCCTGACGATAGGCGGCGCGGGCCCGATAGGGGCATCGCTGATGCTGAACTCCGGCAAGATAATCAATGTTACGAGTGCCACAACCGTCGCAGCCGACGGCACCCTGACCATTTCCGGCGGCACGCTTACCACGGGGGCACTTACCAACTCGGGCGCCCCAATAAATTGGGCCAGTGGCACATTGGGCATCACCGGCTCGGGTGGCTTGACGATCGGCTCCGGCGGCCCGCTCGGCGCGTCGCTGACTCTAGACACCGGCCAAACACTCAATGTCACGAATACCACCACTGTTACTGGGGACGGCGCCCTGACCCTTTCGGGGGGCAGCCTTACGACTGGTACGCTGACCAACTCCGGCGGCACGATCACGTGGACCAGCGGCGCCTTGGGCGTCACGGGCACAAGCGGCTTGAAGATAGAGGGCGCGGGCCCGCTTGGCGCGTCGTTGACTCTGGATAGCGGGAAGGCGCTCAATTCTAAGTATCTGTACGTCGGCTACTCCGATACGGGCACACTGAGTATCCAGAACGGTGGCCAGGTCTCTAACGGCAGCGGTTACCTCGGCTACGACATCGGCTCTAGCGGCACGGCCACCGTGGACGGCATCGGGTCGAAATGGACCAATTCATCTTCGCTGTATGTCGGCCGCTACGGCACGGGTACGCTGAATATCCAGAACGGCGGCGAGGTATCCAACAACTATGGCTACCTTGGGTATAACAGCGGCTCCCAGGGTACGGCCACGGTGGACGGGGTCGGGTCGAAATGGACCAGTTCCTCTTCGCTGTATGTGGGCGAATCCGGCACAGGCACCCTCACCATCAAGAACGGCGGCGAGGTCTCTAACAGCAGCGGCTACCTCGGCTACGATAGCGGCTCTAGCGGCACGGCCACAGTCACGGGGACCGGCTCAAAGTGGACCAACAGCGGAGACCTCTACGTCGGCAAGTCTGGCAACGGCACGCTGACGGTGGCCGATGGCGGACTTGTCACTGCGGGAACGTTGTATGCCGGTAATCTGCTGGGTAACGGAAGCATTACAGTCGCCCGGGGCGCGGTGCTTGATGCTGATCTGGTCTTCGACAGTGCACACGGGGGAGGCGCGCAGACATGGGTTGCCTTCGGCACGGGCGGCACGCTGAACCTGAGCGTGACTTCTTCTGGGGATTTGGGCGCGGGCTACAAAGGAACCGGTACACTGCGGATCGCCGATGGAGTAACAGTGGCATGTGGTGAGGGCTACCTCGGCTACGGTTCCGGTTCCACCGGTACGGCTACGGTGACGGGCACGGGCTCAAAGTGGACCAATTCCTCTTCCCTATATGTTGGTGATGAGGGCACGGGCACGTTGAATATCCAGAACGGCGGCACGGTATCCAACTCCTCCGCCTACCTCGGCTACGATAGCGGCTCTAGCGGCACGGCGACCGTGGACGGCATCGGGTCGAAATGGACCAGTTCCTCTTCGCTGTATGTGGGCGATGAGGGCACGGGCACGTTGAATATCCAGAACGGCGGCGAGGTCTCCAACACCTATGCCTACCTGGGTTACTTGAGTGGCTCCAATGGCACGGCAACCGTGGACGGGACCGGGTCGAAATGGACCAATTCCTCTTCGCTCTATGTCAGTTACTATGGCACGGGCACGCTGAATATCCAGAACGGCGGCCAGGTGACTAACAGCACCGGCTACCTAGGCGACAATGGCGGCGGCAACGGCACGGCCACGGTGACGGGTGCAGGCTCGATCTGGACCAATAGCGGGAGCCTATATGTTGGGTACTATGGCAAGGGCACGCTCAGCATCACAGCGGGCGGCGCTGTGAGCGATGCCACGGCCTACGTCGCCTACCGCAGCGCTTCGACGAGCTCGGTCACAATCGATGGTGAGGGGTCGGTCTGGAGCAACACCGGCTCCGTATATGTCGGCGGCACCAGTAGCAATGCCGCCGGCACGGGGACCGTAACGGTCAAGGACGGCGGGCAGGTGGTGGTGGGCGGGACGCTCAAGGTATGGAGCACCGGCAGCCTTGCCATTGAGAGCGGCGGCGGCGTTACGGCCGGGGCGCTCGACAAGGCTTCCGGCGGCACGATCAGTTGGACCAGCGGCACGCTGGGCATCACGGGCGCTGGCGGCCTGATGATCGGCTCCGCGGGGCCGCTCGGGTCATCCCTCACGCTGGGCGCGGGCAAGACCCTTAATGTCACGAAGACCACAACCGTTGACAAGGATGCCACCCTGACGCTGGACGGGGGCGGTCTTGCCGCAGGTACGCTCGCGAACTCCGGCACGTTCAACTGGAATGGCGGGACGGCGCAACTGGCGGCAGTCGAACTTAACGGCACGTCCTTGAGCACGCTGGGCGCGGGCCGCGATAAGACATTGGTAGCGCAGGCCCTGACGATTGCCGAGTCCGGCGGCGTGCCGACGGCCACGCTGGACCTGACCGACAACCGCATGGTGATAGATTACAGCGGCGATCCCGCGAGCAGTCCCCTGGAACAGGTCAAGGCGTGGATCAAGGCAGGCTGGCTAAACGCCGACGTCCCGTGGTACGGTCCGGGCATCACCAGCACCACCGCCAGGGAGAACCCCGACCTGTACACGATCGCGTTCGTTGACCAGGGCCGACTCCTGGCCGAGACGGGCGAACTCTGGTACGGACCCGGCGGCACGCGCGGCGAGACCTTCGGCGGCATCGCGGTTGATGAGACCAGCATCCTGGTGAGGCTCACCTACCTGGGCGATGTGGACCTCGACGGCATGGTCTATGACGATGACGTGGCCATCATGAGCGGGGCCTACTCGCTCACGCCGACGGGCGCGGAGTACTGGGGCGGCGACATCTTCGGCTTCGACGGATGGGTATATGATGATGAGGCGGGCATCATAAGCGGCGCCTACAACAACGGCCGCCTCTACGGCGACCCGCTCGGCGCAGCGGAAGGTCAAGGCGCCATACCCGAGCCCGCCTCCGCCCTGCTGGTCGGCGTCGGCGGCATCCTGTTTGCCCTTCGGCGCAGGGGGCGGTGAAGGCGCGAATCCCCCTCACCCTACCCTCTCCCGCCAGGGGAGAGGGAGAAAAAAGACAGTCCCCCTCACCCGCCTTCGCTGAGGCTACGGCGTGGCAGGCCCGCCTTCGCCGAGGCTTCGGCCTTCGCCAAGGCTTCGGCGGACAAGTCGGCGGACAAGTCCGACTCCGCAAATGCTCCCGCCTTCGCCAAGGCTACGGCGGACAAGTCCGACTCCGCAAATGCTCCCGCCTTCGCCGCGGCTACGGCGTGGCAAGTCGCCGGACAGGTGCGCAAGCGCGCCTGCGGGCATCACCCGGCCTCGTCCGCCGCGCACTCCATGAGGAGCCGGCGGACCCACGCCGGCGTCCGGCTATGGAATGCCTCAAGGTGCCTGCGCCGCGTAAAGTAGTATAGCGCCATGCCCCCCTGGAAGAAGATGCTCAGCAGGATGACCAGCGAGTAGAAGGCGTACGTCACCAGCGGGCCCCACTGCTCGATGATGCGGTCGATGTCGATGGTTCGGGCCATTTCGGGCATCGCCTCAAGTTGCGCCCGGAACTCCGGCGACAGGGCGGCCGCCTTCGCATCTTCCGTTGAGAAAGTCAGCATCTGGGCCAGGCAATACAGGACGATCAGCCCGAGAAACGCCGCCTGGTTCGTGGCCAGGAGCCGCGCGGCCGCAGGGTCCGCCTGCCTCATCTTCCGAGAACCCAGGAACTCAACCACCCCTATCACGCCGAGTCCCAGGGTGATGAAGGCCCCCGCAAGGCTCGGCCAGATCAGCACGGACAGGGCGGCGCTTGCCCCGATGACGAGCGTCACGACCGAGGACGCCAGCGCCGTCCGCGCGGCCCGCTTGATCGGCCTGTAGAGGCGCGCCGCCTCCTGCACGAGGGCATACTGCGTCTCGTCCAGGGGTGAGGCCCGCGACTCGGGCCCCGCCGCCGGCGAACCCGCGGACGCGTGGGCATCGCCCCCGGGGCCGGCCCCGTCGCCGGGCATAGGATTGCTCTTCATCATTCTGGTAGTATCGCCAAATTCCCCCGTGCGGGATTAGCCGAGTTCAAGGCTGCTCATTGTGTAAAAAAGGGTCCTGGACCCTTTTTTACAATCGGAAAAGGGTCCAGTAGGGTGGGTCCTCTGGACCCACGCGGCAGTGCCGCGGCAACCGTCCGCGTGGTCGCCGCGGCGACCACCCTACATTTCGGCAACAGGCCCTCCCGACCCGCCGCGCCAAGTCTCAAGTGGCGTTGTAATACTATTTCCCCGCAGGTTTTCCCGCTGGAGTCGGGGGCGGAGGGGCGTGCTCCACGACGAC
>Ga0315274_10004722_pt1 | contig 19974 bp, 18 predicted proteins | sample YL17G02_20_MG_FD_203700 | JGI IMG/M metagenome (GOLD analysis project Ga0315274, IMG submission 203700) | Sediment microbial communities from Yellowstone Lake, YNP, Wyoming, USA - YL17G02_20 | ecosystem: Environmental > Aquatic > Freshwater > Lake > Sediment | place: USA: Wyoming | collected... | reverse complement strand
ATGAAGGCAGCGGGCACAGTCCTTCCTGTGAAGAAGCAGATATTATGGGGCCATTCCTATTTCAGATGATTATAGGGGAATCCCAGATAATGTAACCCCACCGACAGGCCGTAAATGAACGAAATAGTGACATGGTGGTTACCACCCGTATCCGTGCCAAACTAAGTCTGATTCTGTCACACTAATAGTTAGTATCCCTAGGTGACTAGTATAACGTATCTTCTCCAATCAGCTTGTAGAAAAAGCGTATATCCATTACGATGGGTTATGAGAATTAAGAAACAAGTACCGAAGTAAACCTGATTATGACACTCACCAAACAATTAGCTGATTTCGCCAGCAGTTTGTTCGACGCTGTGGGCATCAGTCAACTGTCTGAGGTTGAGAAGCTACTAATCCTCGGCCTCGAGTCAACAACCGACCGCAACCTTGACGAATTTGGATACGCCACTGGACACTTCCGGATATACGGCTATGAGAAACATGTTAGCCATCGTCTAGAGTCTGTTCTCAATTTCATTCGCAGTAAAGGTTTTCGTGCTGAACCGATGGGTCAATATGGTTATCCACTCAATGGTCAGCTTTATTTGAAGGGGGAAGCGCTGCGTGCCGGGCTGGGCAGGCGTGGAAAGAACACATTGATACTGCATCCTCAATTTGGCCCCAAGCTCCGTCTGGTAGCATTGCTTACGGATGCGCCTATCGCTCCACTTTGGGACCCGGTCCTTTTTGAAGAGGAGAACCCTGTATGCAATGACTGCTCTATCTGCATTGATGCCTGTCCGGAGAAGATTCTTAAACCATACCAGATGACTGACCCCTCACACTGCCGCTCCGATAGCGACAATATGCTCAGAAAAGAAGACCACCTCATTCCCTGCGACCAGTGCATCAGACTTTGTCCGGCTTGCACAAGATAATACCAGGAAGGTCTTACTTCATAGATCTACCGAACATGGAGCGAATATGATTGATAATTTGCCCGGACCTAATGAAGTTACTTGATTTGCCATGCTTATTCATTTCCTTCTGGTAGCCCGGCGGCGGACAGTTTCCCGGGACAAATTCGTATATCTGTTGGTTAACCTCTTCAATCCAGTGAATATTCTTACCCTTCAAGCCGCATTCGGGGCAATAGACAGGAGCTATTTCTTTGTGCCAAGAACAAACTATGAAGTGCAGCCTACAGTTTTCACACCTGAATTTGTGCAAATAGGTCACCTTTTTCTTACGCCCCTTTCTAGCCTAACGCATAGGTTTTTAATTCAATTGTCTGATTTTCTTCAGACATATACGCAATGTTCAAGACATGATCTATTACGTCTGCCGCTACCGTTGTAAATCCTGAAGGGGGTGTACATTTCAGCTCCACCGAACCATCGGTCTGAATCACTTCAACTGTGCCATCGGTGTATTGAGCTAAGGCTCGTTGACCTCTGAGAGTAACAGAGGAGAGGTCTTCCCCTCTCCATATCACCCCGTAATCGCGATTTGCCACGACAAACCGCCCTCCGATTTGGACCAAGACATTATCTCTACAAAGGGACATTATCGTATGGAACGATTGGTAGCGGTCACTTTCCGGTACGCATGCCTCAATAGTTGCTTCGGGTTTATCAGAATCCTTGTTAAACCAATACAGGTTACAGTCTTTCAGTATTACGAAACCTGCCATCTCGTTCTGAATGGCCAGCCCTTGCCATTCACGCATCGGCAAAACCGGGTTCGAAAGTATACATCGATTGCGGTCGACTAGAAGAGGGCTTTTCTTCAGCCTTTGAGAAACAACTTGCGGAGGCACTTTGACAAGGTTCCCATAGTCAGGTTCCCTTTCATAAAATGCCAATTTCTCATCCGCACGAGGATTACAACTATCTATCGCAAAGTATCGCAGGTCAGCATCATAACCAATGGGACTGCCAGAGCATCCGAAAGTTGTGCTGTTGCCTTTCTGAAAGTCGCAGAAAAACACTCCAGGTAGACCTTCGAAGTGAAAAAAACAAGCTACTGCATCGCCCGAAGTGGAGAAATGGATACCAAGGGGTACCACCTTATCTGTGTTCATCCAGCGTGACCATATCTCTTGCCCGGCCAGATCAATCAGTCGAAAGCTCTCTCCCGTAATCGACCAGAAGGCGAGATATTCACCATGAGGAGAAGCGTTAAGAAAGCGGATATCCTCATAACCTGTAACCAGGGTGTGTGGTTCGCGATCCTTTCTTAACAACCACAAGGCATCTCTTCCAATGACTACTACCTGACTTCCACCGTTTACGAATACTCCTGAGTTGATGTTCATAGTACTGTTTACCTTGCAGAACAATCCACCAACATCAGACAGCTATCCTTAGTTCGTGCTGTTCGTATAGACAAACAACCGTGATGCGTAATTCGTCTTTCAAGCTATTATTAATCGTTGCGTTATGAAGGATCCTAGCATCCGGCTTGGATGCCGCAACGACATTTCCTACAGCCTCATCTATTTCAGAGAGCGGCAGCTCAGGCGAACAGACAATCCCTATTAATACACCACTGGCCATTCTGAAGGGCTCCTCCAAAAGTGGACTGTTTATGGCCATATAAGTAGCTTCTTTTACCCGATTCTTGCCACTGGCCCAACCTATACCCAGCCTGCCGGCTAGAGGTCCTCCTCTCCTCGACCTAAGAAGAGGTGCTATGTCATTGAAAGATAGAGGTGTAAAAAGACAGGGACCAAATATTAATCCCAGGATACATTGGACAGCTTGCACGATGCGCTCATCACAGAGGTGAAAAGCCTCGGCGACACTCATTTCTTTGATGTCCATCATTTTCAGGATACCGTCATTAGGAATAACGATAAGCGTATCGACATATCTGCTCAAATCCTTGATACTGGCCTCAGCTACTTTGGCACGTTCTTTACCTTCAAACACAAAGGGCCGTGTTACCACCCCAACAGTCAGAGCGCCTGCCTCTCTGGCTATTTCAGCGATAACAGGTGCTGCCCCAGAACCTGTACCGCCTCCAAGACCGGCAATAATGAACATTAAGTCAGCCTTGCCTATCGCTTTTCTGATTTGCTCTCGCATAGCCATAGATGATTCCCGGCGCCGTATTCTGGCTGGATCCCCAAATTCCGGGAAGGTTAGACCGGGGTACAGCGACTTGAGCTCGAGTTTCACTGTAGCTTTCCTTAATCGCAGGGATTGAATGTCGAAGTTAGCAGCGATGAATTCCGTTCGTGACAATCCCATGTCTATCATCCAGTCGACTGCGCTCGTGCCTCCGCCACCCACACCTATGACCTTAACACTAGTTCCCAGCTCAATTCTGTTCATGAATTCCACAACTTTCTGTTGCTAGTCGTTGCCCACGGACCAGCTTCCTTTCTTTACGTCAAACCGGCTGAAAGAGAGCCCCAATAGACAATCCATTATGAATCCGATAGATAGCTTCTCCCAGCAGCGGCGCTATTGAAAGGACTGTTATCTTGTTCAACCTCTTTTCAGGCTTAATTGGCACTGTATCGGTAACCACCACCTCTTTCAGCGGAGACGAGGCCAACCGTCTATAGGCTGGCCCAGAGAATATCGGGTGCGTACAGGAAGCATATATTTCCTTTGCTCTTCGCTTCATCAAGGCAGAGATGACACTCTTCAAAGAACCAGCGGTATCTATTTCATCGTCAAATACGAGGGCGACCTTTCCTTCCACATCACCGATCACATTCAGTGTTTTAGCCCGGGCAATGTTGCCCATTCGCCTTTTCTCCATAATGGCCAGAGGCGAGTCAAGCCTAGCGGCTAAGTCACGCGCCCGCTTGGAAATGCCGATATCGGCAGCCACCACTACCAAATCTTTCAGGTTCTTCGATTCAAAATACTCACTAATCAAATAGAGGGCAGTCAGTTCGTCAACCGGAATATTGAAAAATCCCTGAATCTGTTCAGCATGCAAGTCGACAGTGAGTAGACGATTAGCACCAGCGACTGTAAGTAAGTCAGCTACTAGCCTCGCTGTTATCGGAACGCGAGGTTGGTCTTTTTTATCAGTGCGCCCATAGCCATAGTAAGGAACCACGGCAGTTATGCGCCCGGCTGATGCCCGCTTTAGAGCATCAAGCATAATAAGGAGTTCAACCAGACTTTTGTTCACCGGAGAGGAGATGGGCTGAATAACAAAAACGTCTCTTTCACGGACATTTTCAAGGATGCGGACAAAGATGTTCTCATTCCTGAACTGGAAGACCTCACATTTGCCCAATGGAACACCTAGATACGCTGCCACTGCTTTAGCGAGGGAGGGATGAGTGTTACCTGTAAATATCTTTAACTCATCCATCGAAATCTTATTCATATACCATGCCTCTCCACAACCTCATAATCCATCTGGCTTCTGGCAGGATTAACTTCATCAGGTATTGAAAGAATCTGGTCGGTCATAACTCGCCTGCGTTTGACACGATTGACAATGTCCTCATATGTTAGTGAGCGCAGGTTCTTGTATTCGTCCTGAATGCTCATCTGGCTCTCATAACTGTCTAGATCGTGTTTGCGACGAATTATGCCTGCTAGGCGAGGGCGGAATTCACTGAAACCGTACTTTTCATGAAATTCCTGCCGTTTGTTCCTATCATAAAGGTAGTCTTGATATTCTCGGAGCAAGCTCAAGGTATTGACCAGAGATAATGAGTAAACCCCTTGATGGTTCTTCGAACCAAGAGCACGTTTTTTGTCCGGTTTGATCGGGTCAACGACACTTAATTGAGAGTCAACTGTTTCTAAAAAGAAACCAGTTTCCTGGGCTTCTTCTGCTTCTAGGATAATCCTGGTCTCGAGCATCTGCCATTTAGTGGCAAAGGGGAATTGAGGATGTGATTCTAATAATGTCTGAAGACTATATTCCTCTACATCGCCCTTATTTATGATTGTCTCCATTTTCCTTTGTTAGCTCCCTCAAAAAACTCACGCGATGCACGATATTGGCCTTGGTAACTATGATATTGTCTGACTCAGGCAGGCCACTATTGTCAAAACGGAAGACGTCAAGCAAGCTGAACGGTTGTATTCGAAACTTTTTACCATCGTAAGTTAGCAAGAATTGCTGGTTGTCTATGTATGGTTCAATTGAATGCAATTGGCCAGCCCGTGCCATAAGGTCAGTGTAATTAATATCACTATTCTGTTGAATAAATACCAACATAGTTAAGTATTTAAAGGAGTCAAGCGCTGCTTTCAATACACCGAGCATTAACTCCAGACAGTTTATCATGGGCTTTCGCTTCTTACTTGCCAGTTTCTTCGCTACATAAAATGCTGTTCTAGCGTCCGGAGGGTTGCCTACAGCGAAACACATTGATCCCAAATTCTTGACCTGGGAGAGAAATTCCTCTGCGTTAGGAGAATTAGAAAAAAGTACCGTAGCGATGGAGTCGGACTTCGCCAGCCCGAATAATAAATGCTCCGGACCTATATATGGTCGGTCAACACTATCTGCAAAGTGGGATGCTATCGCAAGCGATTGAATCGCTTTTTTTCGGAAAGTGTATGTCCATCTTCACTGAATTCGCGTAAAACGCTATCAATTCTTCCCACGGTACTCTACACAAAGATTACGACTGGGCCGTGTGTATGATTTGACCAGATGACAATTCTACCCACCTTCAAAGATCTCTCTAGCTTTCTGTAACATAGCAATTGCGTGCTTAAGGTCATCCGGATTTCTTCGCGTGTCGACCTGTATCCATCTGTTGAGAACACCTTTTTTCTTTAATAATTCTATCTCGTACTGTAGTAGTTGGTCATCAATCAAACAAAAGTCCGACTGAAAATCAATTGCCTCCGTTTTCATAGTCTTCCAAGAAGTAGGTTTGATTGCTCTTATCAGTTTCATCACAGGCTCGTCTGCATATCTTTCCAATATGTTAACAACGCGGGTTGTATCTCCGTCTTTGCAGTGAGTTGTGAGCCAATAGCACTGGTAGCGTTGAACGCAGCACTCAAGGAACTCCTTGGCATGCTTTGCCAGAATGATTTCCCTATCGTCAGGTTGGGCCTTTCCAAGCAGGGCGCCATCAAGATCGATGTATGCCTTATGTTCACAGTTCACAATTGTATAGACAGGGAAGCGTGATAGGGACCTCCTCTTCCAGTTCTTCGTCGATTTTCTTGTTAAAAACTACCCGGACATCAGGACCAGCAACTTCATTTCATACCGGCCGTACGCTGTTTATTGAGAGCCTAGTTTTGCCCATTCTGGTCTGTAGGCCGTAAAAGGCACTCCGTGTCCTGGTATTATGACATCAGATACATCTATTAAACGCAATATGCTCTCACGTGCCGCTTCAACACTATGGAAGTCTGCATTGTATTGCCAGATACGTCCCGAGTGAAAGTAGCTGTGGGAAACTACAGCGTCTCCTGCAATTGCTACTCTGGCTTTGATGCCCCCGACCACAGAATCCACTATGATTGACGCGTGGTCGATAGTATGTCCTGGCGTCAGCATCATCCTAACGCTGTCTGCAATCTTATCTTGATCATCTATCCCCACGAAACCCTCCAATCCAAACCTATATACCATGTTCTTTGAAGCAAGGCGTCCTGCTTTTCTAAAGACCTCCAAGTTCCCGAAATGGTCCTTGTGCCAGTGGGTGATGAATATGGCATCAATATCGTCAGGCATAATGCCATGGTCTCGTAGTGCTCTCACTAGATTTTCGGCATTTCTCTCGCCGTTACTTGGGGTATCTACCCATTCGTAATCAAAACCAGTATCTACCAGAATTCTTCGCTCAGCCTCAATCAAGGTGACTGTTGAGCCACCACCTATCCCCAAGTCAGACTTGAGCTGGATAGTAAATGTGGAAGCCAATTCTGAGGCTTCGAGGCAGAGAGTCCCAACTTTCAAGATTTTGACCTTTGCCAAATGCTTTTGGTTCATCATTGTTCTTCGATATAGCCTGCTTAATACTGACTCAGCTGGTAGCGGGATGACGTAGGTCGGATATGTTTACCAACATAGCAGCTACTATATTGGCGGGTAGGGCTGGTGTCATCTCGATGATTTCTTCCAGACAGTTTGCTGCCTTCCAACGCAATGATAAAAACTCACGATAAGTTGTGTCCTCGCTATGCATCCACTCTTCAAGGGACATGCCGCGGTCAGGTCTGGAATTTAAGTAGTCACTTTCCAACTCCTCGCTCCAAACCATGCAGACTTTGGCGACATTAGAGTACATTATTGGGTCATCAGGCCACTGTTTAACCATGTCCTCGTAAGTCTGCAACCAATATTCAATACGACCTTCATGAAATTGCTGGTGCAAGTACTCATCGAAGTCATCTACCTCCGGCTGCATCGCAATCCGCTTATCGAATCTATTCAGTATGTCCGGGCCTTCATCTCCCATATGCACCAGTAACAGTTTTATCAGGGTTTCATTCATGGAAATTCCTCATCAACTGTGTAACCAACAAATCTTTTCGAGATCGAACTAGTATCCGTTATTGTTGTCCGCAATGAATGGGTTGAACTTCAGCAGCTTATGGCAGAGGGGGCATTTGGAAAGTAGCTGTGAGATATTAAGCATGGATTCTACTTCACTAGTCGCGCAAAACAGGATCTATCGCTAGAAGAGCCCTCTCCCTTGATGACCAGTCCTTCCTTGGCCTTGGGTGGGATGTGAAAGGTAACCTTCTGGTTGCATTCGCAGTGCTTTCCGGTACCGTTGCAGATAGTACAGGCACGCTCACGTTCCTCTATGCGGCCGCTGCCGCCGCAAACAGGGCAGACACCCCTATCATCCAGTATATCGATCCAGTTCTGTCTTGATAAAATTCCCAATTTATCTAGTGTCTTCAAATCCGGCATGTTGAAAAGCATAGACACTGAAGCAGATGACAGTTTCCCCGTACCCTCGCAATATGTGCAACGTACATCAAGAGTAACATACAGAGAAGATTGGTGCGCAGTTGGCTTTATTTTTCCTGTCCCACCACAGGCCTTGCAAGCCGGAGGGTTCTTGCCGCCATTACATGTAGGACAATCCAAGCGGACGACAAGAGCTGTTACCTCCGAGCCTTTGGATATTTCCAATGCAGGAAGTTTACTGACTATACCCTCCATTTGCTTTATTATGAACGAGGTAAGGCTCTTTCCCACCAGCGGTTTTTCCCGCACCATTTGCCAGACTTGAGCTCCGGGAAAAATCTCGAGAGCAACCTCACCCCACTTCTGACATATCTGGTTTCGAATATTGTCCCGGAACCTGCAATCTTTCTCGTACTGCTTAGAACTTCTGACGAGTGCATCCTCGGCCTCTACCACCAGAGGTGACAAGTCGGGGTAGGTCTCTCGCAGTTCGATCACTTTGTTCTTAATGTCCACTGGCCGTGGCTTACGCCCAAGTCCTAGTGCTGCCTCGTACATACCATCTTCCAAGAGCCTCTGTATTGTTCCTTTCTCTGTATCAACGCGCATCGTTTCGCGTGCTATGTGTCTGGGCAAGGTCGTGGTGTTCCTCTGCTTCTTGGCAAAGCGAGCAACCAGACCAATCAGTTTAGGGAGGATCCATGATAAACCTGCCGAAACAATGACTATCAATAAAATACGCAAGATTAATGACAAGTAGGACCTCGCTTATTGGCTACTCTTCCATTCCCTGACATGTTATCCACCAAGCCGAGCATAAAAGGGCTTACCTGATGTCGAGCCTTCTCCCTTTAGTATCATACCTGCTCTGGCCTTTGGTGGGATATGAAAGGTGACCTCGTACGTGCAACTACAGTGCTTTCCACTACCATTACAGGTCGGGCAAGGCCCTGTGATGGAGACTTCCGGTTGCCGTAAGTCAAATGATGGAAGTCTCAATAAACCACTAAACCGTAACGTGTCTTCCTTGATTCCTTGTTGCTTGAGATATTCACGTAATTGAGAATTCCATTGAGCCTCCTCAAATACTTCACTTCCTCGAAGGCAGCGCGTTTTCCTGCCTGAGTCGTGGCAATCAGGGCAATGCCCAAGCGTACCGTGACAAATCGGGCAATCCTTCCCGCCATATACCACATCCACGCGGCCTCTCATTTTGGTATCCAATGAAGGTAGCTTACTGGATAGCTCTTCTACGTGTTGAACAACGTACTCCGCCAGCTTATCCAGTGGCATCGCTTTCTCCCTCACCAGCCGCCAGATCAATGCTTTTGAAAAGAGGTCAACAGCTGCCTCGCCGAGCTTTTGGGACACCCGCTTGATAATTTCATCTTGGAGTTTGCACTCCTTTTCGTATTGCCTGCGGTCCTTGATAAGTGCCTCTTCAGCTTCTACCAGTGAAGCAGACAGCTCGGGATAGGCCTCACGTAGTTCGATTATCCTGTTCTTGATTTCCACCGGACTAGGCTTGCGCTTGAGTTCTAGGGCTTTCTCAAACTGGCCTTCCTCGAGTAGTTTTCGCGTATTTTCCTTAGAGTACTGCTCTAACGCGCTATCAGCATCCCCTAGGAGTGATCTCAGAGATGAGGCACCGGCTGCCCGCAGAAAGTCAAGGTGCGGTGGCAGCACAAAATTAATCTTTTTTTCTTCTAAGGCAGGCATTTCCCTCAACGTCAACGTACCTAAGCCTTCTCCGTCGTAAAAAGGTTGATGTACTTTGCAATGTTCAAGAAGCTCAGCATCTGTTCCAGCCTCGAAGGAACAAGATGGATGCGGGCACTTGATTTTCTTATTCTCCATCGCAGGTCCTCTAGTAAGCGATGGATTTGCCACTACCGCAGGGACAGGAATCATTCCGCCCTATCCTTTTAGATAGCTCTTGAGGCACGTCGTCCATAGGTTTATTCTCATACTCCTCTGTTCTATTCCATTGATAGCAACTGCTCTTCCTGCTCTGTCAAAAGCCCCCTCGCATGCAGCCGATTCCTCAGCTCTTCGCACCTATGTTGCACGTCCTCCCAATTCTTATATGGTGCTGGCCCCTGTGCTGGCAGTGCCGCCACCGTCTTTTCCAGATCAGAAAAAGCGTCTTGCACTAATTTCTTGGCGTTTGCAGTAATATCGGGACCGTTTAGTTTCTGACGCGCTAATTGCAAATGCCCCCTGGCTTTCCGTCGTGCAGTTTGTACCATGTCCGGTGTGGCGAACTTTATGGGTTTGGTGGGTTGAGGAAGGTGAGTTTCAGTACCATTTGGCTCGTCTATATCGGTTATGAACTTCCTCTTCGGTTCCACTGGCTTCGGGATGACCGGGCCACCGATGCTGTCCAGATCTATGAGGGTCATCTTACTGCCTGTTCTGGAGTCAACGAACGTGGCTGTGACATTGGCGTCATCGTCAATATCAAGGGCAGCATAAAATTGTGTCTGTCCTGCTGAATCAGGGCAAGGAGAGAAGTCATAGTTTCCACGCACTACATATTGATACTTGAACGTGGCCGGGTCTAATTCCATCTTGTACATCGAGACTGGTTGAGACCCCCCAATCTGAATCTGCCCACCGAGGACAGCCTCTCCATGAGCAGGAAGTACAGTCTCTCTTTCGATGAGTATGGTACCAACCACTCTACTCAGCAGTATGCCGTAGTGAAAGCTTGTCATACCGCGGCCCTTTTTTATAGCCCCTGTACCAACAGCCCTACCATTTGTGCCCCAAAGCTGCTCGGCGTAAAGCGCCGCGCCTTTTGCCACGCAATACATAGGGTCAGCGCCGGGCGGAAATTCGCCCGTTTCTTCTATGTATTTTTCTATCTTTTTCAACTGGTCGATAACACCTTTCTTATTTGACGAGAAGACCTCCCGGACCAAACGCCGTGCACACGGCATTTTCATTGGCCCGCCCACCAGTAATACACGAGTGATATCCTTCACCGAGATTCCGGCATCTTTGACCATCCACTCCGCATGCTGGCGAAACTGATGTAACAGAGGTTCAATCTCCTTCTCCAGTTGTTTCCGGGTGATAGTGAAAACTAATTGCTTACCCCGGTAGGGGAACCGTCTTGTAGTGCTCTCGGTGGTGGATAACTCGATCTTAGCTTCCTGTGCCTCCTCGTTTAGCTTCATGGCACTTCGCAATGCGGACATAGTATCTTCGCTGTCTAGATCTATTGGCTCACACCGGCGTAGCCTGCCACGCAGGTCAGCCAGGTCCTGCAGGTTCTGCGATTTTATGACCCAGTTGACAATTGCGTCATCCATGTCAATGCCACCCAGGTGCAGGTTGCCATGCGGGGGACTGGCCTTAGCCATAGTCGGTATGCCGTCCTTACCAAGTATGAGTTGATGAATAGCGATGTCAAGGGTGCCAGCGCCCCAATCGATAACCATAATGTATGGTTTTTGCTGGGGGTCGAGTTGTAGTCCATAGCTCAATGCTGATGCCTCTGGCTCGGTGATAAGTTTGACTTCGGAGAAACCTGCCTGTTCCGTTGCCTTACGAGTTTCGTTTTTTTCTACCTCGTCAAAATAGGCAGGATGGGTGATTACCACGTTTTCCACCGGCCTGCCTATAAAAGGGTTCAATGTGTTGTTCTCAATGCTTTTCTTTATCCACCCTAATATCTTTGCGGAAATTTCCGTTGGGTTGTACTCTTTCTCCCCTTGACGAATGACCACGCCCTGTCTCCCTGGATCAATCTTGTAGAGGAACTTGCCCAGTTCAGGTTTAATCTGCTCGTAGCCTTTACCTATCAGTCTCTTTACACCCCATACCACTTGGGACGGTGAGGCAATATCGAGTCTAGCATATTCACCGAACGAAACCGGATTACCGAGCGCGTCGAATTTCACAAAGGATGGAAAAACTGTACCTTGCGCAGTAGCACCGTAGTCAGATTTCGCTATCTTCAGCTCGCCATCACTCCCCTCATAAGCCACAACCGAGTTGTATGTTCCCAGGTCGATGCCTACAGGTTTCCCTGTCATACTCAACTCCTTTTATCTTTGTTCGGATTCTTCTCTAGGGTTTGGTTTTTTGCTCCCGTTTTTGGTTCCGGGATTGTCTCTATTGCGATTGATTCTCCCCTTTCGTGCTCTTCCGGCGACAAGGCTTCATGTTCAACCCTAAGGGTTTTATCAGGCTGAGCCCCAGGGATTGGGTCGGCGGTGGCCGCCACTTTCGCCGGCACCAGAGTGACATTCCCCCATAGATATCCCTTGGAAATGACCTTAACAACCAGTCCGGGCGGCTTTGTTTCCGACGGCACAAGAACCTCAATTACACAGAGTTTAAGGTCAACGGGTTTACCTTCTTCCGGTAAATATGGTTTGACGCCGTGAGCGGCCAGCAACTCACAGACCTGATCGCGGACAGGTCCCAGCACTTTGTTGTCAGTGGATAACTGTTCACAATAGTCCACCAATCCTGCAAGTTTTTGCAGAAGCGTCTGGTAATGCTCTTCTGTAGTGCAGCTTCGCTCATAAAGCGCGGTCAGATTCCTCTCCAGAGTTGAGGCGCCATCACGATACTGATGAGTCAAAACAATAACCTTATCGAATCCCTGGAATATTGCGTCCCGGTACTGTTTGGTTAGCTCAGCTACCCTACCGAATCCCTCGGACACCTCCTGTACTCTCTGCCACGTTTGCCCCCACGGCCCTTGTTTTAGTTCTGGTATTGGCTTTTGAGCACGGCCTTTTCCGAACAATCCGGTCCAGGTCTTAAACAGCCACATGTGCCACCTCCTATTCCTGCGCTGTCGGCGTCCTGAAGCCGATTCGGGGCTTCAGGCGCTTCTGCGTCTGCTTCACGTCTGCTACTGCCTGGCGATAGTACTGCATGGTTACTAGAGCTTTGTCAGCCTCGAAATCTACAACCCGTAGAGCATACCGTCCAGCCAAGTAGCATATCTCGGAGATGTCAGCGCCAGACATGCCTTCCGTGATGTTTGCCAACTCAGCTACACTCACGTCTGGAGCACATTTGGTATTATGGCGAAGGTATATTGCAAAGATGCTCTCACGTTGCTTCGTGTCGGGGAGGGGGACATATATCTGTCGGTCAAACCGGCCTGGCCGGAGCAGTGCAGGGTCGATAAGGTCGGGTAAGTTCGTGGCGCCCAGCACGAACACACTATCTGGTCCTTGAAGGCTATCAAACTCGGTGAGTATCTGGTTCACTATGGAATCTGTAATGCCGCTGGCATCTCGGCCCCTCGTTGGTGCCAAAGCATCAATTTCGTCGAAGAAAATGACACAGGGGGCAACTTCTCTAGCTTTGGCGAAGATGAAGCGTACCTTCTCCTCGGATTCCCCGAACCACTTCGACCGTATCTCGGGCCCGCGCACAGGGATAAAATGGCCCCCACAATCATGGGCCACTGCCTTCGCCAGCATGGTCTTGCCAGTACCTGGCGGGCCATAAAGTAGCAGGCCCTTAGGTGGTTTAATTCCCAGAGCCTTGAACATCTCTGGCTTCTTGATCCCGTAAACCACACTCTCGACGAGAGTGCGTTTTACATCCTCTAGGCCTCCGATCTGGTCCCAAGTGACTTCTAAGGGCATCTGTACCATCACCTCACGCATAGCCGAGGGACGTATCTGTCCTAAAGCCGATAGGAAATCTTCTTGATGAATCTTAACCTCCCCCATCATTTCAGGGTCTACCCCTTCCCTCTCCATAGTTTGTATAGGGATAGAGCGCCGCAAAGCGCAATAGGCAGCTTCACGAGCTAATAATGCGATATCGGCACCAACAAAGCCCGGGGTCCGTTCAGCCAGAATTTCAATGTCAACATCGTTTGCCAGGCTTCCCGCTAATTTCATCCTTTCGGTGTGTATTTTGAGTATCTCCGCCCGTCCGCTCTTGTCCGGTGGGCCAATATGAACCGTCTCGAAGCGCCCCGCTCGGCGGAGCGCGATGTCAATAGCATCGAGACGATTAGTAGTACCGATGACCACCACACCCTTTAGCTCGGTAAGTCCATCCATCAACGACAAAAGTGTCGCGACTACGCGGTGCTCTGTCTCTCCGTACGTCTTATCCCGGCTGGGTGCGATGGAATCCAACTCATCAATAAGAATCACTGCAGGAGTGTTAGCACGCGCCCTCTCGAATATGTCGCGGAGAGCCTTCTCGCTGCCCGCAAAATAGGAACTCATTATCTCTGGCCCTTGGACAAGATAGAAGTTTGCACCTACCTCGTTACTTAGCGCCTTGGCAATGAGGGTCTTCCCTGTGCCAGGTGGACCGTGCAGAATCACGCCGCGGGGCGTGTCAATGCCCATGCGTTCGAACGACTCGGGAAAGCGTAGGGGAAGCTCAACGAGCTCTCTTATTCGCTCAACTTCCCTTTTCAATCCACCAATATTGATATATGTTATGCCCGACGGTTTAGGCCTTTCTCTCTCACGCTCTAGTGAGATAGCTGTGTCGGAAGTTACCATCACAACGCCCTCCGGCTGGGTATCCACCAGTTGCGCCTCTTTGATGCTTCCTGAAAGAGTAACCAGGGGGAATTTTTGACCCGCTGTTACGGGTCTACCTTCTAGAATGCTTCGGATGTCCCGTTCATCTTTTGAACCTTTCCACGCATCTGGTATCGCGACTCTGACACTCTTTGCCTCTGGAGGCTCGAAGGACTCTACATCGACGGTACCACGAGAACTGACTCGTAGGTAGAGGCGCAGGTACTTGTCTGTTAGTAGCGCAGGTTCTTGACTTTTACGGACCTCATCAAGAATGGCCCCGCAGGCTCGTGATGCGTATTGAAGGCATAGTATTCTGACCTGATACCTGCTAACATCGCTAAACGGAAGGACAATCGGGTCTTGGACACATATAATAAGCTTACCGGTGCCTTCAAGCTTCGGGTCGTCTTCAATTGTAAATTTCATGGCTTATCCAATCCTTCAGGATACTTAACCGAGATTTCCTATTTTAACTCGCAATGAGATATCCTGACCCCTCGTTGCCCCTGTCGCCAACATAATATATTATATCAACGGTGCCTGGTTGTCTACCGATTTGACACGGAAGACTCGCCTCGATAGCCAATCATATAAACTTCTCTGGCCGGTCGAAGAGTCTGTTTTAGGCCACAGTGATGTTGTTAAGGATGCCTAATTCAGCTTTGAGGCTCTCTCTGCAGACAAGGGGGTTACAGGACACAATAGCCTCCTATGAAAGAGTAATGCAAGCCCCATTATTTCACCTGGTCATCCTTGTCATGGTTAAGAGTTTACTCAATCTCCTGTTCGTACCACCATTTCTGGTGCACACTGTAACATCCGACGCCGGAGCCCCTTAACCTAAATTAGAGCGCAATCCACTTATTAGCGAATTCGCTAAGCGTTTTAAAAGGCGGCTCCGACTTTCGCGGTTTTGTAGGCTGTTATATATGGTCGCCTCTCTTTAAGCACGTGATACACGACTTTAAGTAGCCATCTGGCTATCGCTGTCTTGGGTACATTAGCGCTTTTCTTCTTCCTAAAGATATCCAGTCGTTCCTTTATTTCAGCGTCAGCGTAGGATGCCGTCACTGCAGCTTCCACCAACGCCCACCTTAGCCACCGGTCACCTTCTGATGTAATCTTCCCATGATATGTTTTCCCTCCAGATGAGTGAGTGGAGGGTACCAGACCAGCGTAAGAGCAAAGCTTAGAGACAGAAGAAAAACGCTCGATGCCGTCTATTTCAGTGCTGATAAGCATTGCCAGGATTACCCCGATGCCCGGGATAGTCGCAAGCAGCTGGGCATCCCTGTCCTTCTCGTATACCTGTTTCACCATGTGATTAGTGATTGATATTTCGTGGTTGATAGCTTCCATGACTCTTAAGTGCGATTCAGCTATTTTCTTATCCTCTTCTTTGGCTCATTCCAGAGACTTCAGCCACTTCATACCCTTCTTGGAGAACAGGCTTATGGGTTTTGCCTTAAGTACGTCTGGCGGCAATAGCTGGCTGTCTACCAGGTCATGTATTCTGCTCTTCACTCTCGTCCTCATCACCACCATAGCAGCCCTGTGCCTGATTACCCGTGGCTTTACTCTGTTGTCCCCTTTTCTCAGGTGGGCTTGGGGAATGAGGTCCGCCATTGGCAACTGCGCCAATGTCCGTGAATCAATTGCATCGGTCTTTATCTTGGCTGAGGCAATAGCTTTTACCTTCAGGGGATGAGCTAATATTATTTCCTCTACAAGATCCTCGGACAGCTCATACGTCCGAGACCAGTCCCGGCATGACTCTATGACCATCCGGGTGCCAGCTCTATCACCAATGAAATCGTTGAAGTCTTCTTTGATATGAGCCAGCCTTTTTTACTTTGATTTCTCCCGTTTCCGTGTCAATCATCGTCGCATGGTCATATTGCTTGTGGCAGTCGAGTCCGATGTACTTCATTTGCACCTCCCTATGGCATATTCGTATTACCTTGACCTCAAACTCTACACCATATATCCCAGAAGGTGCATTACTCTTTCATGATACCTGTGTTGCTACTCAACATTCCTGACTTTGGTGCAGTCCTGTATTGTGCAAATCATGATTCCTTCAAAACGTGCTCAATGGAATTTAAGCAGTGAATAAATTCCATATAAATAATATACATAATAGAGTCAAAAGGAAATTGACACTCGCCATCAGGCCAATTATAATTGCCGTATTAGGACTTTCTGGGGTGCAGGTGGAGAAATGAAAAGAGCATTGGAATAGCCTATCAAGGCAGTGGTGACTCGTGCTCTTTTTGATTTTCTACGGATGTTTATGTATCCATGTACATGAAGTGGAAGTTGATAGTGGTCTTTTGGTTGCAATATTCACTATTAGGGGGCGTGGTTACAGAATGATGCCAGTTATTATGGTGAATTGCTAATCTAGATACGCCTAAGTTAACTCAAGGTAAAATGATTGTGTACCAAATGCATAATTTATCGAAAGTGTTAAGCCTGAATTCTACGTGAAGCTGGGGATTGAGTTGCCATGAGTGTACAGATTTCAAGGATCCCTAGGAGAGAAGGTGTGAAGAAGGGAACTACCTGGTTAGGTAGCTTAGCAAAAGCCCTGAACTGGATAGTTCATGTCGCGTTGCCACTAATAGTTTTACTGGGTAGCTTCTATCTTTTAGTTCTTTCGTCCATGTCCAGGTTTAGCGGATTAGGTTTTGTCATCATCGTATTTCTAGGAAGTGTTGGTGTCATAATCGGGCTTTTCTATCTAATACAAAATATCAGGTTAATGGTTGAGAATAAACAAGGCCGGTTCTACTTTGGCCTGGGTAAGGACATAAGGAGAATAAGTCGGCAAGAAATTTCATTCTTGATCGACCAGGCAGACCGGAGCTACTTAGCCGGTAAAAACAATATCAGGTCAAGCCTAGGCTTCACAATTCGCAATATTTTTACTTGGAAAGAGGTCCTTATTCTTGCGATTGTAGGAGCCTTTGCTGGTTATATTCTGCCACTTTCAAGCACTTGGTCAATCCTAGGGGGAGCGTTAATTGGTGTCTTTGCCTCGCACCCTATTTCGGTTATTTACGCCTTTTTCTGTTCATATATGCACCGATACAAATACCGCAGCGAGTTTGTAAGAACATACCTGGAGGATGAGCAATTCCATAAACAAATAACGGAGCAATCAAACCAAACTGCATCTAAATCTAATTTCCTGGCTTCTCTTGACTACGTCTGGGGTAGTCTTTCCCTAAAGGTTCCTGTATGTGCCGGGCTCCTTGTTTTTGCTATGAAGAAAGTACCTGTAATAATCTTAGGATTATTCATTAGCTTGGCAGTTCTTCCTTTAATTGGTCTGACAGTGGCTAGCATCTCAATTTTCCAGTTATTTGCTTACCTGTTCGGCTCTTTGGGATGGGCTCCGGGTTTTCAATACTGCTTGCAAGGGATGTATATATTTGCTGAGTGGAATCTTCCTCATACTGTATCTGATTTTGTTACACTCGCAATAGTAGCCTTCTGTCTGGTTGTGCTTGATATCCCGTATCAAGTTCAAAGATGTCGTCTCAAGTATAGAACTTATACTGAGGTTGCACGGGAAAGCTTCAAAGGATTCTGGATTGGCCCGTTCTATCTGTGGATTATCTATGTGGTCATCAGCGTATTGATACGATGCGGAGAGATTTTAATACAGCATATTTAGTTATCTGTTTTGGGGACATAAGAAGAGCCATTTATTATAGGGTACTCTGAATTGATGGGATTGGCAAAATAACCATGAAAACGATTAGTAAATCAATAATACCGATTGTAGTAATAGGCATTCTGGCATTAAGTCCAATAGTCGGCATAGACCTTCCTCAGTGGATGCATGACAATCTTAACGGGACTGCGGAGGTAAGTACTTGGAACAGGGCTCTGTCTCTTTACGAGGCAATGTTGTTCCAGCCGTCATCAATCGGGAGTATGGACATACACCCTGGTGAGCTCCGATTGCTGCTACGTGAGTTTCAGGACCATACTGAAGCTGATATTTGGGCCCGCCAGTTCTGTGTATCTCTATTGGGCGAAATCGGATCTGAGGGTACAAAAGAGACCCTGATTGATGCTCTACAGGATGATAGCGCGGGAATACGCAATGTGGCGGCGATTTCACTGGGGAAGTATGGGGACTACGAAGACATAGAACCATTGATAGCACATCTTGTTAGAGCCTCGAAAGAAAATACGATCAATGCGCCGACTACACTCGATACTCCAGAAACACTTCAGACAAAGGACTCAATAGAAAACATCCTAAACGCGCTATTATCCATCAGTGACCCTAAGGCAAAACATATTTTTATGGAAGGTCTCAAAAATGAGACGGATGTAGTACGCGTAGCTAGCGCGCTCTGGTTGGGCCAGTCAGAGGACTCGGAGACAGCTTCATTACTGGTAGAGACCTTGAGAAACGAAGAGGGTCCCGGCTTCGATGACACAAAGTTCTGGAAAGTTGGTCATATTGAGTCCCTCTTTAATATAGGCTACAGCGAAATGAGTCCTGTTGAGGCAGAAGCAATCGCTCTTGCGAGAATTAACGAACAGGATTCAATAAGGCAGTTGATTGAAATCGCTGTTTCTGATGGAAACTTGGCTAGTAGACAGGGAGCAATCGTCGCCATAGCGCTAACCCGTGATCCTTCGTCTGTTAAGCCTTTAACTGAACTACTGAATGACCAGCGTGAAATCCCCATGATTCGGAAAACCGCGGCGTTTACATTGGGGAATTTCCATATAGAAGAGGCCAGAGATGGTCTAATATCGGGACTGCAAGATAGCGATCTAGCCGTTAAATTGGCTGCGGCATTATCTTTAGCTAACCTAGGATACACTCCCGCGGATTTTGTTCCAACTTTGCTTTCTTCCCTACAGAAGGCTGGCGCTTCTGATGAAATTAGGGCAACAGCAGCATTAGTCTTGGGGCAGATGAAGGAGAAGAGTGCTGTGGAGCCGTTGATTGATATTCTAGAAAACTTGGAGTCAGACTCAGTATCCTATGACCTGCAAGAAGCGATTATCCGTAGTTTAGGCACTATAGGCGATGATAGAGTAATCGATACACTGAGTGATATGGTATCTAAAGGAGAGACTGACCAAATCAAAGGAGTGGCAATTGTGTCCTTGGGTAACCTGGGAAGTGATAGGGCGTTTTCATCTCTGGGGTCATTTCTAGAGTATCCTGATAGCGCGTTAGAGCAGTACTCTTTGGTTATTTCTTCGCTCAAGAGTATCGATTTATTACATACAGAAGAAATACTGATGGGCCTTCTTTTTAAGGATAATGATAGCTCCTTGAAGCAACCCACCGTCTCAGGTATAGCTGAATCAGTAGAACCAATATTGATAGATCTTCTGACTGATAAGAATGATATCCCCCTGAAGCAAGCAATTATTCTAGGTTTGGCCGAATCAGAAGTACCAGAAGTAATAGAATTTATGCTTAATAGCCTGAAGGATAACTATCCAGAGATACGCTATGCTGCACTGGGTGCGCTCGCTGATAAGGCAACACTGCCTCAAGTTAAGGACGCTTTCATCGACCTCCTCAAGTATGATAACAACCCGTTAATCC
>Ga0315274_10004721_pt1 | contig 19976 bp, 19 predicted proteins | sample YL17G02_20_MG_FD_203700 | JGI IMG/M metagenome (GOLD analysis project Ga0315274, IMG submission 203700) | Sediment microbial communities from Yellowstone Lake, YNP, Wyoming, USA - YL17G02_20 | ecosystem: Environmental > Aquatic > Freshwater > Lake > Sediment | place: USA: Wyoming | collected... | reverse complement strand
CCGGGTCTAATTTTTGTGGTGCCGGAACGCCAAACAATAGGCGCCTGCCACGAAAAGTCCGCCGCCCACGATATTGCCAATCGTTACCGGCAAAAGGTTGTGCAGCAAGAAGGAGCTCCAGGTTAGTCCTGCCAAATTTCCTGAAAGTCCCGCTGCGCCAGCCACAGCCTGATTAGCTTTCAATACCAACCCCACAGGAATGAAATACATGTTGGCGATGCTGTGCTCAAAGCCGCTTGCAACAAAGGCCATAATTGGGAAGTAAACGCCTAAAATTTTGCTCGTGACATCTTGCCCTGCAGCCGCCAGCCACACCGCCAGACACACCAGCCAGTTGCAGCCGATACCTCGGCAGAAGGCCTCGACAAAGGATAGGTTCACTTTCGCGCAAGCGATCTTTAAGGCCTCTGCCCCAACGCCGAGATGTCCCAGCTTCCACAGACCTGAATAATACACAATCACCACAAGCAGAAGCGACCCGGCAAAGTTTGACAGATACACGATGCTCCAATTACGCAGCAGCTCCCCCGTTTTCATGTTTCGCTGCATCCTGCAACCTAACATCAGACAGTTCCCGGTGAAAAGCTCCGCCCCGCCGATGACCACAAGCATCAGGCCGACGCTGAATACACTTCCGGCGATGAACTTTGAAAAGCCAACGCCCATATATTTGGCAAGGTCGTGGGTCACTGTAGTAGACAGCTCCGCCCCGAAGCCAATATAGACTCCAGCGAGGATGCCGAGGACAATAAGGCTCCGCACCGGCAGTGAAGCTTTCTGCTTCGATGTTTCCTCAACTTTCTTACAAATCTCGCAAGGGGTTAAAAATCCACCCATGGTTCTTGCCTCCCATTCTTAAGCAGTATGCCTTTCACTGAAAATTGGCGCCTTTGCCAAACCTGTTCTTGCCGCAATTTCCACTGTCTGGTAAAAACAATTCTCAATTGTCAGTTTCCAATTGTCAATTTTCAATTTTTTATTTGGGCGTGTTTCCAGTATAATAGCCCGCCACGATTCGGTTGCGCAGTGTATCTTTGAGTGGCGTTCAACGATAGTTGCCCGAAGTGAGGAGACACTATGAAACTTGACCCGACGAAGATGAAGGATTGGCAGATCGCCGAAGCTGCCGAGGAAAGAATGAAGCCTGTCAGCCGATTGGCTGCCGAGATGGGCCTGCGGGAGGATGAGTTGATTCCGATGGGCCGACGGTTGGCTAAGGTAGATTATCAGAAGGCGTATGCCCGGCTAAAAGATATTCCGCAGGGAAAGTACGTCAATGTTACCGCTATTACGCCGACGCCGTTGGGCGAGGGCAAAACAACCACGACCATGGGGCTGCTGGAAGGCCTGGGCAAACTGGGCAAAAAGGTTGTCGGGGCAATCCGTCAGCCCAGCGGTGGGCCGACTTTCAACATAAAAGGTTCGGCGGCGGGCGGAGGCCTGGCTCAGTGCATCCCGCTGACACCGTTTTCTATCCGGCTTACGGGTGACATCGACTGCGTCACGAATGCGCACAACCTCGCAATGGTGGCGCTGACCTCACGTATGCAGCACGAGAGAAACTATGACGACGCGCGTCTGGCAAAATCAGGCCTTACGCGGTTGGATATCGATCCGCAGCGCGTTCAGATGCTCTGGGCGATGGATTTCTGTGCCCAGGCCTTGCGCAATATCAGGATAGGCCGGGGCGAAAAAATGGACGGCTACGAGATGGACTCGGGCTTTCAAATCACCGTCTCCAGCGAGCTGATGGCAATACTGGCAGTTGCCAAGGATTTGAACGACCTGCGCCGGCGAATGGCCAGGGTCGTTGTGGCTTACGATAAGAAAGGCAACGAAGTTACGACCGCTGACCTTGAGGTCGATGGGGCTATGACCGCCTGGATGGTCGATGCCATTAACCCCAATTTGCTGCAGACCATTGAAGGCCAGCCGGTTTTTGTCCACGCTGGTCCCTTTGCAAACATCGCGGTTGGCCAGAGCTCTATCATCGCCGATATGCTGGGCACCAGATTAGGCGAGTATCACATGACCGAGAGCGGATTCGGAGCCGACATCGGCTTTGAGAAATTCTGGAATATAAAGTGTCGCATGTCCGGTCTTGTGCCCAACGCCGTGGTTATTGTTGCTACGGTTCGGGCGTTAAAGATGCACGGCGGCGGCCCCACCGTCAAGCCGGGCATACCGCTGGCTGAAGAATATACAAAAGAAAACCTGCAGCTCGTGGAAAAGGGCTGCGAGAATCTTATCGCTCATATCGAGACCGTCAAAAAGAGCGGCGTCCGGCCGGTCGTTTGTATAAACAGCTTCCACACCGACACTAAGGCCGAAATAAAACTTGTGCGAAAAGTCGCCGAGCAGAATGGCGCGCTGGCGGCGGTCTCAGAGCACTGGCTCAAGGGCGGCGACGGTGCAATCGAGCTGGCAGAGGCAGTGGTTCAGGCTTGCAGCGAAAAGAGCCGCTTTAAGTTCTTGTACGAGCTGGATACGCCGCTGAGAAAGCGGATTGAGCTGGTCGCCAAAGAAGTGTATGGAGCGGACAGCGTTACCTACAGTGACATCGCACTTGAAAAAGCAAAGGCCTTCGAGAAAGACCCGCAGGCTAGAAAGCTGGGTACCTGTATGGTCAAGACCCACCTGAGTCTGTCGCACGATCCGGACGTGAAGGGTAGACCCACTGGCTGGGAGCTTCCCATCCGCGACATTCTGATTTATAAAGGCGCCGGGTTTATCGTGCCGGTGGCAGGGGCGATCAAGCTGATGCCGGGGACCAGTTCAGACCCTGCGTTTCGCCGTATTGATGTGGATGTGGCCACCGGCAAGGTACAGGGCCTGTTTTAAGCGAGCGAACCGGCGGTGAAACCGCCGGCTAAATATTTAGCCCCGCAATTCATTGCGGGGTTCTGCCTGACGTAGGGACAGGGGACAACCGATGCAGCCTGTATTACAATTAGCTCTGGATCACGAAAATCTTGCCCGCGCCCTGAAAGTCGCCAAAGAGGCGGTGGCAGGGGGTGTGGATTGGCTGGAAGCTGGTACGCCGCTTATAAAGAGCGAAGGTCTAGATGCCGTTCGGGCTTTGCGGCGTGAGTTCCCCGGTGTGCCGATAGTTGCCGATATGAAGATAATGGATGCCGGTCGGCTGGAGACCGAATGTGCCGCCAAAGCCGGCGCCGAGATAATTCACGTCCTCGCACCGGCCTGCGATGCCACGATAACTGAATGTATCGAGGCTGCCCGCCGCTACGACGCGAAGATCGCCGTTGACCTGCTGGGACTGCAAGGTAGAGACCAAATGGTGCAGCGGGCAAAAGAGGTCGAACGGATGGGGGCGTTTTCAGTTTGTGTGCACACGCCGATAGATATGCAGATGCGGGGCGAGCTGCCGTTTGACGATCTAAAAGCGGTTGCCTCGGCGGTGAGTATTCCGGTCGCGGTTGCGGGCGGCATAAACTCCGAGACGGCTGTGGATGCGATCCGAGCCGGCGCCACGATAATAATTGTCGGCGGCGCAATCACAAAATCGCCCGATGCCAAGGCAGCTACGCAGACTCTAAAGAAGGTTATCGCTACGGGCGTTCCGGTGGCGACCACTTTCTTTAAGCGAGGGGACGAGAAAGGCATCGCAGAGGTCCTGGCAAAAACTTCCGCCGCCGATGTCACTGAGGCTCTGCATAATACGGGCGAATTAGCCGGCATAAAACCCATAGTCCACGGAGTGAAAATGGTCGGGCGTGCCCTGACCGTCTGGACTTATCCGGGCGATTGGAGTAAGCCCGTCGAGGCGATAGACGTGGCTGAGCCGGGGCAGGTAATCGTTATAGATGCGGGCGGGATGCCGCCGGCTGTCTGGGGCGAAAAAGCCACCAAGAGCTGCCTGCAGCGAAAGTTGGCCGGCGTGGTTATCAATGGTGCGATTCGAGATGTCGCCAATATCCGGCAGATGAAGTTCCCCGCTTTTGCAAAGCTCATCACTCCCACAGCCGGTGAACCCAAGGGACAGGGCATGATCGGCGTGCCGATAAAAATCGGCGGCCAATATATTCGCACCGGCGACTGGATAGTCGGCGACGACGATGGAGTGGTGGTGATTCCCCAGGAAAAAGCCGTCGACATCGCCAACCGTGCGCAGGTAGTTGTCGAGCGAGAAGACCGCGAGATGACCGAGATTGACCAGGGCAGCACCTTGGGCAAGGTCTCGGAACTAATGCGATGGGAACAGTTGCGCAAGAAAAGTGACAAGTCCTGAACACAGATTTCACAGATTTGTCATTGCGAGGTCCCGGCACGCCGGGGCCGTGGCAATCCCTGACCTTCGAATGGTGGGGATTGCTTCGCTGCGCTCGCAATGACAGCGAGTGTGGGTTGTCGGTTGGATATATAAAGGAGCGACATAACGATGGCTGCACAAATCATAGACGGCAAACAAGTGGCCGCGGAAATGCGGGAAGAGCTAAAAAAGGAAGTGGCTAAGCTAAAAGAGCAGGGTATTGTGCCCGGACTGGGAGTTATATTGGTCGGCGAAGACCCTGCTTCAAAGTCGTACGTCACCGCCAAAGAGCGTACTTGTGAAGAGATAGGGATTTATTCCGATGATAACCGGCTGCCGGCTGAAACCTCCCAGAAAGAATTGATGGCTCGCGTACGGAAAATGAACAAAGACCCGAAAATCCACGGGATTTTGGTGCAATTGCCTTTGCCCAAGCACCTCAACGAAACCGAGGTCCTTCTTGCGATTGACCCTGCCAAGGATGTTGACGGTTTTCATCCTATGAATGTAGGCAAAATGGTCGTTGGCGAGGAGGCATTTTTGCCCTGCACGCCGCACGGCGTTATTCAACTACTTATTCGCAGCGGCGTTAAGATTGAGGGAGCCGACGTGGTTATCGTCGGGCGTAGCAATATTGTCGGCAAGCCCCTTGCAAATATGCTCATTCAGAAAAAGCCCAATCGAAATGCGACCGTTACTGTCTGCCATACCCGCACTAAGGACCTTGCCCGGCATACAAAACGTGCGGATATTCTCATCGCCGCCGCCGGTCAGCCGAACACAATCACCGCGGATATGGTAAAAGAAGGTGTGGTCGTGATTGATGTCGGCGTCAATCGCGTTGATGACCCGACGAAAAAGCAAGGTTTTCGCCTGGTTGGGGACGTTGATTTTGAAGCGGTAAAGGAAAAGGCTTCGCTTATCACCCCGGTGCCCGGCGGCGTAGGCCCAATGACCATAACTATGCTGATGTATAACACCGTTGAGGCCGCCAAGGCGAGCCGGTTAAAGAAGTAAAGAAACATTTGCTGAAAATAACACGGAGGACCGAATGATTAGAAAAATAGCGGATATTTTGAAAGAGAAAAAGCGCACCTATTCTTTTGAGTTTTTCCCACCCAAAACCGAAAAGGGGAAAACAAAGCTTTTTGAAGCGGCCGATGTTTTTGCCAAGTTAGAACCCGATTGGTTTTCGGTAACTTATGGGGCGGGGGGCTCTACGCGGGCGCTGACCATGGAAATTGCGAATGAGATGCAGAAGCGTTTTAATGTTCCGGCAATGCACCATTTCACCTGTGTGGGGCATAGTAAGGATGAACTAAAGGCCATTATCGCAGAGATGGAAAAAAGGAATATCCGTAATATTCTTGCTCTTCGCGGGGATGCACCCGAAGGCGAAAAAGATTGGAAACCTGCTCCAGATGGCTTTGAATATTGTTATCAGCTGATCGAGTTGATTCGCAGTTTTGGTGGTTTCTTTAGTATCGGCGTGGCTGGCTTTCCTGAAGGACACATCAATTGCCAGGACAAGGAAACCGATTCCAAATATTTGAAGATTAAGATTGACTCCGGCGGTGAATTTGTAATTACCCAGCTTTTTTTTGATAACAAGGACTATTTTGCATATTTAGATAGGATAAGAAAAACAGGAGTGAATGTGCCCATTATTCCAGGCATTTTGCCAATTACGGATTACCAGACTTTGCTGAGATTCTGTAATACCTGCGGTGCGACTATCCCTCAGAAGGTTCATGATATTTTTAAACCCTTGGATGGTGATGTAGAAAGCACTTACAAAACGGGCGTAGAGTTTGCTGTTCAGCAGTGTAAAGACCTGCTTAAAGGCGGCTCGCCGGGACTACATTTTTATACCTTAAATAAAGTTGACCCCACACGGGAGATTTTAAGTGAAATAAAGTGCTAAGTGAGGCCCAAATTTACGGAACGAAGTGAATGTAGGTTTGTTACTCAAACTTACCCTGCCTACGTCTTCAATGACTTCGGCGGAAATTGGCACAAACTAAAGTAGAGAAACTGAAGTTTATGTATACAAAAGTCCCGGGGATTCATGTCCCTGATGAGATTATTGATGAATTAGCCAGCGTGTCGAAAGAAGAAAGAGTAAAAAAGAGTCTGGAAATCTCTGCCCGTTTAATTAAGCAGCTAAAGGACCTGTACCAGGGAATTCACATTATGTCTTTGGCCTGGGAACGGCATATAGGTACCGTTCTGGAAATGGCCGGCTTATGACGGCCGCCAAACGCCAAGTCGCGTTTGGCAGCATTATTTCATGTCAGTAAATTCAGCAGTACTAATAGAGGTCAGAACAGGCAAATCTGTAAGCATGAAGCGGTTGTTTCTCAATAATCTTTAAACCTTCTCATCCATTCCGGCCAGTCCTCTCGCTGGACTCCACCAACTGTAGTCCAGGCGCCAGCCGTATTGAACTCGTGACGCCAACCGCTTGACTCAGCGGATATGCGGCGTCTGCCCCATCGCCCATGCAACGGCCTCTGCACTTTGCCTGGATGAGGCTTTCGGTGTGGATGGGAAAGTGCCCGACAACGGCAAACTTATCCGGGCATTGATATTCGGGGCAAATTTTTTGCAGTCACATATCCTGCATTTCTATCATCTGGTGGCTCTGGATTACGTGGACGCCGTCGGTGCTTTGGGGGAGCTTTATCCGTTCGTGCCACGATATGAAGGTGACTATCGAATATCCGGCAAGGCGAACGCCGAATTAGTAAATCACTACGTGACGGCCCTGGATATCCGGCGTAAATGTCACGAGATGCTGTCGATCTTCGGCGGAAAGATGCCGCACGAAGTTGGCATAGTTCCCGGCGGCGTCACCGAAAAGCCTACCGAAGATAAGATAACTAATTTCCTTTGGCGATTGAACGAGATAAGAAACTTCGTTGATAACGTCTACATCCCTGACGTCTTAGCCGTTGCCAAGAGCTACGATGATTATTTTGGCATCGGCGCCGGCTGCAAAAGGCTGCTTTCGTATGGTGGTTTTGATCTGCCGAACGGCAAACTTTTCAAAAGCGGTATAATTTCTCCTGATTTTAAGGTCGAGCCGTTTGCCAAAGAGAATATCACCGAGGACGTTAAACATTCCTGGTATGCGGACTGCGATTCGGGCAAAAACCCCGCCCAGGGACAAACCAAGCCCGACCTGGCGAAAAAACAGGCGTATTCGTTCCTGAAGTCGCCCTGATATAAGGGAAAGGTTTGCGAAGTGGGGCCGCTGGCGCGAATGGTGGGCAACTATGTTCAAGGTGACGCAAAAACAAAGCAACTGGTTGATTTTGTGCTTAAAGAGCTTGGCGAGGGCGTTGGCGCTTTGTTTTCGGTGTTTGGCCGGCACGCCGCCAGAGCCTTGGAGGCTAAGCTGATTGCCGAGGCCATGGTGGGTTGGCTGCAGCAGCTAAAGCCCGGGCAGCCGACTATCGTCGCGAGCGAAATCCCTGATGAGGCCAGCGGCGCCGGTCTTGCCGAGGCTGCGCGGGGTTCTGTCGGGCACTGGATCACTATCAAGGGAAAGAGAATTGACCGCTATCAAGTAATTACGCCGACCGCATGGAACGCCTCGCCGAAAGACGACAAGGACCAGCCCGGGGCAGTCGAGCAGGCAATAATAGGCACAAAAGTTAAGGATAAAGATAATCCCTTTGAGCTGGTGCGGATTGTGCGCTCGTTCGATCCTTGCCTGGCTTGTTCTGTTCATTTACTTGACGCCGGAGAGAATACGTTAGGAGTATTCAAGGTTGTTTGAAAGTTGCCGCGGAAGACGAATTCTGATTCTTGGCTTGGGCAATATCCTACTTGCTGATGAAGGCATTGGTGCGCACGTCGCACAGCTATTGCAGAAAGAGTCTTTGCCCGCCAACGTAGAGGTTGTTGACGGCGGAACCGCGGCGCTGGACGCGCTTTTACTGGTCGAGGGTATTGATAAGCTGGTGGTGATCGATGCGCTAAGAGCCGGGCAAAAACCCGGCACAATTTACAGAGCTAAGTTCCTGGTTGAGGAAAAAAACAGGCTCACTGAACTGTTCGCAGGGCAAGGAGGCTCTAAAATCAGCTTGCACCAGATTGGCCTGATTGATGCCTTAGCTGTCGCTGGGAGGCTCAACTGTCTGCCTGAGGAAATTGTGATAATCGGCGTGGAACCAAGCAACGTGGATTGGGGCTTGGAGTTAACAGACCAAGTTGCGCAGAAGTTACCCGAAATTATAAATATGGTACTGAAGGAAATTGGAGATGCTGTACACACAGAATAAGCCGATAGATGAAATCTTAGAGTCGCTTGGCCGGGGAAAGAATATCTTTTTGCTGGCCTGCAACGGCTGTGCCGAGGTCTGCCAGACGGGCGGACAAAAAGCGCTGTCACAGATGAAAGCCGAGCTACAAAAAGCGGGCAAGAACATAGCCGGTGAGGTTTTGGTGGATTTTCTCTGCAACAAGCTGCTGGTGGCTACCAGAGTGGCCACCGAGCGAGATAAACTCAAGCAGGCGGATTCTATCCTGGCGCTGACCTGTGGGATTGGCGTCCAGGCGGTAGCTAAGGTTGTGGATATGGTCGTGCACCCGGGGGCCAATACTATTTCTCTTGGCGGATTGCAAGGTCTCTGGCCGGCAGACGAACGCTGCCAGGCGTGTGGGGACTGCGCTTTGGATTACACCGGCGGTATCTGCCCGATTACTTCCTGCGCGAAAGAGCTGCTCAATGGTCCTTGCGGCGGCACTTGCGATGGAAAATGTGAGATTGACCCGGAAAGAGATTGCGGCTGGTTCAAGATTTATGAGAGGCTCGAAAAGCTCGGCCGATTGGAAAACCTAAAGAAAATCTACAGCCCCAGAGACCACAGCAAAATGATTCCTTCCACCGACCTGCGCAAAACATCGTTCCATAACTTAGAGCAGTAGGCAAATCGCAAGCCGGGGGTAGGACGGGCCTCAGCCCATGCGGCTTTTCTCGATCTTGTCGTAGATATCGTAGACCAAATCCTCCGTATTTGCATTGCTTTTGCTGGGGCGTGACCTTGCCGCCGTGCCGAGGGGCTTCCTGGATCCGCCTGAATCTTTCAGGTCCTCTCCAACAGAGTAGACAATTGCTTGTTCGGGCGAGTATCGGAATGGCTTGCCGTCGAACGGATCACGGGGCACACGATCGAGAAACGCAGGTACGAGGGACTCCAAAGTCTCTGGCAATTGACCGTGCCTCATCTTGTAAAGGCGGCAGGCAACGGCCAGCCGCAGTGCAGTAAGACGCACTTGCAATTCGCATTTTGCCTTGAAGCATGGGTTTAGGTCATCGGCAGCGGGTAATACCATCTTGGCAACCACATTGGGTTGAAGTATCAGTATGAGCGCGCTTAGACCCGATGGGAACGCCCGATCATGCTCCGGCAGATCCATTTCTGCGTAGGGTCGTGAAACATTCTGGATCAAAGTACGACATAAATCTGCAAACGTCCTTCTGGTCCTATTAGGGTGGAAGACGTAACGGTGCAGACCATAGTATAGGATGCGCGTCATAGTTGAAACGCCGGAGTGGACGCGCGATTCTACATCGCTGATCCTGCCGGATATCAACTCAAAATCCATCTTGATGGCTCTGACCAGTCCTTCGTCAAGAGGACTAACCCGATTGAGCTGATCAGACAGAGCGACCAGTTGGGCTTCTGTGAGTTGTGATTCACGGAGAAGCTGTCTGCCTTGATCAAGTGCCCGGTCGAGGATGACGAAGCCGACAAGGTACTCGATAAACTGTGCCGGACTTGCTGTGACGAGCGAGCCGAAGCGGAGCAGGTCAAAGCAAGATTCTAACGACTGTTCAGTCTGGCCTGTTCGACATTCGTATATGGCCTTCAGGGCCATGAGCTTGGACATCTCCACCCATTTCGAACAGGACTTAAAGCTGTCTCCCTCCGGGTGCTGGTAGATGGTACAAGTGAGACCTCGTTTGAGCAGAGCAAGTGTGTCGCTGTTCTTGGAAACCAGATCTGAGACGAACTCATCATCCCAGGTCTTACCGTCCAGAATCGACTCCACACGAGAATCGCCTTTTGGCCAGTGCAATGACTCGAAGGCAGCGCTGAAATATGTATAGGCGTTGTCTTCGTCAGATACGCGCACCGTGTCGGGACAGAGATCGGACGTCTCCGGGACAGGAATATCCAGACCATTGGCCAGGAACCAAGTGACGGCACTGCCGACGAGTATAAGCCAAAGTCCTGCAAGTGTAATCAGTATTGTTTTTGTGTGTCTACTCACTAATCGAACTGCCGTCTATATGATTTCGGCACGACCACAAGCTCACCGGCCCCCGCGTACGCGACGACCGGTCGCACCGCATACAGCCTGTATTATGGTCTGAATTGTCCGAAAAAGCAAGCCAAAATACAGTCCGCATGGGCAGCCTGAAAAAAGCTGCCTATCCTACGGTGCTATCCTCCGTTGGCTATTTGTGTGCGGGCACGTCCTACGATCTTCACCAGATGACTCTGGTTAAATGTCCAAGTCCAAGCAGGAAGACGCAAGCATTAATCCCTGCTATGAGAAGTATACCAGCACGCGGCCAAATGCCATGCAAGCCGCAGTATCCGATTAGTAGAACAACGCAGTTTGGCATAAACATCAGCGGTGAGGCTCCGACCCATTGTAACCAAGGCCGGTTGAAGTCATTGGGGCAATTATCGTTCGGCACGAGCATGATAGCAGCAAGGATAACAAGACCCGTCACGGCTTGGCTCCTACGGTTGAGGGAATACAGGACGCCCAGGACGACGATTATTAAGAAAGAGCCTGCAGTGAGTATAAAATTGTACTTCAGGAGATTGAGGTGAGCCGGTATCTCTGGCCAAAATATGATCACGTCAGGCCGAAAGGGCGCGAACTGGTGCAGGGCTGAGGTGCATATGACCGAGAGCACCAAAAGCGACCAGATCAAACCTGCCTCGTATCTGGTGGGACACTTGTTGAGCTCCAGCGTTTGGGGCAACTGCCAGATGTAGAAGCAGATGATGCAGATCGATAACACGATAGCCAGAAGGAACACCGGCCAGAACCATGAAGGAAAATTCTCACGGGCGTTCAAGAAGTTCAGCCCCGTAATTGCAGAAATGAGGCAGTTCAGTGCCAAAAGTAAGAGCACAAGAGTCCTCAGGGGCAGCGATCTATCTTCCGATATGGCTTTTGCCATCTGGTATGTCTTCGTCTAACTGTTGTTTGTATGGTTTCCGCACCACATCAAGCTGACTGGTGCCGCGTATGTGACGTGCGAATACAGCCGGCGGTTCTGGCAATCAAGTCTCCTATCTCGCATTGCGTGAATCTTATCTCGTGCACCGCTACGCCTTATCGCAATTCTAACTATAATCTTATCGTTTTGTCAGGAAACGCAGCCGACAAATCGCATGGGGTAAAGCCCGTCCTACCGGCATTGGAGAGCTTAGTCGGGTCGTGCACATCCTATACATTTATTCAAGGCCCAATTTTTTTTTTACTTGGTCAAATGAAGTAGTATCTGCATCAGCCTCTTTTGCTTTTGCCTCACGAAGAGCCTTTAAGGATTCATAATCTTCAAGTTCTTCCCGAATTTTCACAAATTCCTCGTAAGGAATTACAACAAATTCCTTTTCGCCATTTTTCTTCAATATATTAGCATGAAATTTCATCATATCGCGACATCCTCATCTGTATACTTCTTTTCGATGCATTATTCTGTAGATAATTATTTCATCTTTCTCTGTTTCAAAAAGAACTCTGTAATCTCCAACCCGAAGGCGATATTCCGGTGTGAAATTGGTTAATTTCTTAACATCGCCCTGCAAGTTATTTGATAACAGTTCGATTTTTGAGAGTATTAGTTTTAATCTTTTCTTATCTATTGAGTTACAGTCCTTTATAGCTCTTGGCTTAAATCTTGTTTTATACTCCATTGTTTTTATTATACCATATTTTCATATAATTTTTATTTATTTTCGTATCAATCTTTTTACGGAGAGACATCTTTATTTGCGTTTCTTAAGTGTCACGCCGATGCCCATGTCTTCCTCGTGCAGGAATATCGTCTCCAGGTCTGGGTTCGTGGTGACAGCCTTGAGATAGTCCTGCATCATTGAGCCGAGGTCACTGGTGTTGTGTGCCAGGATCAAGCCGCCCGGTCGAACCAACGGCAGGAGTTTGTTCAGATAATCGAGGTAGCCGGCCTTATCGGCGTCCAAAAAAAGGATGTCGATAGGCTCTTTCAGCCTGGTGACAGTCTGGTGGGCGTCGCCCTCGACCAGCGTGACAATATCGCTGACGCCGGCACGCTCGAAGTTCTCCCGGGCTAGCGCAATGCGACGGGCATCAATTTCGTGCGTGGTAAGTTTGCCGCCCGTAGCCCGCAGGGCCAGGCAGAACCAGATCGCTGAGTAGCCGTTGGATGTGCCGATCTCCACCACATTCTTAGCGCCTACGGCTTCTGTCAGCAGTCGCAGCAATCTGCCGTCTTCTGGTGTGACGTTCCACATCGCAGACCGCTCTTTTTTGGACATCTCTTGCAGCACGCTCACGATTTTTGCCTGGGCTTCACCAAGACCCGGCGATTCGTCTTTAGCTGGTTTACCCGACATTGCATAGCTCATAGCCGCCGCGATGAATCCTGCCGATATACAGCCCGCTACTAATAGGCGTTTTTTGTTTGTCCACATTCTGCGCACCTCCATTCATATATTTTTTTGCCGCTCTAATCCAATACTAACTCCAGAGCCTCTGTAGTATTATACCAGCTACAATGAAGACCAATCCTATTATTGTCGAGGGCAGAATTCTCTCGCCCACCACTAAAGAAATCAGCACCAGCGAGAAAAAAGGGGCCAGATAAAGCAGGTTTGCAACATGCGCGGTAGTTTTGGCTAATTTTAGTGCTTTTAGCCAAACCAGGAAAGTAATCCCCATTTCAAATGATCCGATGTAGACCGCCCCCAGGATACCTTTGGCGTTTGGGACTTCGACTTTCACAAAAGGCAGCATTAAGAAAAATGCGAGCAAAGCATAGGCAGAGCCGAACGCAAAATTCAGGAATAATCTCACCGCCTCGTCACGTCTATCTCTGACATTGTAGATCCAGAATGTAGTCCAGATTAGGGTGCTGATTAGCGCCAGTATTACGCCAACGGGATTGCTGAACCTGAATCCGAAGATATCACCGCCGGCGGCGATGGTGTAGACCCCGAAGAGGCTGATTGCTATCGCCAGGATGTTCCTGGAATTGATCCTCTGGTGCAGCAGGGGGATTGACAGCAAAACAAGCGTCATCGGCCAGCTCCAGTTTATGGTCATCGCTTCCTGGGCGCGCAGCATATCGTAGGCCTTGATGAGAATTATGTAATATAGGAAGGGGTTCAGAAATCCTAACAGGGCGGAGCGCAAATAGTCTTGCCTGGATAAGGTTCTCAGTAGTGTCAGCTTTCCGGCAAACAGCAAATAAGCAAAAAGCACTGCTGCTGATGTGATTGAGGCGTAAAGCAATAGCGGCAAAATCGGCAGATAACCTAAAGAAATCTTGAAAGCAGAAGCGATAGTTGCCCAGAATAAAACCGCAATCAGGGCATAAAGATAGGCCTTGTTCTGTTTTTCGCCCTGGGTAACCATAACGAACATTATATTGGGCGTGCTTTTGTGTGTCGTTGGCAAAATCGCAGTTTCGGCTCACTTTTGCAGGTGCAGAATCCGCCTCGGCAATTATATAATAGGCACACTTTCGGTAACGGATGCCAAGGACCTTAAAGCGATGCATCGTTGTTTTGTTTCGGGCGAAAACTTAAACGGCGGACAGGTAGTCCTTACCGGCAAGCAGGCCCATCAAATTCGCAATGTCCTGCGGATGACGCCGGGCGACCAAATTATCGTGCTCGATAACGCCGGCTATGAATATGTGGCGGCGATAACCGACGTGGCTCGGCAACGGGTGGTGGGCCGAGTGATGGATAAGCAGCCGGCTCAGGGCGAACCACGCACGCAGATAACGCTCTACCAGAGTATTCTTGCCCGCGAGAAATTCGAATGGGTCCTGCAGAAGTGCACCGAGGTGGGCGTTACACGCTTTGTGCCGGTGGTGACGCAGCGCAGTATCGTCCGCCGGGCGGATACCATTACGCCGCACCGACTCGCCCGCTGGAAAGGCATTGTTACGGAAGCCGCTGAACAATCAGGCCGAGGCCGGATCCCGCAGCTTGAACGTCCCGTCAAATTCGCCGACGCTTTAGCCGGACTTAGCGCCTTTGACCGCTGTCTTGTCGCCTCTCCGCAGGCGGGCAGTCGCACTCTGCGAGAGCTTCTGCAAGCTGGCCGTCCCGCACCGGCTGGCATCGCCTTACTTATCGGCCCTGAAGGTGGGTTTAGCGATGAGGAAGTTGCCGCCGCCTGTGAAAAAGGCGCTGCAGCGGTGAACCTTGGAAAACGAATTCTGCGAACCGAGACCGCTGCCGTGGTCGCCTGTGCGCTTATCCTGTACGAGATGGAGTAATTGCACCCTTGTATTTTTGCTCATTCTTAGCCGTCGCCGGCACGGCGACGGGAAAGACTTGAAATACCTGCGGAAAATGTTATGATTCGACACCAAGAAATGTTAAGGTGATACGCCGAGGCATCGATGTCCTGTCGCCGGCGGTAGGAACGAGCGTAATTCTGAGTCCGCCTTTCGCGGCGGAAGGAATTTAGCCGGCTTATTTAATCGCGATAAATTGGGATTCGGGTTTGTTGATATGATTGATTTATCGAAAAAGAGGCATAGGTTAAGAGTTGTCATTCCGGCTTATCCGGCGTTTAACATTTATTCTCGCATCGCCAGGACGACCACCGCTCTGGGGCCGGTATGCGTGGCCACCGCCGTGAATGAGATGGAAGGGTGGGATGCAGAGGTTATAGATGAAAATAACCTTCGCAGGTACGGCCCAAGGGACAAATTGATTGGCGCCGACCACGAGTTTCTGCAGCGACACAGACCCGCCGATGTTGTCGGGTTTTATGGAGGATTGACCAGCACCATACCAAGACTCTGCAAGTTAGCCCGCTTTTACAAAGATAAGGGTATTGTCACTATCGCCGGCGGCCAGCATTTTGTCGAAGAAAATATAGCTGGGGCGCTGCGCAGCGGCCTCGACTACGTGGTTATTGGCGAGGCAGAACAGACGATTAAAGAGCTTCTGCGGGCGGTGGAAGGCAAGCAGGATGTAAGCGACATTAAAGGCATTGCCTACCTGCGCGACGGCCGGATCGTTTGCACGTCGCCAAGAGAGCCGCTGACCGATTTTGACAAACTGCCTTTACCGGATTTTTCGTTAGTTCGCTACGCCAAGATCAGCATTTATCCTGTCGGAAGGACGCGCGGCTGCGCAATGGCCTGCGAGTTCTGCACCGTCAAGGGTAAGCCAAGATACGCCTCGCCCGAGCGACTGCTTGAGCATATCAGCTTTCTTGTCGAGACACGCAACGCCAGGCATTTCTTTATCGTTGACGACCTTTTTGGGCAGCAGCGGGATGAGACGATACGACTCTGTAACATGCTCAGGGACTACCAAAAGGGCATAAACAGAAAGCTGGTCATAACGGTTCAGATAAGATTGGATAAAGCCAGAGACCCCGAGCTGCTGGCTGCTATGCAGCAGGCGAGCATTAAGACGGTAGCCATCGGTTTTGAATCGCCGATTGAAGAAGAATTGGCAGCTATGAACAAGCGCGTCCGAGCCGAAGATATGCTGTCGCTGACCAGGACATATCACAAATTTGGATTTCTCGTGCACGGGATGTTCATCTTTGGTTATCCGAAAACAGAAGGCGTGAATTTCAATATGCCGGTCAAAGAGCGGGCCGAATACTTCAGAAGTTTCATCAAGAAAGCCAAGATTGACACTGTGCAGGTTTTGCTGCCGGTCCCTCTGCCCGGGACGGAATTGAGACGCAGACTTGAAAAACAAAACAGGATTTACTCGACCGATGATGTCGGCTGGGAATACTATGACGGCAACTTTCCTTTGTTTGAGCCTGATGAGCCGATGACCGCCGACCAGATGCAGAACTCCGTCAAAAAGATTATGGGCAGGTTCTATCAGTTCAAATATATATTCTTGATAGCTGCAAGCATATTTTCTTTCCCCGGCTTGGTTTTCTTCCTGCATAATCTTGAGTTTGGCTGGAGACGGTGGTATCGAGCCTGGCGTAACCGCCTGATCCGGTTTGGCGGCTGGATCACCATCAGGCGATGGACATCGCAGTTTAGAAACAGCGACTTCTCACAGAAATTGCACAAGGCAAAAGAACATCTACGAACGCAAGCGGAGCGAGCATAATATGGAGAATCCTCGAAAAAGCACGAGAAAAAAGATAGGAACCTGTGGCTTCCGGACCCGGAGGCGAACCAAAGGCGGGCGGAAAATCCTCGCTAAAAGACGTAAAGGACTATACGTAAAGTCCCGCTGATTGTCATTCTGAGCGCAAAAAGCCTTTGCCCTGAGCGCAAAAAGCTTGCCCTGAACGCAGTTGAAGGGTCGAAGGGGAAGAATCTGGCCTACAGGGTCATCTGACCTTATCAAGGACAAAACAATGCTCTATCTGGTGGCGACACCCATCGGCAATCTGTCCGACATCTCGCTGCGGGCGCTCGATACACTTCGCAAGGTCGATTACATCGCCAGCGAAGACACTCGCAAGACCGGCCTTTTACTGAAGCACTTCGACATCAAAAAGCCGCAGATCTCTTTTTATGAGCACAACGAAATCAGGGTCGCCGGGAAAATCGTCGCCTTACTTAAAGATGGTAAATCTGTCGCTTTAGTGACAAATTCCGGCACGCCCGGCATCTCCGATCCGGGCTTTGTTTTGGTCCGCGCTGCAATTGAAGGCGGCATAGAGGTGACAATGATTCCCGGCCCTACGGCTCTGGTGATGGCACTAATTTTGTCCGGCCTTGCTACGCACAGCTTTACTTTTCGTGGCTTTCCGCCCCGCACCAGCAGCAAACGGAAGAAGTTTTTAGCGGTGGATAAAGATTCGCCGCACACGCTTATTTATTATGAAAGTCCATATCGCTTACGAAGTTTTTTGCAGGATGCCCTCGAGGTTTTTGGCGACCGCCCGGCTGCGTTGGCCAAGGAATTGACGAAAGTTTTTGAATCCGTAAAACGCGGCCGATTATCCGACTTATTGGGCACGCTTGAAGACCACCTCAGGGGCGAATACGTGGTTGTCATCGCCGGCCTGCAGGTTTAGTCCCCTGCTTTACGCAGGGGGTTCTCTACGATATTTTTTCCCCCAAGCCTGCCCTGAGCCCATTCGGCTTACGCTCAGAGCCTGCCCTGAACGCAGTTGAAGGGGTAAACTCTCTGTCGAAGGGCCTGCCGCCGCGTCTTGCGACGCGAGTCGGGGCGGCGGGCGGCTAAACCATCAAAATGGGGCAAATTCTCGCTCAAAAGTGCTGATAGCGCCAGACGTATTACCGAGTTAACCGCAGAGCACGCTGAGACCGCAGAGGAAAATGTACAGACAGAAGACAGAGGACAGAAGACAGGAACCAGAAGACAGAAGACAGAAGACAGAAGACAGAAGACAGAAGACGGAAGGCAGAAAACGGAAGACAGCCCTCGTGAGGTATCCGTCATCCGTCATCCGTCATCCGTTTTGCGTTCTCCGTTCTCCGTTCTCCGTTGCGCGGTCTTTGCGCACTCGGCGGTAAAAACTTTACTGGTCTCAGCAGTAGAAAAGGCACTGCACGCCAAGCCCTTGTTGGTGGGATAGACCCTGAAGGTAAAGTGTACGAGCACCTTTCGCGCCAGGGCAATATTCAGTACGCGTATGCTGGAGAGATGCTCCAGGTTCTTACCGGGTTGGCTATCCCTGGGGATATCGACCTCAGCGGAGGGGTGGATTTTGTTGACCTGGCGATTTTTGCTGATAACTGGAGATCTCCTGAAAAGCCAGGCACAAGAATTGGGACTAACTTTCCAGAAATTGTGTGAAGGTCTTGAGCTGATTGCGTAAGATAACGTGACGCTAACCGTGTCGCTCCGCAGCTTTCTGTTGTGTTTTTTTCAGTTAGCGGGGTGAGAAGGATGATAACAATGAGACACAAGACTGTAATTCTGTTGTGCTTAGTGAAATTGTTCTTGAGTCCGCCACAGGCCAGAGCATCAGCCGACAGGGCATCACCTGATCCCCGCGATAGCTCGGGAATAGCATTGATGCTTAGGCGGTTGGAGAATTCCTTCAACAAGAAAGATCTGCGGGGCATTCTATCGTGTTTCAGCGATGACGCAGTGACCGTCTTTCCCATCGAGCACGAGGAGCCTGTTCTCGGGCGTCGGCAGTTTGAGTCTTTCTTAGCGGCTGGCTTGGAACACCCTGAGAATGAAGTGGCCGAGCGCCTCTTCATCGACGCCACAGGAGACTTCACGCTGCGTCAGAATGGCGACGTTGCCGAAATGCTCCTGACCCACGCTGTACGGGTGCCCAGCGTGCGAGATACACCCGCCGTGATTGGTTTCGTGAGAAAGGATTTTGCCACGGTCTGCTATAAGAACGGTCATTGGCAGATCTGTTTTATGTTTCCTTGCTTCGCGGAAAGCAACGCTGTAGTAGCCGAAGTCGTCTCTGGTGGTCAGGCGGAGAGCCTTGGCATTCGCCCCGGCGATGTTATCACACATCACCTGCGGATGCCCATCCTCAGTGCAGAACAGCTTGTGTGGCGCCGCAGGATGTTCGAAGAACGACCCGCAGACACGAAGCTGCGTGTGCTATTTCGCAGAGATGGGCAAGTTCTCGCGAGGACCTTTCGCCCTGGGGACATGGGAATCAATACGAGGAACTTCTTTCACGGCACGGTTGAAACAAAAACATTGCTTGGAAGTGACGCACGGCAGCATCCTGTGGCGAAGACTATAGACAGTTACCACTCGGCTCTACGGGCCGCCAGCGTTAATGGCATAAGGTCTGTTTTCTGTTCGGAAGGATTCGCATTCCCATACGGCCTACCCTCGGCAATGTCGAGTACCCTGATCACGGCGGGGAACGCATCGGAAAGCATACCTTTCGAATTGAGACGCATCGTAGAACAGTGGGACTTGACGACAATGCGCGTGTCAGACATCCGAGTGATTTCCCATGGCGATCTTGCTCTGGCAGGATGGAGTTTCTCCGTCCGCACGACCAGCGGGCAGAGATCGGAGAGCCATCCAGTCGTCTGTGCGGTCCAACATAACGGAAAATGGTCATTTGTCGGTATGCCTTGGCAGTCTCAACACACCGTCGGCCCACTAAACCTGCACGTTCCCGCCGACCGCGAAGGGACCAAACGCAACAAGGAGGTTCAGCCCTAATCTATCTTTGTCTTCCTGAAGCTTCACACAGAACCTTAGAAATTCTGGCTAATATCTTCTATGCCGGATTAGACACTTTCCCGTCAGGAAAAATCTCTCGATCGTGTATCGGCACACCATGTTAGTGAAATTGTGCAGGAACCCAGAAAAGCCAAGGGGGGGCCGGCCGACAAAAGGAAACTGAACTGAATTTGGTTGCAGGACGGGCTGTTTTGCTATAATCTAATCCAAAAGTTGGACACTGATAAGGCTTCTGCAAAATTGCAGGTTAGGCATACTCATCAAACATAGGAGAATGAAATGGGCCAGAATCCAAACCAACATATAATGCAAAAAGA
>Ga0315274_10004719_pt1 | contig 19977 bp, 10 predicted proteins | sample YL17G02_20_MG_FD_203700 | JGI IMG/M metagenome (GOLD analysis project Ga0315274, IMG submission 203700) | Sediment microbial communities from Yellowstone Lake, YNP, Wyoming, USA - YL17G02_20 | ecosystem: Environmental > Aquatic > Freshwater > Lake > Sediment | place: USA: Wyoming | collected... | reverse complement strand
GCCGAGGTGGCCCAGAATCTCGGGCGTTCGCAGCGCCGCGAAGTAGTTGGCCAGCCCGAAGGCGGCCACCCGCTTGAGGTGGTCCTTCTCGTAGAGGTAGACGATGCCGACGGGGATATCGGAGGCGGGCTCGCGGGTGCGGGTGACCATGTAGACGCGGTCTTTGATCTTGATGGGCAGCTCGCCGGCGTCCCAGCCGTTGTCCCAGGTGAGGTTCTTCAGGCGCGTGGCGCCCACGCGGGTCCCGGCCTCGGCGCTGCCGAGGCCCCCCGCGTGGGCACCCGTCTGCCAGTCGAGCTCGAATTCGAGGTTGCCGTAGAAGACTCGCCGCTTGTCCCACGGGTCGAGCACCCCGCCGCCGCCATAGGAGGTGTTGCCGAGGAACTCGCGGAGGAACTTCCCGTCGGTGGTCCACTGGACGATCCGCTTCGGCCAGTACTGCCATTCGACCGCCCAGAGGTGGTTCGCCTTATCCACGCAGATGGAGGACACGTCGCCGAAGCGGGTGGGGTCCCACGGTCCGACCTTGAAGCCGCCGGGCGTCCCGATCGTTCGCAAGAACTTCCCGCCCTTGTCGTAGACGCGCACGGCCTGCCGCTCGGGGGCCTTGTCGAAGACGTAGAGGTTCCCCTCGCGGTCGAAGGCCAGGCTCGTCGGCCTGAGGAGGTCGCTCACGCGCGTGTCGTGCTTGCCGCGCTCCAGGTCCACCTTCACGACCTTCGTGCTCGAGAGGCAGAAGAGCTCGCCCGCGGCATTGAGGGCGAGGGGGCCGGGGTGATCGAAGGGGAGTTCCTTGACGATTTTCTTGGCCGCAACGTCGGCGACCTCGATGCGCCGCGTGACCATCGGGTCGCCCGGCGCCTCGCCGCCGAGGGACTGGAGCGGAGCGACGCCGTAGATGCGGCAGCGGGTCGGGTCCATCTTCAGGCCGCCGCGGTCGGCACGGATACCGTACAGCCCCGCCCTATCTCCCTCGCGGTGGACCCATTGCTCGACGACGCGAAGCCGGATCGCCCGCGTCGTCACCTCGCTCCCGAAGTCCACGTAGCCATCCATGTAGCGGGCGTTGGCGTTGTTGTTGTCGTCGGGGAAGTAGAAGTAGCGCCGCTGCTGATGATAGGTGGCGAGATGCTTCCACCCCCCCGTGCCACGGCTGGCCCTGGCCCGAGCGGTGTCGAGGGCTTGCCCCGCCGTGTCCACATGGAAAAGAGCACGGTCGGACAAGCCGACCGTGGCACCTTCCCAGGCCTCAATCTCGGTCCGTTTCCCGTCAATCTCCATGATGGCCAGGCCGCGGAGCTTCTGCGGCTCGGGCCACTCCAGGACGTAGATGCCCGGCTTCTCCTCGGTCACCGGCTCCTTCCGCTCGGCATCCCAGGAGCCGTCGGGCGCGACGGTGCCGGAGCTGACCCGCACCTTGGCGGCGGCGAAGAGGTTCTTATAGCGCCGCCGCAGGAGCTTCATGCCTTCCAGTTGGCCGAGCCAGGCCTTCTCCTTGGATTCCTCGCCCTTCTCGTCGAGCTTGAGCTCCTTGGGCTGCTCCTTCGTCTCCAGGATGTCCGCCAGCTCGTCGTCGGCGCCCTTGGTGAAGGTGATCCGCAACGCCCGCGTCACCGTGTTCGGCGGGCAGGGCACCACGTCCCAATGCATTGCCGATTGCCGATTGCCGATTGCCGATTGGGGCGGGTAGAAGAGTGTCCACAGCTTCGGGTCGTCGGCATCGGGGGGATATGGGGCATCCGGCTTGAGCACACTGATCTTGAGCTGCATGTCCTCTAGCTTCGGCACGGGGAAGACCAGGCTGCCAATGGCCACGGGACGGCTGAAGGCGAGCAGGATATGCTGCTGGCGGCCCGGGCCTTTGGTGGATTCGAGGTAGACGAGGCACTGGGAGCCGGCGGGCGTGCCCTTGATGCGGAAGAGGCGGACGAAATCGTTGCGCGGGTCGGGCACCCAGTCGAGCCCCGACTGCTTCTTGCGCTTGTAGGGCGGGAGGCAGTTCTCGATGTCCACGTCGCCGATGCCGACGGCGCCATTGAGCCAGTCGCTCCCCGCGTCAATGGCGAGATATAGCTTGCCGTCGCGGGCGGCCATGCCGCAGATGCCTCTCTGGCGCTTCTCGGTGTTGCTGATCATCAGGACTTCTTCGACCTTCTGCGTGGCGACATCCACTGCCCAGACGCGGTCCATGCCCTCCTCGCCGGAGGCGCTCCAGCCCTGGTTCTCGACGAAGACCTTGTTGCCGTCGGCGGCCATCCGCCGCGGCCCGCTCCAGGCGGCGAAGCTGTGGATGCCCCAGAGCTTCTTGCCCTCGAGGTCGCAGGCGATGAAGCTCACGCCGCTCTCGGCGCAGGGGGCGCCGAAAAAGACCTGGTCGGTGCCACGGCTGGCCCTGGCCCGAGCGGTGTCGAGGGCTTGCCCAGCCGTGTCCTGGGCAGGAAGATCACGGTCGGGCCAGCCGACCGTGGCACAGCTGCTCTGCGGCGTGTGGTCGGCCAGCCAGCCGCCGGGGCCGCTGGCGCCGTTGAGCCAGGGCGAGTTCTCCGCCGTGTTGGCCTCGATGTTCGGATACGGCGTCATCTCGTAGCGCAGCCCCAGAGGCGGATAGGCCAGCGCCTTCCACTCGTAGGTGCCGGGAGCCACGAGCACGCCCTGGCCGTCCTTGAGGTCCCAGCCCTCGGCGTTCCCCCCCTTCGGGCGGTCCACGCGGGCGACGAGGTTGCGCACCCGCCGCCCCTTCTCATCGTTGATCGCGAGCGTGAGCTTGCGGTCCTCGGGGAGCGCGTAAGCGATCTGGAACGGCGGCGGCGCCCCCTCGCTGAGGCGGAACTCGGGCGCCGCTGCGTCCCCGAGGTCCGTGTAGACCTGGAACGCCTCAATGCGGGCTATCTGGGGCTGACTCGTCCTAAGGATGTGCAGGCGGATGCCCTTCGTCTTGATCGGCTCGAACGAGATCCAGCGCCCCTCTGCCATCTTCTCGTCGTACTTTGCCAGCCGCTTCCATTCCTGCTCGATGGCGGCGACGGGGCTGAGGCCCTCCGGCCCGCGGTAGGTCTCGATCCGCATCACCTCGAAGTTGTCGCGGAGATACAGGCCCACGAGAGTCCGCGGCTCATCCCAGGAGAGCACGAACCAGCTCGGGTCCACGTCCGAGATCGGCGCCCGCGGGATGCGCTCCTTCTGGTCCTGGCCCGTGTTCTGCCAGGTTCCTTGTCCGCTCGTGATGTAGGAAGCGTGGTAGGTGTGGGGCGGGCCGCCCTGGGAGTACTGCGTGTACTCGCTCTCCGCCTGGGGAGCGGCGTCGGGGGTGATGTTGTGCAGGCGTCGCGTCGAGAAGCGGCAGGCCCGCATCTCGGACCGGCCCCAACCCCGCTTCTCGCTGCACAGCACCGCCCGCGTCCTCGCCCCCACGGGCATCGTCACCAGACGCGGCGGCGACTGATTGGGATAGCCGCTGACCTTAACCCAGTGCTCTTCCTTGCTCGGATCGCCGGGGTAGGGAGCATCCTCTTTGAGGTAGCGAAACTCCTGGGCATCCACCCACGCCGAGCCGAAGGCCACGGGCTTCTTGAAGGCGATGAGATACTGGAAGGTGCTCCCCTTCTCCCCGTCCGGCTCTCCCGCCGACCAGCGGCGCCCCTTGGACTGAAACCCCAAGGCGGATAGCACGTCATCGGCCTGCGCCGCGGCAGGTGCGCCATCCCTGAAGCTCTTGCATGCCTGGAGATCGACATCCTCCCTCGTGACGGGCGAGTCGAAGATCCCGGCCCACGCCCATGCGCTCGCCCCAAGGGCGAGGAGTAGGGCGTGCATACTTGCACGCGGCATGGCGCCGGCGATAGGGGGCCACATTCCGCGTGCAGGTATGCACGCCCTACGCCGCCTGAAACAACACAACCCCATAACGGCCCCTGTTTGCAGACCCTCGCCGCGGTGGATCGTGAGGCCGTCGGCTCTGCCGCTTGGCCCGTGGTTGCCTGGGCCGCCCTCGCTACGCCCGCGACCACCCCCGGGCTTCTGAGCCGGCCAAGACATCATTATAGCCAACGGGGGCGGGGAAAACAAAAAGGGGCACCCTCGCGCCCTCACCGACTGCGGGAAGATTCCTTTGGCGGAACCGCGCGGCCATGCGGGCGCGCACGGTCCCAGCCCCGGCACTCAGGATCCTTGCCCGGACCGCACGAGCTCGAATCCCGCCTCTCGGAAATGCGGGTCAAAACAGAACACCTTGCTGATCCCACACCGCCTCATCAGCTCGAAACTCGTGCAGTCCACCAGGCTCAGTTGGCGACGACCGGCGGCGAGAAAGGTGGCCAACCCAGCGCGGTGCGAAGATTCGTCCACCCACTCGACGGAAAGCACGGGACAGATATCCTCGTGAAACGTGCGAGCAGCTTCCATCCCGAGCCGGCGTTGCACGACGGCAAACGCCTCGACCAAGACGTAGTTGCTGCAAACCAGCGATTCGTCGCCTGAAAGAAGCTCCTCCCACGTCTGCTTTGCACTCTCGTGCCAGCGGTCTTCAGCGTCCAGCACCGCGAGAAAGGCAGAGGTGTCCACAAACACGCTCATTCCTCGGAGGCCTCCGCGAAGTACTCATCGTGGCGCTCGGACAAATCGCCGCGGCCAGATCTGAAAAGGCCGGCGACTGCAATGGCTCGGCGCCGCTTCTCCTTGTCGCCGGAGGCTGCCGATCGAATCAGATTCGTTACCCCCTGTTGGATCAACTCGGAAAGCGAAGTATGCCGCCGTTTCGCCAGTTCCTCCAAGGCGGCGATCTGCTCATCCGTCAGCGGTACTTCAATCTGAGCCATTGCTGCGGACCTCCTCAGGAAGCCTCGACCGGGGGCCAGGAAAGAGCATCACCCATCGGGCCATTCCTGGCTCCGCTTCCCCATTATGGTTTGCTGGGTGCCGGAAGTCAAACCGGCACCTCCCCCCACGCTTGACACGTGGAGCGAACAAGAGGAGGGCAGGAGGATCAGTGTCGTGGCCGGTGGCGGCGCAGGAAGCGGCCGGGGCGGCGGGCGGCGTCGGGCTTCTCGGATTCGTCGATGACCTCGCCCTCGGGGAGGGCTCCCGCGTCGGCCCACTCGCCCTGGGGGAGGGCCTGATCGCTGGTCTTGGGCCTTTCGATCTTGGAGATGGCGGCAGGGGCGGCTTCGATCTTCTTCTCGCGCTCGGCGACGGCAGCAGGGGCCGGCTCCGAGAACTCTTCGGCCCTCACCCCGGCCCTCTCCCGGGGGGAGAGGGAGGAAGAATCCGGCTCCGCCGAGGGGCTGAAGGAGAGGGCGGCCTCGGGGCGCCTCTTGGGCGCGGCCTTGGCCTTGTCGGCGGGCACGTAGTCCTTCTCGCCCGGCTCGGGGACGGCTTCCAGCACTCGCTTGATGATCTCGACGGTGGTAATGCCTTCGCTGTCGGCGTTGAAGTTGGTGAAGATGCGGTGGCGCATGACGGGGAGCGCGGCGGAGCGGACGTCGTTGCAGGAGACGTTGGCCCGGCCGTCGAGGACGGCGCGGGCCTTGGCGCCAAGGATCAGGTACTGGCAGGCGCGGGGGCCGGCGCCGCAGTAGACCCAGTCGCTGATGAACTTCGGGGAGCCGGGCGTCTCCGGCCGCGTGGCGCGGGCGAGCCGGGTGGCATACTTGACGACGTGGTCGGAAACGGGGACGCGGCGGACGATGTCCTGGAGGATGAGGATCTCCTCCTTGCCGATGACTTTCTGGGGCTGGAGCTTCTTGAGCTGGGTGGTTTCCTTGACGATGACGTTTTCGGCCGGCTCGTCGGGGTAGTCCACCCAGATGTTGAACATGAAGCGGTCGAGCTGGGCTTCGGGCAGCGGGTAGGTGCCTTCCTGTTCCAGGGGGTTCTGGGTGGCGAGGACGAAGAAGGGGAGGTCGAGGGGATAGGTCTTGCCGGAGGCGGTGACGGAGTATTCCTGCATGGCCTCCAGGAGGGCGGCCTGGGTCTTGGGCGGGGTGCGGTTGATCTCGTCGGCGAGGAGCATGTTGGTGAAGATGGGGCCGCGGATGAAGCGGAACGACTTCTCCCCCGTCTTCTCGTCCTCCTCGAGGATGTCCGTGCCCGTGATGTCGGAGGGCATGAGGTCGGGGGTGAACTGCACGCGCTTGAAGTCGAGGTCGAGGACCGAGGCGATGGTGCGGACGATGAGGGTCTTGGCGAGGCCGGGGACTCCGACCATGAGGCAGTGGCCGCGGGAGATCATGGCCATGAGGACCTGGTCGAGGACCTCAGACTGGCCGATGATGACTTTCTGGACTTGGTCGCGGATCTTGGCGCTGGCGATGCGCATGCGGCGGATGGAGTCGAGGTCGAGCTTCTCCTCGGAGGGCGCCTCGCCGGAGAGGCCCATCTCCTTTTCGAGGGTGGGGGCCGTCGGGCTGTGGACGTGGACGATGGGGGCGCGCTCGACGGGGGGCTGGACGCTCTTGACGAGCTCGCGGACGATGTCGGTGGGGCTCACGCCCTCGGAGAGGGCGTTGAAGTTGACGAAGATGCGGTGGCGCATGACGGGGATGGCGCAGGCTCTGACGTCGTCGGCCGAGGCTTCGAGGCGTCCGTCGAGGACGGCTCGGGCCTTGGCGCCGAGGATGAGGTACTGGCAGGCGCGGGGGCCGGCGCCGCACAGGACGCGCTGGTTGACGAAGTCGAGGGCGCCCTCGCGGGGGCGCGAGGCGCGGGCGAGGGCCACGGCGTAGCGGATGACCGAGTCGGGAACGGGCACCCGCCAGACGATCCTCTGGAGGAGCAGGATGTCGGCCCTGGAGAGGACCTTCCGCGGCTCGGCCATCTTGCGATACGTCGTCCGCTTGACGATCATCTCTTCTTCGCCTTCGGTGGGGTAGTCCACAAGGACGTTGAACATGAAGCGGTCGAGCTGGGCTTCGGGCAGGGGGTAGGTGCCTTCCTGCTCGAGGGGGTTCTGGGTGGCCAGCACGAAGAAGGGGGGCTCGAGGTCGTAGGTGTAGCCGGAGGCGGTGACGTGGTATTCCTGCATGGCCTCCAGGAGGGCGGCCTGGGTCTTGGGCGGGGTGCGGTTGATCTCGTCGGCGAGGAGCATGTTGGTGAAGATCGGGCCTTTGATGAAGCGGAAGTTCTTGCCGCCGCTCTCGTCAACCTCCAGGATGTCGGTGCCCGTGATGTCGGAGGGCATGAGGTCGGGGGTGAACTGCACGCGCTTGAAATCGAGGTCGAGGATTTGGGCGATGGTGCGGACGATGAGGGTCTTGGCGAGGCCGGGGACTCCGACCATGAGGCAGTGGCCGCGGGAGAGCATGGCGGCGAGGACCTGGTCGAGGACTTCGAACTGGCCGACGATGATCTTTCCGACCTCGGCGCGGATGGCGGTGGAGGCTTTCTTCATGTTCTGGACGGCGCGCTCGTCAATGCCGACCTCGCCGCCCGGCTCGGCCTGAGCGATCGCGGCCACTTCGGCGGCTTTCTCGATCTCGGCCGCCTCGGCGGCTTCGGTGGCCTCGGGGGCCGGCGCCGCGGGCTCGGCGGGCTCGAAGACGAGGCTGACGCCGGCGATGCTGATCTCGTCGCCGGGCACGAGGAGCTTGCGCTGGATGCGGTTGCCGTTGACGAGCGTGCCGTTGCCGCTGTTGAGGTCGGTGACCACGAAGCCGTCGGGAGTTGGCTCGATCTGGGCGTGGTCGCGCGAGACCCGCTCGTGGGCGAGCCGGATCTGGCAGGAGGGGTTGCGCCCGATCCGGATCGGGATGTTGGGCAGGCGGTAGGTCAGCTCCTTGCCGGAGCCGGCTTTGATCTTGAGGATGGCCATGGTGGGCTGTGTTTCCTTTGCTGGATAGCCGACGCGTGGCGACTGGCAGGGCCGGCGCGTTCTCCCCGTAGGGCGTGCATACCTGCACGCGGAACCCCCATACCGACGCCGGAAGATTCCGCGTGCAAGTATGCACGCCCTACGGCTCTCCCCAAGGGAGAGGGCCAGTCGCCTTTCGGCTCGATGCCCAAACGGAGAGAAACCCAACTCCCTCTCCCTGCGGGAGAGGGCCAGTCGCTCACCGGCTCGATGCCCGAACGCAGAGAAACCCAACTACTCCCTCTCCCTGGGGGAGAGGGCAGGGGCGAGGGTGCTTCGAGTAGTAGGGGCGAACCTCGTGTTCGCCCAAAGAGGGGCGAATACGAGATTCGCCCCTACTTCGGCTTCGAGGCGCCGCCTTCCTTCTCGCGGTAGTGAGCGGAGTAGAAGCTGGGCCACTGCCTGGGCTTGAACTTGGAGGCGTCGAAGGCGGGCGCGGTGGCCACGTCGTCGCCGACGCGGATGCCGCCGAGCTCCGGGACATAGCAGAAGTCGATCTTGGTGCCTGGGCCACCCATCTTGCGTTCTTCGCGGAAGAGGTGGCGGTTCATCTTGACCTGCCAGATCTTGCCGGTCTTCCGCATTTCGCACAGGTCGAAGCGGCGGATCATCGTGTCCTTCATGAGGGTGCCATCGGGCATGAAGGTGCGCTTGTCGCGGATCTGCTCGACGAGGAGCTTGGCCTCCTTGTCGTTGCCGGCGAGGCGGGCGATCCGCTTCTCGTTGAACATGTCCTCACTCACCCAGGTGACGTGCTCGATGCCGTCGCGGAGCTCCTTCGACATGGGCTTGACGCCGCTCGGGGCGTCGAGGGTGAGGCCCTCGTAGACCTTGTCCTTGAACTTCAGGAGGAGGTCGTACTTGCCGAACGGGAGGCCCTTGATGGAGACGCGGCCGGCGGCGCGGTCGATGTTGGCGACGTAGGCTTTGTACTCCGTGGCCTCGACGACGACGGCCTCCTCGAGGTCGTTGATCGGCTGGACGTCGAGGGTGATGCCGCCGGGGCCGCCGGGAGGGGCGTCGTGGAATTTCTCGGCGAGGCATGCCGATGGGATGCCAGATGCCAGATGCCAGATGCCAAATGCAAGGGCGAGAAGGAGGCGCGAGCGGCGTGCCCGGCTGAGGTTCGGGGTCTGGCGTCTAGGGCCTGGGATCTGGCATCTGGAATCTGCCGTCTGCCATCTGGAATCTGGCATTTGGGATCTGGCATTTCGCATCGCGGCGGCCTCCTCATTCCATGCGGGCTTGCTGGGCGGCCCGGCTCTTGGGGTATTCGCGCATGACCTTGTCGAAGAGCTCGCGGGCTTTGGCGACCTTGCCGAGCTTCTTGTAGGCGCGGCCCATGAGGAGCTCGACCTCGGGGAGATAGGGGGTGAGGGGATTGAGCTTCGTGAGGGTTTCGAGCTCGGCGAGGGCGCGGTCGGGCTCGCCGAGCTTGTCGAAGTACTTGGCGGTCATGAGGATGAGGTCGCCGCTGAGCTTTCCGATGGGGTGCTCGATCTCCCACATGACGAGGGCGTCGCGCGCGGCGCGGAGCTGGCCCTTCTCGACGTGGGACGCGGCGGTTTCGAGGTAGCCGCCCTGGCGAACGGCGATGGTGCGGTGGTCCATGCCGGCGTAGGTCACTTGCTGGGCTTCGCGGTAGGCCTTCTCGGCCTCCTCGAAGTTGCCCTGGGCGCGGGAGATGTCGCCGACCTTGACAAGGGCGACGCGGGCCTCCAGGCCGCTGCGGGTGTAGCGGATGGCCTTGGCCATTTCGAGGGCCTGCTCGGGCTTCTTGAGCTTGTGGAGCACGAGCTCGATCCGCTCCATCTGCACGCGGGCGGCGTCGAGGGGCGTGGGGGCGTTGGCCACGAGGCCACCGTAGAGCTTCAGGGCTCGCTCGGGCTCCTTGATCGAGCAGGCGAGGGCGAGGCGGTCGGCGGCGTGCCAGACGCCGCCGCGGGCGGTGAAGCGCTGCACGTAGGTCTCGACGAAGGGCTGGATCGTCTCCGCGTCCTCTTGGGTCTCGATGATCTCCCAGAGCGCGTCCATGGTGGCCCCGGGGATCTTCGAGCAGTCGGTGCTGGCGATGGTCTGCGCGTATTGCCTGACGGCCTGCTCGTCGAGGATGGTGAAGTTTTTGAGTTGTGCGACGATGGGGATGGCCACGGCGTACTGGTCGAGGGCCTTGTTGTCCTCGCCGACGATGCGGAGGGTGGCGGTGAAGGGGCCGTCGCCGACGTAGATGTGCTGCTTCTCGGAGCCTTCGCCGCGGCTCTCATCGCCGAAGTCCCAGAGGAGCTTCGCCTTCGGCGGCACGTTGCGGCACTCGCCGCGGAAGCTCACACGGGTGTACTGGTATTTCTCGAGGAGGAGCTGGTCGTCGCGGTCCCAGACGAAGTAGGCGGAGGGAGCTCCGCCGCGCCGCTCGACCGTGCCCGCGCGAGCGACCGGGCTGTGAAGGAAGGCTGAGTCGGGGATGACCTTGTAGCCTTGCTCGCCGGGGGGCGTCCAGCCGAGCATCATGCAGGTCTGGCCCTCTTGCTTGGCGTGGTAGTATTCGATCTTGCAGCGGCCCTTGTCGAGGTGGATCTCGCCGCCGTGCTGCCCCGTGGTGCCGCCGTGGGGGTCGTGGCGGCCCGGCCACGAGCAGAGCGGCTTGCCCTCGAGGAGGACGAACGAGGCGTCGCAGGATGCGGTGAAGATCTTGTACTTGCCGGGCTTCTCGATGTTGAGCCAGCCGACGTAGTAGGAGGCGAAGTTCTCGTCAGGCCCGAAGGGATTGACGCCGTGCCAGATCTTGTCGGCGAAGCCGAGGCCGTAGATCTGCTGGCCGACGTGAACAGCGGTCTCAATGGATCTGTAGTTCTCCAGGGCGCCGCGCGGCATGGGCAGGGTGTAGAGCAGCAGGCTGAGCTTGGGCTGCCAAGTGCCGCCGGACGAGGGCGCGCCAGCCCCGGGGCCGTAGTAGACGAAGACGGAGCCTTTGGCCTTGCTGGGGCTGTAGGCGAGCCAGGTGTCGCCGCCGCGCTTCGCCCAGAGGACCTTCGAGGGGAGGACGTTGTCCTGCTCGTCGGCGACGAGGAAGCCGTTGGGGGTGGGGTGGCCGCCGTCGTAGAAGGTGACGACGACGGTTTCGGCGTCCCCGCCGCCAGTGAGCTGGCGGCGGTATTCGCGGGGGACTTTCCACTCGCCGGCGTGGGCAAGGAGAATGCCGAATGCCAGATGCCAGATGCCAAATGCAAAGCAAACCGGGAGCGGCGGGCTAGCTAGAGGCCGGGGGGCACGGCACTTGGATTCGGCGCGTGGCATGTTGCACTTTGCACTTTGCATTGTCCGCTTTTCGGGCGGCTCACTTCGTGGCGCCTGTGGCGATGGCCTTGTAGTATTCGGAGACCAGGCGCTCGAACTCGTGCGGGATGGGCTCCTCGCGGGCGTTGAGGAGCTCTTCCTTGATGTCCATGGGGAGCTTGTGCCGCGCGTCCATCTCGACGGCGCCCTTGCCGCCGGCCATTCGCTGGGTGTTGCGGAGCGCGTGGAGGATGCGGCGCTGCGTCTCGCTGAAGCCGGAGAAGTCGCCGGCGCGGGCCTGCTCCTCGGCCTTCTGCATCAGCACGATGGCCTCGTCGAGCTCGCCGGTGGGAAGGTACATGAGGGAGGCCTTGGAGTAGACGCTCTCGGCGTCGCGGCGGAGCTCGCGCTGGCGGCGTTCGAGGTCGCGCATGGCGAGCTCGTTGCGCGGCGGGGCGCTGCCCTGGAGGCCGCCCTCGCCGCCGATGCCCGACTGCTTGCCGCCGCCGGTGGCCTTCGCCTTGGATTCGGGGTTTTCTTCTTCGATCTGGCCTTCGCCGAAGGGGTCGTTGGTGCGGCGGGCCTTGGTCTCGCGGCCCTCGAGGTCTTTGGCTTTGCCCTCGACGAGCTCGCCGTTGGCGTTGCCTTCGCGTCCTGAGCCGGAGCGGCCGGCCATCTCGTTGGCATTGGGCTTCTCGTTGCCGCTCTTTCCCTTGGCGCTCCAGTTGTTGATGGGGCCGTCGGCCACGTCCCAGCCGGCCGGGATGTCGGCCGTTGAGGCATTGCTGGAGGAGTCCTGGGCCTGCTCGTCCACCTCCTCCTCCTTGTCCACGAGGTCGCCGACGAGGTCCTCGAGCTCCTGGGGGAGGTCCACGAGGGGGATCTCGGGCATCTCGTTCTTGTCCCAGGCCTCCTGCTTCCACTGGATGTTGTCGGGCTTGTCCATCATCCACATTTCCATGTCGGCGATGCGTTCCTTCACCTTGTCGAGGCCCGCGAGCATGCCCTCGTCGCGGTCTACGGCGATCTCCTCAGCGGGGGTGCTCTCGCTGCCCTTGGCCTGCTCGATGTCCTCGAAGACCTCGCGCATCTCCTGGACCAGCTCGTTGCAGGATGGGACTTCGGGGAAGAGGGCGAGGTCTTTCGCCATCTGCTCCATGACGTCCTGGATCTTTTCTTTGATGCCTTCGAGCTCGTGGGCTTTCTGGGCGAGCTCCTTGGCCTGTTCCCCGCGGTTGTCCTTCGAGCGTTCGAGCTCCTCGCTGATCTCCTTGACGGTGGCCTGGAGCTTGGCGAGCTTGTCGGTCTTGTCCTTGGCGTCGGCCAGGAGGTCGCGGAGCTCGGTGAGCTTCTTGGCGGCGGCGGCGGCGAGGGGCTCGCGGAGGAAGTCGCCGATGGCCTGGAGGTCGGCGATGATCTTCTCCTCGATGGGGACGGAGGGGGAGAACTGGCCCGCGGCGAGCTTGGTGGAGACGAGGATCATGTTCTGGCGGATCTGGCGGGAGTCGACCATCTTGGCGGCCTCGTCGAAGCGCTTGGCTGCCTCGGCATCGGACTTGGCGACGGTGCGTGCCTCCTGGGAGATGAGCTCCTTGAGCTGGATGACCTGCGTGGCGAGCTTGTCCTGGCGGTCGGCGAGGGTCTTGCTGCCTTCCCTGGCGCCGGCGTCGGCGGCGGCCTCGGTCTCGGCGCGGATCTTCCTCTCCTGGCGGATCAGCTCGTCGAGGGCCGCGAAGATGTCGCGGAGGGCGGCGGTCTCCAACTGGCGCTGGAGCTGGTCGGCGCGGCCGGTGAGGCGGGCGAGGATGGTCCGCTCGGTGTCGAGCGCCGTCTTGAGGGCATCGGCCGGCTTCCCGGCCTCGGAGACGGCGCGGAGCCGCTTGACGGCCTCGACCATCTCGCTCTCGTAGAGGACCTTGATGACGCCGCGCATCGGGAGCTTCTCGTCCATCAGCTCGACGAGCTTGCCGCTGGCGGTGCGGATTTCCTCCTGGAGCTTGACGGAGGCGGCGAGCTTCTCGGCGGACTTGGCGAGAGAGCCCTTCTCGCGGATCTCCTCGGTGCGAAGGGCCTCGCCGTCGGCGATGTTCTTCTTCTGCTTCTGAATGATCTGCGCCAGCTCGATGGCCGCAAGCCGCATGGCATCGCGGCTCTTCTTCTCCGCCTCCTCGGGCGACATGAGCGTGACGACGATGGGCGCCGAACGCGCGACACCCGGGCCGGTCACGTTGTTCCAGTCTCTGGCGATCACCTTAAGGGTGGCCGACTGGCCGTGGCTGAGGCCGAGCTTCGACACGGCGAGTTGATGGGTGACTTTCAGCACCTTCTCGGTCTTGCCGGGCGACTTCCACTGTTCGAGGACCGTCTCCGTCTCCTTGCCTTCGGCCTCCTTGGCCAACTGGACGATGGCCGCATCCTGCACGCCGTAGCGGTCGGAGACGGAGAACTGGAAGGGAATCGAGGCTTCGGGCTTGACGATGACCGCCGAGAGCGGAGAGTCGAGGGTGATCTCGGGCGGCTCGTCGGCGATCACCTCGATGTCGCGCTCCACCGGATCGCTCTTGAAGCCTAACGTGTCGGTGAGTTCGATCTGGTACTTGCCCCGAGCGGTCACGCCGAAGGAGGCGCTGACCCGGTTTCCCTCCACCTTCATGGGGGCAGGCGCCTCCGCCGTGGAGAGCTTCAGGGATGCTTCAGCGATGGGCTTCGAGCAGGTCCCGAGGATCTCGACGCTGGAGCCTGTGAGCGCCCGCACCTTGCCGCCCTCCTGCGCCGCGGGGGCCAGCCCCGTGTAGTCGGGTGGGGTGACCTTGAGCTTGAGCTCCGAGACGGCCGGGCGATGGTGCACCGTGATGCGATAGGAGCCGGACCTGGCATCGCCGGCAGCGACTCGATAGGTGAAGCTGCGGTCAACGGCAGCCATCAGGCAGGTGAAGCGGGCGGTCGGGGTGCCGCCCTCGGGCTTGCTCGAGGGTCCCGCCTGGCGCATGGGCGCATCCCGCATCCCCTCGCCCTCGGGCTCATATTCCACCTTGGCGTCCTCGGGGAGCTTGCCGGCCAGCTCGACGCCAATGGTCACGTTGTTGCCGGCCAGGATGTTCTTGTCCTCCGGCGTCACGGCGACGATTCTGGTTCGGCTGAGGGGATTGACGTTCACGAAGGGGAAGAGCACGCGGGCGAGGCCGTTCATGAACTGGTTGGGGTTGGCCGCCACATAGGCGGCCATCATGGCGACGACGGCGACAGCCGCGCCGAGCATAGCCGCCAGCTTCCTCTTGGGAATGGCCGCTCTCAGGTCAACCCTTGCCGCGTCGGCGTTGCCTTCCTCGATGACGCTGTGGATTAGCTCGGAGGCATCCTCGTCGTCCTCGTTGGCGAGGAGAAGGGCGTTGATCATGCGGTTGTCGATCTGGGGGAACTTCTGCTCGACCTTGACGGCCATGCGCTCGGCGGTGAGGGGCTCGCGCATGAGCCGCGCCATGGCGCGGATGATCACGGCGGCCCCGCAGACCAGGCCAGCGAGAATGCCGGTCCGAATCGCCCAGTGGAGATGGAGCAGATTATCGAGGGCGACGGCCACGCCGAGCGCAAAGAGCACCACGGCGAAGAACAGCCCGAGGCCCTCGCCGAGCCAGACGCCCCGCTGATGGCTCTGAAGAATCTCCAGCCGCCTTCGGAGCCGACCGGCAGAGGCTACAATCTCATCTCTGTCAACCATGGCTCTTCCCCTTCCGCGCGGATGCGCCAGAAAACGGGAGGCGCGAAATACGTAATCCGCAATCCGTAATCCGTAACAAGGACATCACGAAGCCTTCGTCCGAGCTACGGATTACGGAGTACGCATTACGGATTCTACCGGTACTTGAAGCGGTCGTCCTTGGGTTGCTTCTTGGACCTGAACTCCTCCACTTCGCTGGGCGTCATGGGGGTGATCACGACGTCGTCGAACCATGCCTCGCCAGGCATGTAAGCATACAGCTTAACGGTAATGAAGTCAAACTCATAGCGTTTGGGGGCGATGAGGTCCTTGGTGAAGGTCTGCCAGTCCGCGGGGCTGCCGCAGTTGACGTGGCCGCGGTAGCTCTTCTCGATGGCGGCCTGCTGCCCGAGTGCGGGGTCGTGGGCCCCTTCCCAGACATTGCTCTTGACCTTGTCGGGGTAGCGGAAGCACTCGACGAAGACGCGGGCGATGGAGCCTTTCGTTCTGGTCTTGAAGCTGAGCCTATAGCCCCAGCCGCGCTTGACCTTGATGAGGTGGGAGAAGATCCGCACGCCCTGGTTCTCGCCGGTGGACTTGTCGAGGGTGAACTTCACGGCTCCGCCGTCGAGGGAGACCCGCTCGTGGTTCTTCGCGTACCAGTCGCCCGACTCCTCGCCGCCGATGAAGCCCTTGCACTTGGGGCAGAACAGCCCGCACCACGGCTTCACGTCGCCGAGGTCCTGGCCGCACCCGCAGATGTAGCGGTAGGACTTGATCCCGTTGGCGTTCACCTGCTCCTTGGGCATGTAGTCGGCGAGCCGACAGTACCAGCCTTCGGGAAGCTTGTCCTGGTCGGCCTTGCTGAAGGTCCCGTTCTCCACGAGGTTAGTGGCCGCGAGGGCGCCCGACGCGGCGATACAGAGAAGGGCGCAGGTCGCCCATCGCCAGAGAGCCCACGCGGGTCCCGGCGGCTTCGCCGCCCCCCGCGTTGGCACCCCGGGCATCGGTCGGGTGGCTCTGCCAATCGGAAACCGGAAATCGGAAATCGGAAATGTGCTCATTCGAGTTGCCTCGTTCTACGAACGACCCATTCGGCGCTCACAACGCCCAGGAAGGCCAGGAAGACCCACCACTTGTCCCAGACCTCGCGCTTGTCGGTCCAGGTGTTCTTCTTCGTGTTGACGACGAGATCGTCCGCGATCTTCTCCGCGTCCACCGGTTCATAATACTTTCCGCCGCTTGAACTTGCAAGTTCTTCTAGCAGTTTGTGGTCGGGGTCGGTCTCGTTCATCTCCACGGAGGTGTCGCCCACGAGGAGCGTGACCTGGTCGCGCCCGAGGTCGGTCCCCTCCACCTGGGCGGTGGCGACGATCTTGTAGCGGCCGCTGGCGTGGGGGACGAAGGTGGCGACGTAGCCCTCGGCCTGGACATCCCCCGCCCCGGCGAGCTTCTGGAAGCCCGCGATCCGCTCGATCAGCTTGTCGTCGGGCGCCGTGATGTGGCAGACGACTTTCGCGTCCGAGACTGCCTTGCCCTCGGTGTTCGTCGCGGTCACGGTCAGTGTGACCTGCTCGTTGAGCTCGTACTGGAGCCTGTCGGCGACGAGTTGGACGGCCCGTTTCTCCTTCTCGGCCTGCTCCTCGGGCATGAGCCAGGTGATGAGCTGGCGCCAGAAGAGGGTCTGGAGGTCGTCCTTCATCGTGCCCTCGGCCATGCCGAGCTTCCAGCGCCAGGTGCAGTCGGCCAGCACGACGACGGCCTTGCCGCGGCCGTAGCGGTGGGCCACGACGACGGGGAGGCCCGAGCCGTCGGCCGTCTTCATCAGGACGGTGGCGCCGGGCCGCACCGCGCCGACGCGGACGATGCTGATGAGCTCGGGGGCGTTCGCCCAGGTGTGTTGGACGCCCTGGAACGCCGGGTGGGCTCTGCCTTCGGGGGTGAGCTCGACGCGGAAGCGCCCCTCGACGTACGAGGGCTGGCGCAGCAGTTGCACTGGGAGCACCTGCTCGAGGGCCGTCCCCCCGAAGCCCTCCTCGCCGAAGCTGGCCTTGCCGGCCAGGAGCATCACGGCGCCCCCTTGCTCGACGAGCCCGGCGACCAGGGCCAGTTGCTCGGGCTTGAAGAACGACCGCGGCACGTCGCCGACGATGATGGCCTTGAGCCGCTGAAGCTCCGCGGGCGCCATCGTGGCGATGCGGGCCGCCTCCGCCGGCTTGGTGCCCTGGATGACCACCTGGCCCGGCGCCATGCGGAGCACCGACGTGTGCTCGACGTTCTTGTAGGCCAGGAGGACGCGGCTGACGAACTTCGCCTCCCACCGCGGCCGCGCCTCCAGGTAGAGCACGCGCGAGACCGGGTCGGTGACGTAGATCGGGATCGGCTTCTCGTTGTTCGACTTGTTGCTCTCGGCGGGATCCACGGGCACGCGGATCGTGTAGACGTATTGCCCCGGCGACTTCGGCTTGATGCTCATCACCACTTCGCGCTCCGGGCGCTCGGGGCTGAGGGCCGCCGCCGACGTGACGAGCACCTCGCCGTCGAGCACCAGCTCCACGGGCACGCTCCGCGCCGGGAAGCCCTTGCTTGCGACCGTGACCTTCACGTCGCTGGTGTGGCCGACGACGATCCGCTTGTCGTGCGCCACGTTCACGATGCTCAGGTCGCACTCCTTCTCCTTGACCTCCTTGGGCTTGGGCTGCCCGAAGCCGACGGCATACAGCGGCACCCCCTGCTCGCCCAGCTCCTGGGCCGCCTTGCGGGGGTCGCTGCCCGTGTTGTCGCGGCCGTCGGAGAGCAGGATGATGCCTGCGACGTCCTCCCCGTGGAACTCGTCGCGCGCCTCGGCAATGGCGATCCCGAGGCTCGTGCCCGTGCCCGCCGCCTTGCTGAGTTCGTCAACGGTGTCGGCCTTGAGCTTCGAGATGCCCGTGGAGAACTCGTAGACGCTCAGCTTGGCCTTCTCGCCCAGCTTCTCGATGAGCTTCGCCTCGCGCAGCGTCTTCTTCGCCTCGTCCAGCCGCGGCTTGTCGCGCCGGTCGTCCACCACGCTCATGCTCCCCGACGTGTCGAGGAGGATCGCCACGTTGGGCTTCACCTCTTCGCTCTTCGTGAAGATGACGCTCGGCTGGAGCAGCAGATAGACGAGGAGCGCAAGCCCCGCGAGCCGCAGCACGATGATGACGACCGACGCGACGGTGACGGGGAAGAGCTCGCGCCAGACGAGCGCGAACGAGCCCGCCAACACCATCACCACGCCCACCACGATGAGCCAGGTGAGCGTCGGGTCAAAGGGATAGTTGAACGTCCAGTGCATCAGCCCGAATCTCCGGGAGCTTCCCTACTCCTATCGTCCTCGTCGTCGTCCTGGCGGTTCTTTGCCCCATCATTTTGCCCAGAATGATTTTGCCAGCGGCTTCTTGCGCTCCAGAGACGGAGAAGAGCGTCGGCAAAATGATTGAGGGCAAAATCATAGGAGACCACAGAGACGGATTACGCATTCATAGCACAGGACGCGGCGGCTCCTTCTCTCGGAACCGCTTCTGCCAGTCCACAGGCTCGGCCTCGTCGTCCTTCAGGAGGTCGAGGCCAAACCAACCGGCCAGGAAGTCGGCGAGCTCGACCGGGTTGAAGCCGAATCGCCCCGACAGGCCCCACGTGAGCCACGCGCCGATCCAGAACCTGTCCGCGAACTCTGTGCCGCGGCAGGGCGTGGCCGCAGGGTCGTACTCGCGCGTCGTCACGAAGGGGCTCTGGGTCATCACCATCGGCGGCGCCCCGGCACACTCCTCGTTCCAGGCGAACGGGACGCCCTTGCCGGTCTCAACGGGCGTGCCCATCCCGGTGTAGCGCCCGTGCCAGCCGAGGGCGAAGATCGTCTGCACTTCTCCTCCACCCACCACGAAGTAGTCGGTCACCTTCACGCGCACGTAGGGCACGGCCCCGCCGACCCCGCCGCCGATGTCGAAGCAGTCCGCGAAGTCCATCCCCCGCCGCTGAAGATAGCGCGTGGTCGGCGCCGAGCACCCGGCCAACGCCGCACACGCCAGCACGGCCCAGAGAAGAAAAGGTGTCAGGAGCCTTTTGTGCGAAGCACCAAGGCAAAGTGCCACGGCTGGCTTGCCCAGCCGTGGCCACGGTTGGCGAGCCAACCGTGGCACTCTGCACGGCAGAAAGCTCCTGACACCTTTCCTTCTCGTCGCGCTCATCGCAAGACCTTTCCCTTTAGGGCGTGCATAGCCCTCGGAAACCCTCGGGCCAGGCTCTGCACGCCCTACGGCTTCTTCGGGGACCACTCGTCGTCGTTCAGCAGGTCCCAGCCGAACCAGCCCGTGAGGAAGTCCGCCAGCTCCACGAAGTTGAAATCGAGGCGGACCGAAACGAGCACCGTGGCCCCGATGCCGATCCAGAAGCGGTCGGCGACACGTCCCCCCGGCCCGGGCGGCAGGAGATCGTACGTGTGCGTCGTGTGGATGACCCGGCGGGTGTAGACCTCGTTGCCCGCCGTTTCCTCCTGGTTGTTGTCGCCCGGCAGCCCCGCAAGGCGAGACCAGGCAACGCCGGAGGGGCAGTATCGGCCCCGCCAGCCATAGCCGACCGGCTGGGCGAAGCCGGCGCCGATGACCGCGAAGTCGGTCGTCTTCACGCGAAGATAGGCTTCGGGCCGCAGGAGCACGCGCCACGTCGGCCCGCTCGCGGCAGGCTTCGGCCCTCGCCTGGCCGGCGCCGAGGCGCCCATCGCCGGCGATGGGCGCCCGCCTGTGCCACGGCTGGCTTGCCCAGCCGTGGCCACGGTTGGCGAGCCAACCGTGGCACTCTGCGGCAGCAGGAAGGGCGCGACAGGCCACCCCACCCCTGCCTCCGCTGCCACGCAATCGGCGAGATCGGCCCCTCGCCGCGCGAGGTACTTCCCCACGGGCGTCGCGCAGCCCCATGTCGCCGCGCACGCCAGCGCCACAATCAGCCCCCGCGGCCCGCATCTCAGAATCTGCTTCAGAATGAGGCCCCCCTTTAGCCATGTCATGAGGGGAGGATTTCCGATTTCCGATTTCCGATTTCCGATTGCGCACAACCCCATTATTTCTCCTCCCGGCCCTTGCCGGGCCTCTTCCAATCGGCAATCGGCAATTGGGAATCGGCAATCATACGGGTATGCACGCCCTAC
>Ga0315274_10004718_pt1 | contig 19981 bp, 21 predicted proteins | sample YL17G02_20_MG_FD_203700 | JGI IMG/M metagenome (GOLD analysis project Ga0315274, IMG submission 203700) | Sediment microbial communities from Yellowstone Lake, YNP, Wyoming, USA - YL17G02_20 | ecosystem: Environmental > Aquatic > Freshwater > Lake > Sediment | place: USA: Wyoming | collected... | reverse complement strand
GGTTGGCCAGGATCTTGCCCTTGAGAAGGTCAAAGGTCCCGATCCGCTCGACCATGATCCGCATCTCATGGGCGACCTCGATGACGTATTCCAGGTCGGTCCGGCTGAACTGCTTGACCGACAGGATGTCCTGGCCGTACCAGGGCGCGGTCTTATGGTCGCCGAAGGGCAGACAGGGGCTTTTCGGCTTGCTGGGCATGAGGACCTCCTTCCCGGAGCACGTCCAGACTATACCGCCGGCCGGTGGACCATGTCAATGAAAAATGGAACCCTCTGTTCAGACTTCCAGGGCAGGAATAAGCCCTGTTATCGGGCTCGAGAGGAGGTCAGCTCGACGAGATCAGGCCTTCTTGGGGAAAAAAGCCTTTATGGGCAGCAGGATGCCGATGAGCCAGAGCCCGGTCCCAATCACATGACCGATGAGGTTCATCCTGTCGCCTTCGCCGATCTGCGTCACCAGTCCAAATAGCCAGCCGATGCCCCCTATGAACAAGAATGCCCACCAGGCCCATTTCCGGGCCTTTTTGAAGCCCATAAAAAGGACTAAGAACATGGCGATGTTGGTGGTCAGGCCGAAGACACCCATGTGTCTGGCGTAGACGAGGATCGTCTCTGCGGCGCCCTTATCCTGGATGTTTTCCAGGCTCATGTCTGCCCTGGCTTCCAGGGTGCTGTTGGCGACCGTCTGGGGCGAGACGATGATCACCAGTGTGTAGATCGTCCCAAACAGCAGGCCGATGAGAAGAATGGCGGAAGCGGTTTTTAACATTGACTCCCTCCTGTATGGCCGGATTATAAAACGCTTTAAACAGCTCTGCAAGTCTTTTTTTATGGATAAGAGATTTCGCTATCGTCCAGCGCAGGGACGTGCCTGGTAGATCAGGGACGCTGCGCCGTCCAGATATCAGCAAGACCGGCCGCCAAAAGGGAAACGGCCGCCCTGACGGTCGCCGACACCGGCTTTCCCCAGGCGGACTCTTGCGGCTCGATGCCGACGAGGATCACTCGACAGCCGATGCTCTCTTCGAGATAGCGGACCAAGTGAAAAAGGGGAAGGCGGTGAGTTGATATATCTTCCTGGCGGATTTTCTTTTTATCGATTAAGAAAATCGTCCCCGGTCGATGTCCCCCGACAGCTGCATCGACGACGAGGACATGGGTCGGTTGGAAATCCCGGATCAAACCGGTCACGCTCTCGGGAGTCTCCCCGGCATCGAGGACCTCAAGTTCCAGGGGAGCGCCTTTCCTTGAGGTCCGCAAGAGAAGGCCGGATTCTGCGGGTGAAGCATCAGCGCGAGGTTTTCTCTGTGCGATCTCCTTTTTAAGGAGGCGAACGCACAGGCTGCCTGCAGCGTCATCTCCTCTCCGCCGGTTCCCGACCCCCAGCACGAACAGGCGTTCGGCCCTCTTTATTTCCTTAGAAATGCCGCTGCGCCAATCAGCGATTGGACCTTCGGATCGGGGAATTGTTTTTTCTCCACTCATTGTCATGGCGAGAAGGCTTGGCGGCAAGGCTATTCCGGTGGATTGTCTGCCAATTGAATTGGTATCAGCTCTTAGCTTCTGCGGAAGGGGTCCCGGCCGCCGCTTTGGGCTTGACCTGGGCCTTCACATACTCCCATTCCTTCTTCAGATCCCACCGGCTGAAGGCCGCGATTTCAAAGAGCTGGTCCATCTCCAGGGCTTTGGGGGTAGTCGGGCAGGATTCTACACACTGGGCGCAGTGAATACAGCGGTCGTTGTGAATGACCATCTTGAATTTCTTGTCCGCTTCGTTGACGGTCAGAATATCGATGGCCTCGGCCGGGCAGTCCCGGACACAAGCCCGACAGACGATGCACAGCTCCGGATGCAGGAAAGGCGTGCCCCGGAAGTCCTTGGGGACTTCCAGCTTTTTGAAGGGATAATCCACCGTCGCCGGCTTTTTGAAGAGATGACGGAGGATCTCCGGAAGAAAGGCGGCGATTCTCATCGGACAAATCCCTTGAGAACGATAGTGATCAAGAGCTGCAACACGGCCAGCGGGGCCAGGTATTTCCAGGAGAAGCTGATGACCTGATCGATCCGGATCCGCGACGTTAGCGCCCGGATCAGGGAGAGAAGAAATATGATTAGGAGTGTTTTAATAACGAAGTTGACAAACCCCAGGATGACTCCCCCGGGGAACCCGCCTAAAAACACGGCGGCAATGAGGCCGCTTCCGGCGACCATTTCCACGTCCGTCATCAGCCGGAAGAGGGCCAGTTTCTTCCCCGAGTACTCGGTGAATGTGCCGCCGACAATCTCGGTCTCGGCGTGGGGTATATCAAACGGCGTCCTCTCGAGCTTGGCCTGGAGGCAGATGACGGAGACGACAAAGCCGATGACGTTGGGGAGGAGCAGCAGCGGCTTGTGTTGATAGAACGCGGCGATCTCGGCGAGCCTCCAGGAGCCGGCCATGATGGCCGGGCTCAGAACCGCAAGAAAGAGGGGGACTTCATAGCCGAAGAGCATGGTCAGGACCCGGGAACCGCCGATCGTTGAGAAAAAGCTAGTCGATGACCAGGCCGCCAGGAAGAAGACCAGAGTGGGCAGGGTTAGGATATAGAGGAGGACGATGATATCACCGGAAAAAGAATTCGGACTCGAGTTCGCCAAGCTAAAGTGCCAAACGGGAAGGAGCATCATGGCCGTGGATATGGCTGCGATCCCGAAGACCGGAAGAAGGGTGAACAGCGTCCTATCCGCCCTCTCCGGTACAATGTCTTCCTTCGCCAGGAGCTTGATGAAGTCGGCTACCGGCTGGAGGATGCCCCAGTAGCCGGTGTGGGTGGGACCCATCCGGTTTTGAAGCCGGGCATAGACCTTGCGGTCGAACCATTCACAGAAGGTCGAATAGATGAACAGGAAGATGAGCCCCGGGTAGACAAAAAGATAGAGAAGCGTTTTCAGAATGGCCATACGGCGTCCTTTTTCAGGGGGGCTTTCTTCCAGCGCTCCTGAGCCTGCTTGCGCAGCTCACTCATCAGGACGACCTTCTCTTGACCGCTCCGTCCGTCCACCAGCGTGACCGCCCGTTCGGCGCAGCAAATGCAGGGGTCGATGGCCGCGAAGATCAGGGGGATATCGGCAATAAACCCGTGTTTGAGCATGACCACCGTCGCCGGGTAGTTGGCCAGAGTGGGCGCCCGCACTTTCAGCCTCTCCGGCTTGTCCGTGCCGTTGGACTTGATGTAGTGGATGTTTTCGCCGCGGGGCGCTTCATACCGGCTGACCACCTCGTTCGGCTTGGCCCGGCGCGGGGCCCTGACCGCGACCGGCCCGTCCGGAAGGTTTTTGAGCAGGAATTCGATGATGTTGTAGGACTGCATCAGCTCCTTAACTCGGACGACCACCCGTCCCAGCACATCGCAGGTCGTGGCGGTGGCCACCTCGAAGGGAACCTCCGCATACATCCCATAGGGGTCGTCTTTTCGGACGTCTTGAGGGATGTCGGAGGCCCGGGCGGTCGGTCCGACCGCGCACAGAGCGAGGGCATCTTCCTTGGAAAGGCGGCCGACACCGGCGATCCGGGCAACGAAAGACGGCTCGTTCGCCCCGATCTTGAAGTAAAATTCACTCCGCCGGCGCAGGAAGTCCAGGGAGTCCAGGATCTTCTTCTTCTGCAGGTCGTCGATGTCCCGGCGCACGCCGCCGAGCGTGTTGATGGCGTAATGGACGCGGTTGCCGGAGACCATCTCCAGGATGTCCATAACGACCTCCCGGTCGCGCCAGGTGTACATGAAGAAGGTGTCGAAACCGGCCTCGTGCCCGGCAACCCCCAGCCAGAGAAGGTGGCTATGGACGCGTTCGAGCTCGGCCACGAGAAAACGAAGATAGATGCCGCGTTTCGGCGGCTCGACTTCCATGAGCTTTTCGACGCCCTGGGTATAGCACGTGGAGTGGGAATGGGAGCAGATGCCGCAGATGCGCTCGGTCAGGTAGATGTTCTGGAGCCAGGTCTTCTCCTCGGCCAGCTTTTCCAGCCCGCGGTGGTTATAGCCAAGACGAATATCCACGTCCCGGATAACTTCCCCTTCGAGGGTCATCCGCAGGCTGATCGGCTCCTTGAGAGCGGGGTGCTGCGGTCCTATGGGGACAGTGAACCTCATGACTTTCCTCCAGGGATTTTTTCAGGCGGCCGCTCGTACTTCCAGGCCTTGCACAGAGGATAGTTCCCGGCCGGCCAGTCATCGGGCAGCAGGAGGGGCCGGGGGTCGGGGAGATGGTCGACGACCAGGCCAAACATGTCCTGGAGCTCGCGCTCGTACAGTATCGCCCCCGGGATGACCGCGCAGATCGATTCGACATGGGGGTTGGCTTTCGGGACTTGTGTCCTCAGGTTCAACTGGCTGAAGGCATTCGCGAAATGGTAGATGATCTCGAAGTTTTCTCCGGTGTCGAGGCCGCTGACGGTGGCCAGATAGGCGAAGCCCAAGTCATCTTTAAGTACCTGTACGACCTTCGGGAGGTCCTTGGAGTCCACCTTCATGAAGATCCGGCGGAGGGCCGGGTTGCTGACTTCGAAGACCTTGTCTCCCAGCAAGGTCTTCACTCTTTCTATGATCTCGGTGTCGTTCATTCTGGCCTCATCAGAGTGTGCCGAGGAGCTTGACCACGCCGTCGAGGATGGCATCGGGGCGCGCGGGGCAGCCGGGGACATAGACGTTGACCGGGATGACCTGGTCCAGGCCGCCCATGATGTTGTAGGCGCCGCGGTAGACGCAGCCCGACATGGCGCAGGCGCCGACGGCGATGACAAACTTGGGCTCGGGCGTCTGCTCGTAGATGCGGATGATCCGGTCCTTGATCTGACGCGTCACCGGGCCCGTGGAAATGATGACATCGGCATGCCGGGGTGTCGCCTTAAGCAGGACGCCCAGACGCTCGACATCGAAGCGCGGCGTGAGGGCGGCGACCACCTCGATGTCGCAGGCATTGCAGGCGCCCGAATTGAGGTGCAGAATCCAGGGCGATTTCTTGCGCGACCAGCGGACGATTTTTTCTAACATCTCAGTCCCTTGTGATGAGCGCCATGATCGAGAGGAAGATCATCACCAAGTATATGATACCAAAAAACACGATCTTTCCGCCCGGGATGGTGGCAATGACCAGGGCCGCCACGTGCATCATGGTGAAGAAGAGGGCGATGAAGAAGAAGAGCCGATAGCCGAACTGGAGCTTCACTCCAGGCAGGTCCTCGCCGCAGGCATAGGTGGCCAGTTTCCCTCCCTCTTTCTTCAGCTTGGGGGCGAGCCGGTTGCCTAGCATATAGAGGAGAAACCCGACGATCAGGAAGACCAGGAAGGCCACCGGCGGAGAGATCAGGAAGTTGAACTTACTCATGCTTTACCCTTTGAGCTTGGCCAGCTTGCGAATGTCCAGGCTCTTGGTGTGACGGTAAGTGTTGATGATGATGGCCAGGGCCGTGGCGACGACACTGACTTCGATGACGATGAATGTCACGGCGAGGGCCTGGGCGACAAGGATGTTCTTCTTGGCGAAACCCGTGGCGACAAGGGCTAGGCTGACACCTTTGCTGATGACCTCGATCCCGATGAAGAGCTTGATCAGGTTGCGCATGGACAGCAGGCAGTAGAGGCCGACAAACACGAGGACGGCGGCAAAGGCCATGTAGAGAAGCCAGGTGTTATTCATCCTTGTCCCTCTTGCGGAACAGCGCCAGGACAGCCAGGACGCCGGCGAAAATAACGCCGATCTGGCCGACCAGGTCAAACGTGCGCAGCTTCCAGAGCACGTCTCCGAAAGTGCCGTGCTCCGGCGTCGCTTCGAGCGAGGGGATCTTGCCGATGAGGCCCCTCATGACAAAGAAATCCAGGACCAGGAATACGACAAAGACCAGCGGGAAAATCCAGGAGGCGGCCTTGGACTCGCGGACGTCGCCCCCCGTCTTGGTCAGGGCGATCGTGGTGATGAAGAGGACGGTGATCAACCCGGCCACAACCGAGATCTCAAAAGCTCCAATATAGGGGGCCTTCATCCGGAAGAAGATGATCCCCAAGAGAAGGCTGGCCACCGCCAGGCAGATGGCCGCCTTGAGGAGGTCCCGGAAAAGGACGGCGGCTACAGATAACAGGACCAGGCCGCAAAGAAGCGCGATTTCGACGATCATTGTTTCAAAATCCTAATGAACCCAGCATCGTCTGGACCCCCTTGACCAGGGCGTCGGCCGCTGGCCGGATCCAGGAGTTGATGGTCCCGGCAAAAAATATTCCCGTGGCGATGCACAGCAGCGCGAGCAGGACCGTGGACACCGTCATCCAGAACGGCGCTTCCCGGACGGCGCTCCATTTCTCGTTGGGCTTGCCGAAAAACGCCTTGCGCTGGATGAGCAGATAATACCAGAGCGTCAAAACGCTCGCCAGGACGGCGATGAGGGCGAAGGCCCAGTGCTTTGCCTGGATGAGCGCCACGATGATGATCAGTTTGCTCCAGAAGCCGTTGAGCGGAGGCACGCCGGCGATGGCCAGGGAGCCGATCAGGGTCGTCCCGGCAGTGACGGGCATCCTCTTGCCCAGACCGCCCATCTCATCAAGGTTGCGCGTGCCGGTGGCCATCTGGAGCGACCCCGAATTCAAGAACAGCAGGCTCTTGGCCAGGGCGTGGTTGAAGAGGTGAAAGAGCCCGCCAAGAATACCCAGGGGAGTGCCGAGGCCGATGCCCAGGACGATGTATCCCACCTGGCTGATCGATGAATAGGCCAACATCCGTTTGATGTCGGTCTGACCGAGCGCCAGGAGGGCGGCGACAACCATCGAGATAACTCCCAGGTACATCAGGACCGTCGACAGCGCGGGTGTCAGCCCGAAGACGTTGAGGAAAACGCGGGTGAGGGCGTAGACGCCGGAGACCTTGATCAGCAGACCGGAAAGGGCGGCCGAGATAGGCGCCGGCGCCGAAGGGTGGGCATCCGGCAGCCAGGCATGGAAAGGCACGAGGGCCGCCTTGAGCCCAAACCCCAGGATGAAGAAGGCCGCACAGAGGCCCACCAGGTATCTGGCGTCCAGGGCCCGGAGTCCCTGCGAGACCGTCTCAAAATCCAGACCTCCGGTGACGCCGAAGATGATGACAATGCCCGCCAAGAGAAAAGCCGAGGCGACGGCCGAGAGCATGAGGTACTTGAAAGAGGCCTCGAGCTCATCTTGTCCGAGTCCGAAGGCAACGAGGGCATAGGAGGCGACGGCCGCGACCTCGAGGAAGATGTAGATCTGGAAAAGGTCGGTCACCAGGAGGAGACCGTTCATGCCGGCGAGCATGACTAGGAAAAGGGCATAGAAATTCGCCTTGGAGCCGTAATGGTCCATATAATCGATCGAGAACAGCGAGATAGCAAAGCCGACCAAGGAAACAGCGAAGAGCATGAACAGGCTGAACCCGTCCAGCATCAATCGGATGTTGATCGGTTCACCCAGCCAGGAGAGCTGCTGGACGGCCACATCCTGCCCTATGAGGCCGCGTCCCTCGAAAAAGACAAGCGCCAGGAGAATGATGAAGACGGAGTTGGTCAGGAGGTCGGGAAGGACCTTCTTGGATATCTTCCCGACGAGCGGAAGGATTCCCGCAACCACGAGCGGAAGCGCGATGAACAGAAAAACCAAAGCTCCTCCTCTATCTCAAGAGCAGGCTGATAATCCCGGCGACAGCCAGGAGCCCGCCGATGGACCAGGCAAGGTAATTGGCATAGTGACCTGTGTGAGCGGCTCGGAGAAGGCCCGTGAAGGCCCTCCCCACGGCCGTGATGCCCTTTTCATAGATCGCATCGATCGGCCGGTCGATGAGTTTAAAGAGAACGCCGGACAACCACTTAAGGAACCGCACGCCCTGTTCATAGATGTCGAAAACGCGCCTCTCGGCCAGGTCGTATATTTGCTTGATGACCGGGAACTTATGGACCGGCTCGGAGGCGAGATAGGCTTTTTGTCCCGCCTTCCTCCAGCCATAGAGATGAAGCAGGAGGGCGATGACCAGGCAGCCCACCGAGATCAGGGCGACAGGGTTGAACAGGGCCAGGGCATGGGTCGAGAAGTCGAGGTGTTCGCCCGCCTCGACATGGCCTTCCAGGATGGGTTCGATGAAACCTTTGAGAGGCAGCTTGTTGTAAACGCCGAACAGGATACAGAGGCCGGCCAGGGTCAGGATGGGGATGAACACCGGGCTCTCGCTCTCTTTGACGGCCGGGACATTCTGGCTGCGCGGGCCCAGGAAGACGGAATGTCCGGCCTTGAGGAACGAGGCGAAGGTCAGGATGGCCCCGACCCAGGCGGCGATGGCGAAAACGATGTAGCCCGTCTCGACCGCGCCGTGGAAGACCATCTCCTTGGAAACGAACCCGTTGAGCGGCCAGACCCCGGAGATGGCCAGGGCGCAGACCGCAAACCCGAAGGCCGTGAGCGGCATCTCTTGCCGCATCCCGCCGAGCTTCTTGAGCTCGGTCGTCCCGCAGCGGTGCTCGACACTTCCGGAGCTCAGGAACAGCCCGCATTTGTACATGGCGTGGTTGATCATATGGAAGATCCCGCCGGCAATGCCGATCGGGACGGCGGTACCGATGCCCAGGATCATGTATCCCACCTGGCTCACCGCGTGGTAGGAAAGAAGCCGCTTGAAGTCCTTCTGGATGAGGGCCATGAACACGGCCAGGACGATAGTGGCGGCGCCTATGGTCATGAGGACGATGGCCAGGGTGGAGTTCTTTTCCAGGGGGAAGAAATCCAGGGTGATCCGGGCCAGGAAATAGATGCCCAGAAGCTTCTCGAGGGCGGCCGGGATAAAGGCCATGACCGAGACAGGAGCATCTATAGCCGCGTCCGGAATCCAGGTGTGGAAGGGCATGGCGCCGGCCTTGCCGATCGCCCCGATGACCATCAGAATGAAGCTCACGGCCGCAAGCCCCTCGGGCTTCACGGAAATCTCGGAGAGCGTCAGCGTCCCGGTTATTTTCCAAAGGATGGCGACGCCCAGGATCATGGAGAAATCGCAGAAGCCGCCGAGGATGAAACTCTTGACCGCCGTCCGGTTGGAGTCCTTGCCGCCGATGGTGATCAGCCCGTAAAGAGTCAGCAGCAGGCCTTCCCAGAAGAAGATGAGCGGCACGAAGTTATTGGAGAGGGTGGCGCCGTTGGCGAAGGCGGCCGTCAGGAAGACATAGGCGTAGTATTCCCGCACCCGCGGGACGTTCTTCATCTTGACGGTCGAATAGAGCGCAATCAGGAACAGGAACCCGGCCAGCCCCAGCAGGATGAAGGCGCTGAAATGATAGAGCCGGAGGTCGAAGTCCACGCCGTTCCCCAGCCAATTGACTTTCCAGGTCAGGTTCTTAATCGTGAAGAAGGCGTACCCGAAATAGAGGAGGACGACTGACCCCAGGACCGAGATGACCTCGCGGACATACTTGACTCTGGACGGTATGAGGATGGCGATCAAGGCGATGGCCACGGGAAGGAGGATCGGGAGGAGGAGCATCGGACCTATCATTTCAGCCACCAACTGATGCCGGCCGTCGCTACCTCAGCCAGCTTCATGGGATAAGCGACCAGGATTCCTGCGGCGAGCGAGAGCACGGCGAGGAGGGTGACTACAAAGACCATGGACCGCGTCCCCTCGCGGGCCGGAGCCTTGGCATCGCCCAAGAAGACCTGGCTGAAAACCTTGAGGAGGTAGAACATCGTCAGGACGGCCGTGAACAGGGCCACGGCCGCGGCCCAGATCGCGCCGGCCTTGACGGTTCCGACGATAACCAGGAATTTGGAGAAGAACCCGCCAAAGGGCGGGATGCCGATGACGGAGAAAGCGCAGACCAGGAAAGAGATGGCTGTCAGGGGCATGGTCTTGATCAGACCGCCCATCTCACGGATGTCCCGCTTGTGGGTGGCGTGGATGACGATGCCGGCGCAGAGGAACAGTCCCGCCTTGGCCAGGCCGTGCATCAGGATGAAAAGGAGCGATCCTGATATCCCGTCAGGTGTCGCTACGCTGAACCCCAGGAAAATGTAGCCGATTTGGCTGACCGTCGAGTAGGCTAGGATGCGCTTGAAGTCGGTCTCGACAGTGGCCGCGGCTGCAGCAATAAGGCTGGAGGCGACGGCGATCCAGGGGATCGCCTCTTTCCATCCGGGCGGGATAGCGAAGGTAAAGAGAAAAATGCGGGCGTAGGCATAGACGCCGATCTTGACTAGCACGGCGGCATGGAGCAGTGCGGTGACGGTAGTCGGAGCGACGCCGGCGTCGGGAAGCCAGGTATGCAGAGGTACGGTGGCCGACTTGGAGAACATGCCGAAGAGGATGAGCAGGACGGCCGAGCCGGGGATGAGGGTCCCCCGCATGTCCATCAGGTCAAAGCTTTGGGTATTCCCATAGATCTGGACGAAGCCGAGGAGCATGACTACAGCTCCGAAGAACGTTACCAGGAAGGCCTTATCGGCCTTGAGAACGTGCTCCTTGACGCGGTAAAAACCGATCAGGCGCCAGCAGCTTATGGCAATGATCTCCCAGAAAAGGTACATAAAGATAAGGTTCGAAGAAAAAACGAGCCCCATCATCGCGCCGATGAAGAGGACGACCATTAGATAATACTCGTTTTGGTTCTCCTCATGGGCGATGTAGCCGAGCGAATAGAGGATGATCAGGAACCCGACAAAAGAGGAGACGATCGACATAAAAATGGAGAGCGGGTCGATGATCAGCGTGAAGTCCAGGCCCAAGGCCAATGTCCGCCGGAAGATCACCTGGCCGCCGGTCAGAGCGAAGGGGATGAGGAAGAGCGGCAGGGCGGCCGTCGCGCCGCCCAGGATCAGGGACCAGGCCGAGCGCGCCGACTTGGATATCCGGCCGGCGATGGGGATTGTGAAAGAGCCGATGACGGGGATGAAGATCGTTAAAAGAACTATAAGTTCGGTTCTCATTATGAAAAAAGAAGCAGAAAATAATAAGGTCAGAGTATATTGAGGACAATGCTAAAAGTCAATAAATTTCGTCAACATTTTGTAGTTCTTTCTCAGGCTGGAAAAAGCCTCTGACACTCGGCCAGGCCGGACATTTTTTTGTGAAATCTGGTTCGCCAGCAGAAATCTCCAGTCCTCGGCCTATCTCGGCTCTTGACCTGTCCTGGCCTTCACGGCAGTGAGCATTTTCTGCCAATAGAGCTTCAGGAAAGGGGGGTTGCTCAGGCTGTCCAGGGCATATCGGCGGTCGGCCTGCTCAAGGTCGAGGACCGCTGTGATCATCTCTTCCTGATAAAAACCCGCTTCGGCGAGCGGCAGGCCCTCAGGGTTGCGGATAAAGGACTGACCGCTCGACGTCTGCTTGCCGTCCAGCGACTGTCCGACGGTATTGGCCACGCAGTGGAAGATCCGGGTCGTCGGCCCGGCCGGCTGCTGGGCGCGACCGGAAACTCGCTTCCAGGCCACGGCTTCGACCTCATCGGAGCTGCAGGACGGATGGAAAAGCACCCTGGCGCCCAACATCGCCGGAAGCCTGTAGACCTCAGGATGACGGCCGTCGCGGCAGATGGCCAGCGTGCACCTGATTCCGTCGATTTCAAACAGGGAAAGCTTGTTGCCGCCCCGACAATATTTTCTCTCGTCCCTCCCGGCGAGATGGAGCTTCGCATACTCATGGACAATATCGCCGCTCGGCGAGATCACGTGGGCCAGGTTGAGAAAACGGTCGGATGTCTTCCTCAACGTACCGACGATGACCCAGACGCCGGCCTCTTTCGCGGCCCGGCAGGTTTGGGCGAGGGCGTTCCTAACCGCGCCGGGAGCCAGCTTGACGACATCTGGGAAATAATACCCGGTCAGGCTCACTTCGGGGAAAAGGACGACACGGCTTCCTTCCTCTGAAGCCAGGCTGATATATTGACGGGTCCGCTCCCAGTTTCTTTCCAAGGATTTCGTCCAGTGGAGCTGGACGCAGGAGACCTGCAGAGTTTTTGGCACTTTCATATCGGTTGTTCTTGTCCTCTCATCGTTTTTCGCTTTTCAAGGCCATTTCGACCGCTGCCTCATAGGGGATGGGAACGATCTGGGGGAAGTATTTCCCGGCGTTATCATTCATCACGATCGTTTCCGACCTCAGGCCGTCGATGAGGGACCTGGCCACCCGGAAATCGATGGGCGCGAAAAGGATGAGCCAGAGTGAGGATATCCTCGGAGACAGCACGGGGACTGGGATGATCCAGCGGCGAAGTCCCATCATCCGGGCCGCCCGCTGGAGCATCTGCTGGAAGGTCATCCTCTCGGACCCGATATCCACAACCAGGTTCTCCGCGGCCTCGAGATCCCGGCCGGCCGCAAGATAGCGGATGACGTCGCTGATCCCGATCGGCTGGGTGAAGCTGCGGACCCAGCGCGGAGTGGTCATCACCGGAAGTTTCCGGATGAGGTGGCGGATGATCTCGAAGCTGGCACTCCCGGCGCCGATGATGATGCCGGCCCGAAACCAGATCGTCTGGATCCGGTCGGGCCTCGAACTCAGGATCTCGCCCGTCTCGATCCGGCTGAGGAGATGCCGGCTGGCCGTCTCCTTGGATCCGAGTCCGCCGAGATAGATGATCCGCCTGACTTTCTGGTCGAGGCAGGCCGCCAGGAAGTTGGCCGCGCTCCGGCGGTCGAGCTCCTCGAAGTCCCCCTTGGCAGCCATGGAATGAATGAGGTAGTAGGCGACATCCACCCCGCTGAGAGCCCGCTCCAGGGAGACTTCATCGAACGTGTTGCCCTCATATACCTCGGCCCGGGATTCCGGCCCCACTTTTAGCTTACCCTTGTCCCTGACCAGGAGGCGGAGACTGATACCCGCTTCTTGCGCCAGCGCAATCCGGAGCTTCCCCCCTATATAGCCGCTCGCCCCGGTCAAGAGAACGTTCATTTTTAAAAGTAGGCGGTCAGGCCGACCAGGAGATAGTTGAACAGGGCGAAATTGTAAACCTTAGCGTTGTCGGCTCCGCCTTCCAGGATGCGGTAGCCCAGCCGAAGCGCCCAATTTCCGCTTTTTTGATAGACAAGGGCAAGCTGGACGTCCTCTGCTCGGCCTTGGGGCGCGGCCGCCGCGTCCCCCTCCAGCAGGAGCCCAAGCACGGAGGAGAAGCGCCATTCCAGCAGGAAATTAAGCAAGGGGACGAACCCGACATTCGTATTCTGGGAGGTCTTCTCGCCGCCGCTGATCTCGATGCCGGCGTCCCTGATCTTGGCAGTCAGCCCGAGGCCAATCCTCAGCCGTTTTCCTTCCTTAATCCCGTACCGCCAGCTCAACCGATAAGAATTGAAGCGATAGACTGACTCAAGGGGAGTGTTCGCCGGGAAGGTCAAGCCGTTATATTGGAGGGGAGAATCGATGCGGCCCACTCCGACCAGGGCGAGCGGAGCAAACAGGACCATAACGGTGTGCCTGGGATGGACCCGGAAACCCGCCCTGAGCCGGACAAAAAGCGAAGAACTCGTAGAGATGTCGTCGGTGAGCGAAAATAGGGTACCGGTATCCCCCGGGATGCGAACATCGCAATAGCCGGGGAAAACGCTTCCGGCTTCAAAATCCACAAACCACCTGCGCGCCGATTGCGCCCGCGCCGAAAAAACGCTGACGAATACCGCCAGCAGAGTCAAAATAACGGACCGTCGGAATTTCGTCTTCAGCATGAAATAAACTCCTTCTCTCTGCGCCCAGATCCTTGTCCGCAGTGCGGAACCTGGGGCTGTCGTTCGCCCGGGTTCATCTATTATACAGGAACCGGGCCGAAAGATTGGAATTCTCTTGACCCAGCCGGCCGATGGGAAAAGCGGCGCTAAAAGCCGGGGAGGGAAGCGACGGCTTGCTTGATGATAAGGAGGATATTTCCAGGGAATATTCCGAGCTGGAGAACTCCGTAGAGGCAGAGGAAGAGGACAAGGAAAAGGGCGGGGTTATCGACTTCGAGCTCCACCTCCCGCCCCGGTTCCCGCATGTACATATAGACGACGATCCGAAGGTAGTAATAAACTGAAACGAGGCTGGCCAGGACGCCGATGATGACCAGGGGAGTAAGACCGGCCCTGACGGCCGCGCTGAAGACATAAAACTTGGCCAGGAAGCCGGCTGTGGGCGGGAAGCCGGCCAGCGAGAGAAGGAAAATGCTCAGGGTTCCCCCGATCCAGGGGTACCGGAAGCCGATTCCGGCAAAATCGTCAAGCTCGAGATACTCTTTGCCCGTCTTGCTCATGCCGATCAAGGCGGCGAAGGCACCGATGTTCATAAACAGGTAGGCCGCCAGATAAAAGACCAGGCTAGCCCGGTCCTGGGAAAGGATGGCCACTAGCAGATATCCGGCGTGGGCGATCGAGGAATAGGCGAGGATCCGCTTGACGTTTGTCTGCCGCAAGGCCACCAGATTTCCGACAGCCATTGTCAGGACGCTGATCACCCAGAGAGCCCAGAAGAGGACGCTGCCGCTCGGGACCGAATCCCAGAAGTTCATAAAAAGCCGGAGCAGGACGGCGAACCCGGCGGCCTTGGTACCGACCGCAAAAAAGGCCGTGACCGGAGTGGGGGCGCCTTCGTAGACATCGGGCGTCCACATGTGGAAGGGGACGACCGCAATCTTGAAACCGAAACCGATAAGGACGAGTGCGACGCCGATCAGTCCCATGACCGAAGGACCGGCGGCCGCTCCGAATTGGGCGATGATCTCCGGCAGCAAGGTGGACCGTGCGGCCCCAAATAGAAAGGCCAGCCCCAAGACGAGGAAGGCGCTGGCAAAGCTCCCGAGCAGGAAATACTTGAGCGCCGCCTCGCCGGACTTCTCGTCTCTCCGCCGCAGTCCCGCCAGCGCATAGCTCGAGACGGAAAGCACTTCAAGACCTAGGAAGATCACCAGAAGGTCCGATGATGACGTCATGATCAACAGGCCGGAGAGCGCCAGCAGCAGGAGGGCGAAGAACTCGCCGTGGTTGGCATCCTGCTGTCCGATATACTTCAGGCTAAGCAGGATGACGAAAGCGACGGCCAGGCTGAAAAGAAGCGTCAAGAAGATGGCCAGGTTGTCAAGGGATAGGGCGCCCCGGAAATACGTCAGCTCCTTGTTCCAGGACGACACGGCCAGGAAGGAAGCGGAGGCAAGAATGGCCAGCGAGATATAGCCGAGATAGTCCCTTTTATCTCTCTTGACAAAAACTTCTAGGAGAAGGACGATGAGCGCCCCGGCGACGACAGTCAGTAGAGGGTGGAGGGAGGCGAGGCTGTCCATCCTTATTTCTTCTCCTCCAACCCGGTCAGAACCTGCTTGGCCGTCCGGTCGGCATCTGCTTCGACAGAACGGTCAATTTTCAGGTCTGTGGTCCGGACGCTTTCCCGGAGAAAAATTCCTTCCCGGTTGTGAACCCGGTCGAGGAGCCGGGACACGGAAGCATCCATCTTCCGCAGGAAAGTCTGCGGGTAAATGCCCATCCAGAACATCATTATGATGATGGGAATCAGATAGCCCAGCTCCCTTTTATTCAGATCCTTAAAGGAGCGGGTTTTCTCATTGGTGATCGGGCCATGCATGACCCGCTGGTACATCCAGAGGAGATAGGCGGCGGCGAGGATGACGGTCGAGACGGCGAGAATCGCCTGCAGCTGGCTCGTCCTGAAAATGCCGAATAGGCAAAGGATCTCGCCGACGAAACCGTTGAGACCGGGGAGCCCGACTGAAGAGAGCAGGCAGACTAGGAAGAAGGCCGAGAAGACCGGCATCTGACTGCTCACTCCACCAAAATCCTTTATGAGACGTGTATGGGCCCGCTCGTAGAGGATGCCGACGATTAAGAACAAGGCGCCCGTGCTCAGCCCGTGATTGAGCATCTGGTAGATGGCCCCTTGCACACCCTCGGTATTGAGCGAGAATACGGCCAGCATGATGAGCCCCATATGGCTGACGCTCGAATAGGCAACGAGCGACTTGATGTCCTTCTGGATAAGGGCCATCAGCCCGCCGTAGATGATCCCGATCAAGGCCAGAATGGACAGGAGCGGCAGGAACCTCTCCAGGGCATCTGGAAAGAGGGGAAGTGCGAACCGCAGGAACCCGTACGTCCCCATCTTCAGGAGGACGGCCGCAAGAATGACCGATCCGGCCGTGGGCGCTTCGACATGGGCGTCGGGGAGCCAGGTGTGGAACGGGAACATCGGCACCTTGATGGCAAAGGCCAACGCAAACCCCAGGAACAGCCAGCCCTGGATCTGGGGGTTGAGGATGAGCTTGTAGAAGTCGAAGATCTCGAGCGAATAAGTGCCGGTGGCTTTGTAGTAGAAAGAATACAGCGCAAAAATGGCCACGAGCATGAGGAGGCTTCCGAACATGGTCATGAGCACGAACTTCAGAGTGGCGTAGACGCGGCGCGGTCCGCCCCAGACACCGATCAGAAAGTACATCGGGATGAGCATCGCTTCCCAAAAGACATAGAAGAGAAAGAGGTTGAGGGAGACGAAAACTCCTATGATTCCCGCTTCCAGGAGGAGCATAAAGAGGAGGTATTCCTTGACCCGCTTCTGAATATATGTCCAGGACGAGAGCACGGCGATCGGCATCAGGAAGGTGGTGAGAAGGACGAGCCAGAGGCTGATGCCGTCAACACCGAGATGATAGTTGATTCCGTACCCCAGCCAGCCCGATTTCTCGACAAATTGAGGGTCGGCCAAAGCGCCATCAAAACGGAAATAGAGTGTCAGCGAGGCGACGAGAGTGATTAGAGTGAAGGCCAGCGCCAGATAGCGGTGGAGGATGGTCTTTTCTTTGGGGATAAAAATCAGCAGGATGGCCCCGGCAACCGGGAAGAAGGTGACAAAGCTCAGTATCGGAAAGCCCATTTTAGAACAACAAAACCCCCAGGAATATGACCACACCCAAGAGAAGGACCAGAGCATAGTCCTTGAGCAGGCCGCTTTGGAACAGGCTCAAAACTCTGCCCGCGAAACCGGTGGCGGCCGCTGTGCCGTCGATCGTCCCGTCGATGACCTTCAGGTCGAACTTGTCGTAGACGACCTGGGAGCCGCTGACCAGCGGCCTGACGATGGCAGCGTTATAAATTTCGTCCACATAATACTTGTTATAGAGAAGCTTGTAGATCTTTGGGAAACGGGCGACGATCCGGTGCGGCGTCCGCGGCGATTTGAGATAGAAGATATAGGCGATATAAATCCCGCAGATAGCCACGGCCACAGAGATCACGATGAGCAGCCACTCGGCGCCGCTGCTCACGTGGGCTTCATGGCCGGGATGGATGACCGGATCGAGGAAGCGGCTGAACAGGTTGGCCTTCTCCCCGAGGACGACCGGAAGCCCCACGTAACCCGCCACGATCGAGAAGAAGGCGAGGACGACAAGAGGGACGGTCATCACCCGCGGCGACTCGTGGAGATGGTCCTTGGCGTGAGGATCTAACCGTTCCTGGCCGAAGAAGGTCAGGAAGACCAGCCGGAACATGTAAAAAGCGGTCATCACGGCGCCCATGAGACCCAGTGCCCAGACGAAGTACTGCCCTTGGGCAAAGGCGTGGGTCAGGATGGCATCCTTGGAGAAAAACCCCGAGAGGAAGGGGACGCCGGCGATGGCGATGGCGCCGACGAGGAAAGTCGGGTAGGTGAGGGGCAGGTATTTTCTCAGCCCGCCCATCTTGCGCATATCGAGCTCGCCGGATAGAGCGTGCATCACGCTTCCGGCGGCCAGGAATAGAAGGCTCTTGAAAAAGGCGTGGGTAAAGAGGTGGAACATGCCGGCGGCGTAGGCACCGACTCCGCAGCCGATGAACATGTAGCCGATCTGAGAGATCGTAGAGTAGGCCAGGACTCTTTTGATATCGTTTTGAGTCAGGGCCATGGTGGCCGCAAATATGGCGGTCAGCGCCCCAACGATGCCGACGACATGGCCGGCCACTCCGGAGAGGGTGAACAGCAGGTTCATCCGCGAGACCATGTATACGCCCGCCGTGACCATGGTCGCGGCATGAATGAGAGCGCTGACGGGTGTCGGCCCTTCCATGGCGTCGGGAAGCCAGACATAAAGCGGTATTTGGGCGGATTTTCCGGTCGCTCCGGCGAAAAGCAGGAGGGCGATCAGGGTGGCCATACCCTGGGTGACGACCCCGCCCTCGATGGCCCCGGTGATCGCCCGGAAATCACCGCTTCCGACGATGAGGATGATGAAGAAGATGCCCAGGATGAACGCGGCGTCGCCGATGCGGTTGACGATGAAGGCCTTCTTGCCGGCATTGGCCGCGGAGTGCTTCTCGAACCAGAAACCGATCAGCAAGTACGAGCACAACCCGACGCCCTCCCAGCCGACGAACATCAGGACCAGATTGGCGCCCATGACGAGAATAAGCATGGCAAAGGTGAAGAGGTTGAGGTAGGTGAAGTAGCGCGTGTACCCCTTGTCATGGCCCATGTAACCGACCGAGTAGACGTGGATCAGGAAGCCGACGCCGGTGACGACCAGAGTCATGATCGAAGATAGGGGGTCCAGTTGAAGCGAAAGGTCGGCCCGGAAAGACCCGGACTGAATCCATTGGAAGAGAGTTTTAATGATGGGCAGGCTATCGGCAGAAATCCGAAGGAGACCGAAGAACGAAACGAGTGAGATCAGGAAGGAGGCGAAGACGGACAGGCAGGCCTGCCAGGAGACGTATTTCTTGGGTAGCCATTTCCCGAATACGGCCAGGATGAAGGCGCTGGCTCCGGGGAGGAGCGGGATGAGCCAAAACATCTCCATGGGCTATCCCTTCATCAGTCGCATGTCTTCGGCCTTGATCGATTTCTTCTGCCGGAAGACGAGCAGGATGATGGCCAGGCCGACGGCGGCCTCGGCCGCGGCCACGGTGATGACAAAGAAGACGATGACCTGGCCGGCCGGAGTGCCGGCCGCTTTGCCCAGGGCAATAAAAGCGAGGTTGGCGGCGTTGAGCATGACCTCGACCGCCATGAACATGGTGATCAGGTCGCGCTTGACGAAAAAGCCGATGATTCCCAGGACGAAGAGCACGATGCTCAGTCCGAAAAAGTAGCTGACCGGGATCATTCCTTTTCTTTCTTTTTTACGAGAACAATGGCGCCGACCAGAGCGGCGATGATCAGGACGGACGTGATCTCGAAAGGATAAAGATATTCGGTAAAGAGCAGACGGCCGAGCTCGGTCGGGCTGCCGATACTCGGACCGCCCGTCCGGCCCAGGGAGCCTAGCGTCCCGCGGACGGCCATGGCCAGTTCGACGAGGAGGAAGACCGCCAGAAATGCCGACAGGCCGAGAGTCCATCTCTTTCTTTCAGGAGCGATGCCCAGCTCGAGGTTGACCATCATGATGACGAAGATGAACAGGACCATGATGGCCCCGGCATAAATGATGATCTGCACAGCGGCGATGAAAGGGGCGTCGAGCAGACCGAACAGGCCGCCGAGGCAGGCAAAGGCGAGCACGAGGAAAAGGGCGCTATGTGCCTGGTTCTTGGAGAGGATCATGCCCAGGACCCCGCCGACGCACAGGATGGCCAGTACAAAGAAAAGGAAAATGCCCATTTTTAGGCTTCACATTATATTTGCGGCGTCCGGGAGGGTCAAGCGAATTTTCGATATATTTGGTTCCTTTTATCGTCGATTGGGAGCGGGTCCCGATCTAACCTCGAATTTACTTTTTGACAAACGGGTCCATTCTGATATAATGGCGTTGGTACCGCGGGGTAGAGCAGCCTGGTAGCTCGTCGGGCTCATAACCCGGAGGTCGTTGGTTCAAATCCAACCCCCGCTACCACCTTTTCTTTCCCTATTTTCCTTTGGGTTTTTTCTTGGGCATTCCATACCAGGCCATAGGCATCGGGCTCGGATTCCTGCTCGGCATTTGGGCTTTCATCGAGGCCGACACATTTAAGGGCCGCGTCTTCATTGCGGCCACGATGATCACGATCTTTTTTCTCCCCGTCGTATGGCGCCACCCTGCCGGCGGCAT
>Ga0315274_10004716_pt1 | contig 19984 bp, 10 predicted proteins | sample YL17G02_20_MG_FD_203700 | JGI IMG/M metagenome (GOLD analysis project Ga0315274, IMG submission 203700) | Sediment microbial communities from Yellowstone Lake, YNP, Wyoming, USA - YL17G02_20 | ecosystem: Environmental > Aquatic > Freshwater > Lake > Sediment | place: USA: Wyoming | collected... | reverse complement strand
GCCACACTGAAGGTGTTTCTGGATGCGTAACCTTTACAAACGAGAAGGTATAAGCCCAAACCTCATTGATATAGATGGTGCAGAATTCATTGTGCCAGAAAACATGAATACTCCTACAGGAGCTGACTGTATACTTGAAACTCTCATAGTCCGAGAAGATCTCGATGTAATTGGCTGAGCGTACAAACCAAATGTAGCTGTAGGTTGGATCATTCTCATTGAGAATATTGGTTCTTACTGTAAGCGTAGCAGCCACATCGAACTGAGATACATCAAAGCGTATATCAAAGCTGCCAAGGGATTGAAGGATTGGATCTGCCATTAGATCTCCAGTGGTGTTCCCGAAAGATTGGCGGTGGCAATCACACGATCACCCGCAAAGTTGGTTTTGGCTCCTGCCATTCTACTGATCATTGCCAGCATATCCGCTACCGTAGCATCATGATCACCAGAAGAGGCTGCAAAGTTCTTGAGGGTAATTGACTCATTGTTGTGTAAGAAACAGTATGATCCTGGTCCATGCAGAGAATTGGTCTGCCCAGTTATCAGCTTTACTCCAGTAAGGCCACTGGTGATCCACAACTTACCTTCGGTTGAAATATAGGGTTCACTCTTAATGACACTACAGAAAGTCTTTGCTCGATCCAGATACAACTGCTGTCCGGTCTGAACCACAAAGGCTTTCCACTCGGTATCTATAGCGGGCCAGTTATAAGCCTGATCTGTTGCCAAGATATCGCCCTTGTTCAACCCCCTGTTGATAGGCGCACTTCCCTCGTCTCCATCCAGCCATAAGAAGTCTGCGTAAGATATACCTGCACAAGATGCACCCTTGCTGAAACCAGCTCCATAACCTGGATAATGCTGTCCGTCAAAAGAGTTAGTCTCATTGAATGTGCCATAAGAGAAGAACTCAAAAGGTCCTCTAAGTTCCGTGGATCGAGTGATCTTATCTGTGTAGGAATAAATAACTCCATCAATGTCTACCTGCCCAGAAGAGGGAAAGGCTGCAAAGTCAGCCGGATCTCCCCCAGGCAGAAAGCCAATGATTGGATATGCTCCTAATGCAAAACTGGTAATGCGGAAGTGAGGCACATCAATCAGGCTATAAATGCCCACATGAAAGAGATCACTGTTCTGCACCAGTGTATTCAGGGAAGGATCGAGCAAAGGATTGAAGTCCCATGATAGAGGTCCATCAGCAAAGGCCCATCGATAGGTCAACAAAGGATCACCCCATTGATCTGCAGTCTGGATACGGATAGAGAAATCTCCATTTCGATGCTCAAAGAAAAAGGGAGTATCTACTGCAGGCGAGAAAGTATGAGTCTGTTCTGCCAGGACGGTCAGTGTTCCCTGGCGCACCATGAAGATCTGTGCCTTCTCCGTATTGAACCGAGCACCAATAAAGTTATTGGCATCCACCGCCATTCCAATTAAGCCGGCCCATGATCCAGTACCTGAGATCTGAAAGACACCGGCTACCTGAAAGCTAAAAGCACTATAGGGTTTAGCCGAAAACATAATGTTTGGTACACCCTTCTTGATTGATTCGAGCAAATTTACAGCCATAGTTCTCCTTTATGGAGCGTAATACCATAAGTGAACATCGTCTCCCGTAGGAGGATGAATATAGATATCATTTATTCTCCACTGACCATTTGCATTTTGTATCTTCCAAATATTAGCAATATTGAAAACAAGAAAACGATCTTCATAAGTAGCCCAGGGATAATAAAACGTATCATTCAAATTAGTCACAATTTCTTGAGTTGAGTAAGGAGTAAAAACTACATCTTGATGGGACCATCCCAATCTAGTAATACCATTCCATGTAAACTCAGAAGGATTGGGTTCTTGTTCAAAAGGATCATAAGCAGGCAACATATATATCTGATAATCAGGAGCAATACCTAATGCGGTTATATCTCCAGCCAAATGAGTAATGTTTAGGTGAAGTTCATAATCAAGTGAAGGACCAAGAACATCTCCATCGCAGATCATTCTAAAGACCCACTGAAGATCATTACTAGGATTTTGTCCGGCTTCATCTTGTGAACAATAACCTATATTCCGCTGCCAGTGTTCATATGGAGGTTCAAATGCTGATGCTTGAATAATTCCATTACCCTCATAAGTACAAACAGGGAAAGGATATAAATACCAGGGATCATTTGGGCCATGTGCTTCACAAGTTTTATACCATTCCCAAACTGGGGTACTAAAATCTGGTGATCCCTCATAAGAAACTTCAGCAATACCATACATATCATCATCCAGTGGAGGTGGCGTCATGGGACCACCAGGAATCTTAGTAAATGGGAAAACTTGCCAGATACTCATTGTTGGGCTATTCCTTGTATTGCTAAAGTTACTAGGGCCAAAGTATCAGCACTGTCTATATTAAAGAATAACCAATCCCCTTTATAGAGCTGTGTGGTCCATCCGGAAAGAGTATTTGTACTCTTATTGCTGCTGGCAAGAGTAGGAGGGTTTGATCCGGTAATATGATCACCGTCTACGGGATGGGTGCCTGAAGAGATTTGGGCATAAGTGCAGCGCCAGATATCAATTACTACGCTCCCTGAAACACCTGGGGAAGCCACGAGCTTTACTGAGTCCATCAAGCAATCAAAGGGAACTTCAACCCATCCAGCCATTCCTGTAGGAAGTACATCGGTATTATTTCCAATAGGAAAACTCCAGCCAAACCTTGTGGGTGTTGTAACCTCAGAAGGAATAAAAGGAATAATCGGGAAGTTGAGGTTGAAATCTGGCAGGGTGAAATCTGGCAGAATGGCAGGATTACTCCACTCAGAAACAAAAGAGGGAGCTGTAATATACATGGTAATTTCTGGAATATCAATGCGCTCTATAAAGTAAACCGTGGCAGTGGTGGAATGAACATACACACCCACTCGCAGGATCTGATCCCCTGCAAGAAGTTCTTCTATGTCCTCATCGTCTACAGCATACTCCACTGGATAAGTGCCGGTACCAGCACGAGAGTTTCCAGCTTTATATGTCTGGGGTGGATAGCTGATGCTGCTCACTGCTAAGCCAATCGGGATATCAATGGTTCTCTCTTCGCCATTTACACCCGTTCTCACTACCATAAAGGGTACAAAGTCATCATTTGGATTACCGGAAGGAGTATTGTCAGTTACATTCGGTATCTCGGCTGGCACTCCAATTCTGGACCAGCCGTAGATCTTGAGCGTAAAGGGAAAGACCACTTGTGGATAATCATCCAATCCCATGTGAGAGACTACATCTTCTGAGGTATGGGTATTGGTTTCATTTTCTGCATGGTGCTGAATCTGAAATGGAGTAACTGCACCCCACAGATCGCATGAGAAAGGTTCTGAGATCCCGTGAGACTGTGGAGCTGCATATAAATTATCCATTGCATCTACATCATCCTGCACACTCTCTTTGGACTGCAGCTCTAAATAGAATGGATAAGTGATGGTTGAGACACGCCATAACCCTTCAGGAACAATGGTAATTGAATAGGGTCGTACACCATTAGAGTCTCCTTCCTGTATCTTAGATAGGATAGACTGATCATATTGGGACCAGGTGAAGCTACCTCCAACTTTCACACCAATCGACAGGATCGCCACAGAACCAACCACCATTTGAGGACGGTTGGCAAAGTATTCATTGCCGTTAGCCAATGTAATATCCCAACCATTGCTAAGCTCTCCCTGGACTGTAAGTATATAAGCTGGATCTATATCCAGTTTATCGGCGTTGGTCTGGAAGTATTCCCAACTGGCTGGCTCCCGAATGGTTATATTTGCATCCGAGAAGATTTCTTGATCTGAATCAAGTCCCACCATAAGGCGTTTGCCTGTGGTGGAAAACAAAGTAAAGCGGTCTACCGAGAAGGTCTTACCATCATCACTCCAGATGGATAGATTGTAAGTGGCGCCTGAGTCAAAGCTGTCTGTTCTCACGAACTGACCTGCTATATGGATACGATTATTGCTGTCACTGATCACATTGGAGATGGCAAAACAGGTCAGGTCTTCAGGAAAGGCCACAAAGGTATCAGTCCATAAGCCAGTATCTAACCTACGTACTCCAATAACCGATCCATCTGGAGAACTTAGATAAACGTATAGAACTCCGCTTACGAGAGCCACACCTGCAAAGTTGAGTCGGCGTAGTTTTGAATAAACTTCACCCCCTTCCGTGATGCTATCTGACCATACTTCAGTTGGGAACATAAAACGATGCGCCCAGGTATCCGCAGTCCATCCGGAAGAATAAGTGTATAGAGTAACGCCAACGCCCCCATCGTCAATAAACAGATATACAGCATGGTTCTGATCGATTCCATAAAGTGATCCTTTCTTGCCAGGAGTGGCAATTGCACTTACTGCAGTAATTGAGAAATCAGATGGATTATAAGTAGCCCGAAACAAGTCTCCATTGTCATGGGAAAAGAACACATACGGAGGTACAACTGTAGGCCGGGACCAGGTGGGGCAAGCTAAATTACCCGAGTAATTCAGAGTATGAGCCGTAGGAGATCCTTCGGCATATAAGAGAATATTACCCCCCACAGCCATCACGGTTATGGCCTTATTCAGACTGGCATCCATTCCCATAGATTGGGAAAGAGGATTATCCAGATGGATACCTGCAGTTTCAGCATAAGCCGAAGCATTGGCAGTAACAAAGTCTCCTATAGGAGTAAATACTCGATTGCGATAAATGGATAATTTGGCACTAAGCCTGATTCCATCAGTATGATCGATTGCACTTTGTAAGGCCCCGGCAACAGTTCTCATGCTATAGCCGCCTTTTCCATAAACTGGATCGCAACAAAGAAACTGGCATCCTCACCCGAGATGATAGTAGTCAAAGGCTGAGGAGCGTAATCTCCTACCAGAAAACCGGTATGAGCAGTTCCAAAGTGATCCACCAGAGTAATCACATTGGTAGGACTGCCACCCGGATCGTTGAGTTTGTAATAAGTTTCCAGATCACCCAGAGTCCCATAATTGGCTGTGGCCTCGTCCGTAGTGGCAGTTTCCCTGCATCTGAGAACCAGTTGAGTTGTAAAAGTGATTGAGCCAATCGTCATATCCAGAGTGCCATCTACGGCCCGATCTACACTCTCATTCTTAGTAAGGGTGGGTTTATAACCTTCCATGATTACAGGATACTTGTGACCCTGAAAGACATTAGGATTACCTATATAGGCTGCCTGCTCTGTACTGTTTCTCAAGATGATATATCTTGTAGTCGTCATGCGTTTATCTCCTGATCAACCGTATCCAGAACAAAGGTCTTGAGCATACCGTTGCCCAGGTTGATAGTCAACTTGATCTGCTTCTTCTCTCCCTGACCCCTGTGATCAATCAAGGTATTCTGCCAGGGATTGGTAAGATGGTTGGGGACGATATATCCGGTACCACCCACGTTGAAGTTCTCTGGTCCAAACTCTCCTACTCGAACCATGCCTCCAGCGGCCTTTGATGGACCTTCCTGCCGATTCGGTGCTACAGTTGGAGAAGTAACCCGGTCACTTGATCCAACAATTGCCAGAATGTCATTCAAGAATTTCACAAAGGCAGCACTAACCAGGTTGACTCCACTGGCTTGAGCAGTCAGCATAGCATTGTAAGTAGCGGCATTGGTAAGTTCTGTTAGTTGAGCATCTTCCATCAGTTTACGCAGCTGGTTCTCTCGCTGCATGTAAGCAGCTTGAGCCGCCAGATTGATTTTCTCGAGCTGGTAATTGGCGATATATTCAGCACGCTGCAGTTTGATCCCCTCTTCTGTAAGTTTCTTATTCTCTTCATAGAACTTACGCTGCATCTTCTGTTGCTCTTCAGTCATCTTGAGATTTTCATCATGCTGTTTTCGATCCAGCTTGAAGCGTTCATCCTCAAGTTTCCACAGTTCTTTCTGCTGGTTCTTTTGTTTCTCAATCTGGTCGCCCTCTTCACCATAAACAATGGTATCGCGCTTCATCTGGCGTTCTGCTAAACGGCGATCTCGACCAGTCATAAACCGTACACCTTCTTGGAAGTCCTCTTGCTTCCAACCCCAGGACTGTTCACGCATCTGCTGGTTGTAGTTCCAGGTTTCCTGCGTGAAGCCACGCTGCATCAAGGTTCCCTGTCTTGCCAGTCCAGTCTGTTCCTGCCATTGGGTATTCTGAAGTTTGGTCTGTTTCTCTCCAAAACTCATAGACCATTCAGCTTGGCGATAACCTAACTTTCGCTGAGCATCTTCCAGGCCCCATTTACCACCTTCGTACAGATTACCAAAAGACTGTCCTGTTTGAGGATTGATAATGTTGTTATAAGCACTCAAGCCGACACCAGTGGTAAAGGCATAGCCCATCTGCTGTTGTTTCTGCTGCATCTGCATTTGCCGTTGCTGTTGCTGGAACTGCTCATCAGCCATTTGAGACTGAATACCCATCATCCCGCCGACTGTCTGACCTTGAGTGCCGTAACCAGAATAACCATTGACCATCGTTTGGATCAACGGGTTCTGCATGGCATTGGCACCCCAGATCTTCTGCGCTGTCTGTACTCCAGTAAGACCACCTGTAGCAGGATTGCCCCATTGCATAGAAGTCGAGAAGAGAGGTCGTCCGGTAGGTATTCCAGCCAGATCACCAAACTGACCCACATCTTGAGTTACAGCCTGCCAGGGAACCCGACCACCAGTCTTGCCACCCATAAAGCCTGGAACATTTGTGCCAGTAGCCTGAGCAAATGTAGTTGCGTATTCGTCGCCAGCTACAGCGGCGTTAGTGAGACTCATCTGCCCAACAGATACCTGATTCCTTTGAAAACCCGCAGTGTATTTCAGGATTTCATCATTGGGCATATTGAAACGATTCTGCATAAGCTGCGCCCACTGATCAATAGCAGAAGTAGCCATACCTTGTTTCTGAAGACCTAACGCCTGTTCCGGAGTAGCCACAAAGGGTTTGAGATTGCCCTTAATATCTTTGTATCCACCGTATTGACCCGTAGTAAGCTGTTCAGCTTCTCCTGCGCTCAGTCCTTGCATCTGCATTCTAGCTTGAAGATTGGTTACATCAGTACCAAACTTTTCTTGAATAGAGGCTTGAACTGCTGCCCGCTGAAAATCAGTCGCAGTCATCTCTTTGGGACCATAGGTCGCAACTCTTTTATTCCCTGATTGACTATAAACCGTTGTTGCCCCTGTCTGGGTAACAAAATTCAAAGGATTGGGCATGGGTGCGTTGAAACCAGCTAAAGATAAAGCTGTGGCTGCCTTAGCTTGTGCTCCGAGTACATTTTTTCCGGCATCACTCATACCAGAAAACTGCGAATCGAGCGATATCATCTTTGCCACATCTTCTGAAGAAGCGTCTGACTTTAGACTGCCAAACGGACTTCCAAACCAAGTGGCGGCGCCCAAAGATTTACGGAACTGATCTCCAGCAGTAACTGCCTGATAGATATCACCTCGCTGCATGGCTGGATTTGCCATAAGTTGAGATATTACATTTCCTGTAGGAGCTGCAGTAGCCTCATTCGGATAAAGCTGGAAAGCAGCACTACCAAGCATAGAGGCTGCAAGCTGTTCTGGATTACGGCCTACATCAAGACCTGTGGCATACTTTACAAAAGCATCATTATTCAAACTCATGTTATATTTTGCCCAGGTAGCACCTGCTTGAGCTAATGACTCGGTAGAAATTGCTGCAAGAGCATCCGATCCAGCAGCTGATTGTAAAGCCAGAGATAGATACCTATTGCCTTTTTCCTGGTCAAGTTTGAGATTTTGTATGATTTTAGCAGCTGGAGTTCCTTCTCCTTTTTGTTTGTTGATCTCCACCAGTGTATCTGCAAACTTTTTGGCTTCAGGATTATCCTGATACTGGTTTCCTGTAGCATCGAATAAACTTCCTACAGTTGCAATAGTAGATCCGACCGCATCTGTAAGAAGTGCTGCCAGGGATTTTGGAAAAGTATATCCTTGTGAACGTGTTGGAATATTAGGAGCTCTTTCTCCCCATCCACCCTTCCCGCCTCTTCCGGGCTGTTGACCATTCATCAAAGCTGTAGCATTGGCTATGGCTGTCTTTTCCTGATCTTCACGAGCGCCATAGGCATTCATGGCTGTTACGCCTATTCCTGTACCAATACCTAAAATAGCCGCAGCGCCAAGACCCCAACCACTAGATGCAAGCCCTGGAGCAATTGTTCCCATCAGCCATTCTGCAGTAGCAAAACCACCCATTGCAGAAACAGCAGTCTGGCCCATCATATAGGTGCCGGGTTGTTTCTTCATGATCTGGTTTTGAGCAGTTCTCAAAGCCGCATAACCAGTTCCACCATATTGAGTTGCCAGTATTCTTTGATAGGCTACTTCTGGATTGGTACTTAGAGGAGTTCCAAACTGTTGAGAAAAAGCTCTCTCAAAAGTTTGTTCCATCTGGATGCCTTCTTTGTAGCCAGTCTCTAGTGGCGAAGTAATAAGACCACTCATAGTACGCATGTACATCATACCGAAACCACCCAATATGCGTCTGGCAGTTCCTCCTACTCTTCCGAGAGCTTTAGATATTTCATCCGGAGGTTCAGCCACGGCTGTAGCAGCAGCTTTGAAAGTACGCACCTGTTCAGGACTTCGAGCTAGAGTTCTCTCATAATCAGACAATTCTATATAACGGTCTTTGTCAAACCATGTTTCCCCAATAATCTCTTTGCCCTTAAGTGTTCCTTCTTCAGTAAAGTATTGAGATTCGGTAGCACGTGCTGCCTCAAGTTGTTCTTTTGCCTTGATGCCCTTATCGAAAGCAACAGCTACTTTAGCTTCGGCTTCAGACATTTTCTTGAGTTGAGACATATGGTCTTCACTGACCTTAGTAACACCATTGATAGCATCTCCAAATTTCTCAGACGCTTCTTTAGCTTTACCAACCTGATCAATAAAGGCTTCCATTGTTTTCTTGTAACCTTCAGGATCTGAAATCTTCCAGGCCGCTTGTCCTATTTGCTCTGGAGTAAATACGTCTTTATCCATCTTCTGACTTTGAAGAGCCAATTCACCAATAGCCCTAAGTTCATCCGGAATAGCCTTTTTTCCAGAGAGTTTTACGGCCTGACCAGCCTCTTTAGCCAGTTCTATGTATTCAGGTTTAGTAATAATCTCATTGGCAAGTCCAGCATTGGCAGGATCAGCCAGTAAAGAAGTAAGAGGATCGTTCTTAGCCGCCTCTCCTACCCTTGCTCCTATTGATACTCGAATAGCTGTCTCCAGAGAAGTACCTCCACCAGCAGGATTCTTTATCCTTTGAGTTACTTCCTGATTGAATTTACCGAAGAGGCCACTTACTGCAGTCTTCGAGAGTTTGGATACATTCCCAAAAGCGGAGATATCCAGAATATCTTTAGCAAGAGGATTGGCTGTATCTGTGATCTGACCAACCATCTCCATAATTTCCAGGGCATGGGTATTACCTGGATCAGCACCCAATACTGCTATGGCTGCACTTTCAGCTTGTCTGGCAAGAGTAGTAAGCACTTGAGCTTTTTGAGCTGTCATAGCAGCCATAGGCAACTGACCAGCAGCCCAATCTGCGCCACGGGTATCTCCGCTGATCAGGCTGATCCGGTTAGCTAATCCACCTGGGTCAACTGCCTCTGCAGCTACATTTACATTACCAAACGAGACACCCTGTCCTAATACATTTCTGGCAGCTTCAGCCTGTCGCGAGATATCTCCTTTGGTAGCATTGAATACTACTTCAAGGTCATTGAAACGTTTCTCAGGGAAGAAGGGCATCCGACTTGTACCAGCTTTTCCTCTAGGAGGATAATTCCTGGCTACTGTATTCAATGGATCGTTTGGATCTGGAGGAGTGACAGCTTGTGGTGTGGTTCTATCCGGAGGTATTGGAGGTTGAGCTCCACCATTTCCGGGTTGCGCTATTAGAGCAGGACTAGTAACATTTACGGTCTGGGCACCTTCTTTGACAACTTGTTGTTGAGCTTCTTGAAGACTCATCCCCTGATCAACCAGTTCCTGTACTCTTCCTCGATTTATGGCTACAGTAGCAACTCCGGTTGGAATACCTACGGTTTGTGCTGGCTGTGCAGTACCTATAGAACCACCTTCGGCTAACTGGTAATCAAAACCAGCCAGTTTACGCATATTACCCTGAATGTTTCTCAGGAAAGGACGAAGAGCTTCTGGGGCATTCTGGATGATGGTATTAGCCTGATCAGACTGTATCCATTGATTGGCTGTCTGGATACCACCATGAAGGGTACTGGCTCGAGTAACTCGATTCTGCTGTGCCCTTTCCATAACATCACTCATAATCCAGGGGTTGTCTTTCATACTCAATTGGGTATCCACGTTGATACCATTCAGGCTACCCCAATTGAGAGATGCTTTCTCTGTCTCTGAAAGATCCTTATAATCTGCTGGTCCACCTGCACCCACATTGGGTAACGCTTCAATATCCGAGGATTTACGTCCCATCCTGGCAAGAGCTTCAGCTGCAGCCGGTGACGCTGTAACACGAGCACCAATGATATTTTGAGCTTTGGCTGCAGCCACGAACTTCTCGATTTGAGGAGCACCTGTAATGTTGGCAGAAACTGCCAGATCCGTAAGTTTATCCATTGCGTCTTGTCGCTCAGCAGGATCTTTACTCTTGAGTTGTTCTCCTAAAAGACCAATGACTGCCATTGAGGTCTTGAGCTGCCATTTGTGTTCCTCTCCTCGACTGGCAACTGAAACCCCTGTTTTCATCTCCAGCACCTGGATCTGTCCTTCTGGAGTAAGTGAGATAAAGTCCGGATGAGCAACAATATTGTAAAGTTGCTGATCATCCCCACGGTAAGTTACATCTACTCCCCTACCTCCTCCGGTATGTCCTATTCCTGTAGGAGCACCATATGCAGCACCACCACCAAACCAGGCGCCCATACCCTCTTCAGCCAGTTTGCCACGATTGATGGCTTCATCTGCCCACGGAGTAGGATTAGCCTGATTGACAATCTTTTCCATGATTTTGACGATATCACCAGACTTATCACCACCATAGGCTTGAGCAGCCTGCTCCAGAACACTTCTGGCAGTAGAATGAATCTTTTCTACATAAGACTGTGGACCGAGCATCATCTGACTGGCTCGTTCACGCTGAGGAGTATTCAAGCCAAACATATCCTGAAAGACTCCCAAACCCTGTTCGGCATTCTTATTCTGATATTCCAGGCGTCCGTATTTCTCTAAGTTACCCCGTATCCAGTTGCCTATAGAAGATTTATCTAATTTACCTTTAGCCAGAAGATCCAATGCTTCTGGAATATTACCTATACCCATAAGCCGAGAAGCGTTATAGATTAGGTTCCATCCAGGAGCTTTCTCTAGGAGATTGCCACCCAATTTCTTATTCCATTCTTCAGGTAAACCAATCTTGTTGTCTCGAGCATTGACCCAGGCATCCCCAAAGAGAGTAATCATTGCTGGCATTCCCTCTATTTGTTCACGATCAGCACCCTTGATGGCACGATTAAGAACACCTAACTGAGCTTCGGATATTGCCTGAGCATAAGCCTGTTTATCACCCTTGAAATCTTCCAGGCTGATGGTCCCTGTATGTAGATTGAGATCTACCAAAAGCTCTTTTGGTTTCATTCCCATAGGAGTAAAAGAAGTCAGTAACTCATTAGGAGTGGTAAATTCTCCTAAAGGCTTTACTGCTTCCTGGGCCAGTTTTCGGGCAATGGTTTGGTAAGTAGAGGTTTGAGTAGAAGGTTTGGATATACCATAATTGCCCATCAGGATATTCATGGGATCGGTCCAGTGCATCTTATTGGGATCATTGGGATCGCTGCTATCTCGTTCACCCCAGGTCATATCCCATCCTTTGGTTTCATTGCCACCCTTGTGAATATTGGCTGTCTGGAAAGCATCCATAAAAGGCTTGGAGATTGATGTAAGCCGGTCCAGATAGGACTGGTACTCTTGAGCACGACCACCAACCATTGTGGCAATATCTTTTTCGCTCCATCCAGCCATAGCTGCACCAGCTTCGAGTTTACGCACGAGGTTGTAAGATGTGCCCATACCCATCTTTGAGCCAACTTCTTTTTCGGCGGCAGTTATTAGACTCTCATAAGGAACCCAACCTGAGCGATCTGTTACCTGCTTATCTATCAAGGATCTGGCGGCCTTAGAAGCATCAAACCTCATTACGCCACCCTCTTTTACCAGGCCTCCTCTAAAGAGATCTTCCATCTGTTTACCATAAGCATTGAAAGACTCGCGTTGAACTGGATCTGGAATCAATCTCCGGTATACACCCTGATCGTATTCTCCAGCCTTATAAGCATTTCCTTGATCGATGGAACGCTGCATTTCTTTGGTATCGGTTCTACGTACTGTAACATGACCGCCTTTATCTTTACTGACTCCCAATGAAGCAAATAAGGCTGCAATATCTCCATCAAAGTCACCAATAGTCTCAATCTCTCCTAATTCAAAACCGACCCCAATAGAATACTCTCCTAATCTAGAGCCTGTAAATTGAGTTAGATCCACCCCTCTTTGCTGAAGTTGTCGATCCGTGACGATATTTACTGGAAATAGGGAATCATGTCTGCTCTCTTGAGGATAACGCATGAAGACACCCGAAGTCTTACCAGACCTGAGTTGTTCGGCATAGGACTCAATTACTTCCTGCTGACCCCCGTATCCATAAGAAGTAGCTGCTTTTACAGACATACGCATGACTTCTTCTGGACTTACATATACTTCTCGTGGCTTCAGCCAGGGCATGTAACGATAACGATCCGTGATCATTCCAGGGACTTCTTGTCCGGTCAATCGCTTCATGGTATCGGTCTTGCCACTAAATTGCTCCCCATAAGAACCATAAAGTCTGGCTAAAGCTCTTTCGCTGTTTGCTCCTCCAGAGATACCAGTCTGGTTGATCGTCTGAGCCAGAGCTGCACGATACAGGTCTGTGGTATGAGTAATGTCCGTACCTTCAGCATTGAACTGAACTGTATTCATGATTGACTCAAAAGAAGGCAAGTAAGGATGAGTACCCATATTGGGATTGAATAGAATCTTATTGGTGGGTAATCCAGCCTTCTTCATCAATCTGCCAATTTCAGCAAACTCTTTTTGAGTTACAGTCTCCTGTTTTCTTTCCAGCAAAATCATTAAAGCATTAGAGGTCTTTGCTTCGGTAAGAGTTTCTCCAGTTACAGTAGAAATACGTTCTCCGGAAAGAACATTATTCTGTTCTGCAAAGGCAGTCTGCGCCCCATAATAAAGACCCAGATCCCGCCAGGACTGCTCGTATGATTCTCCTCTGCGTTTACCAAATCTACCTGGAAGAGTTTCACCATTCTCTCTATTGCGATCAGGACCCATATAGACTCCCATCCGTTTTGCCAGAAGGGGGTCCATAACATTGATACCAGCCATCATCTCATAATTGGCAGCGACTGCAGCTCCGGGCCACTCTGCAGATGCACCCATAGCCATCGGTAGAGCAAATGCAGCTCCTTTGAGTCTTACATCAAAGTAAGCCTCTTCAGCTCCGGGTACAGCATGGGGTTCAGAAGGTCTTTCATACTTCATGGGTCGATCAAAGACAATACGCCCATCTTTGACAACTGTCTTGAGTTGTTCTGAAACAGGAGTACCTCCAAGTGTCCTGGCAGGGGCACTAACCATATTGACATCATACATGGAATTGAAAGCACCCAAGGCTGCTTGTTGAGCCCTGGTTCTCTCTATAGCCTGATTTTTGGCATTCATATTATCAATATCAGGAGAAGTCATAGCGCTAGTCATCCAACTCAATACATCTCCACGCCAACGCTCAATCTGAGATTGGTTATAACGACCAATGGGTGCTCCCCCTGCAGCACCTGTATCCACCCAACCCATGCCAATATTCTTTAGATTGGATTGATTTCTCTCTGATCCAGCTTCTGTTCCATAAATAGATCTGAAAATATCGTTGATTACTTCCCATGAAGAAGGCTGCTGCTGCCCCTCGTTACCCACTGACATAAGAGGAGCCAGGGCAGCTTCATTTAGACCCTTCTTTGCCAGACCTGGAATTACAGTATTTGTGATATGCCGTTGAACTTCAGCTGCAGTCATTCCTCCAATCATTCGATCTGGAGTTGTCCCTAAATCTTTAGCATACTGAGTAAGTAAATAAGTTTGCTGCTTCAGAGGAAGAGCCAGCATACTGGCAGCAAACATGGCGCTGGCTTGCTTGACCTCCCCAGTAATGACAGATATTTGTGTTTCTCTACCCCCTATATCCATTGAGAACTCCTGTGGGAGCCAGGTGGGATAAGTCTTTTGAGCACCAGCAAACTTCACATCAGTATGCTGCATTCCCTCTACTTCCAGGCGAGCTTCAGTAGCCGTAGGAGATGTGATCACACGCAGGCGCTGCCTTAGAATATCTCTCTGATCAGCAGGTACCTGACCTAAGATATTATTCATGATCTGTTCACGGATCTGGTCATTCACTGTAACTACAGTTCCAGGAGCACCACCCTTGTTGCTGCCCAGACCTGTATTTGTGTCATAATACTGAGGTAAGACTAAGTTTAGATTAGAGACGCTCATGGGACCAGAACTGGTTCCAAAAGAGAGAGGTTGAACTTCCTGACCTGCTTCTTGAAACGAACCAATAATACGCCGTTGATTACCACCCGTTGTACCTGCAGCTCCGAAGAAATCTGTTCCTAATGTAATCGTACTTTTACCTGATCGAAGATCTTCTATCCTTTTACCAATAGCAATATCCTGAACCTTGTGAATACCAAATCCCTTGATACCTTCTCGATCAAAAGCTCCGGTATAGGCAACACCTGAACCTGCTGCAGGGATACCCGGAATAAGAAGACCCATTCCCACTACATCATTGCGAGCTGATTGCTCTCCTGGCATAAGACCGCGCAGGGTCATATATCTGGCACCCTGCAAATAAGCATCCGATACCTGCTCAGGTACCAATGCTTCATAATTCGCATTGAGAGGAGTGGTCAGGTTGCGGCTGGAAGTCATACCTAAAGTACGACCCTTCATGGAAGGCTCACCCCCACGTACATTCAGACTGTAGATCTCCAGACCACCCTGATCATTGTAACGATAACCACGACCTTCAGATGAAAGCATCCATGAGCCACCCTCTTCTGGCTTACGGAATACTCCTCCTACAGCTCCAATGGCTTCCCAGAAACTCTTAGGTTGTGCTGGATTTTTACCAATGGCAGGTCTTCCTCTTTGAATAGGGTCCCAATTTGCTACGGAGATACCACCACCCACGCCGGGATTACCTGAAGACCGTACCTGACCATAAAGGTCAATCATCAACTGCTCCATTTCAGCAAATTGAATGGGAAGAATGCGAGAGTTTGGATCAGTATTATGAATGGCTATTCCGATCTGATTAGCCATAGCCTGCTGCTCCAATGGTCCAGTCATGCTGGTTTGCATGGGGAAACCAACTGGAAACGCATACTGTTGTGTTTGCTCTGGTCCTAAAGGAGCACCACGTCCTAATACTTTTTGAAATGCCTGGTTGACATTATAGGTATTTGGATTTTGAAAGTTTTTCTCTTCCTCGTAAGTCCTAAAAGCCTGCTGAACCATCTTTCCCAAAAGCATGGCAGGAGTATTGTAACGGTATCGTTCTTCAGCTGGTTTATCCGAAACAATATCTAAATAGGGATTGATAATATAACTGGCACGTTCTTGCCCAGGAATATTATTGGAAGTAAGCAAACGTACAGTTTGTTCTCCCATACCTTCATTCTGAAGACCTGGAGCAAGATAAACACTAAGTACCTGCCCAGAAGATCCTTGTAGGCGAACATTCAAGAGAAAACGATTGGGTGACTCTTGGATAATATCAAATTCGCTGGCAGATAATATTCCAGAAGAAATAAACCCTTCTGATAGGATCTGCTCAAATGCACTGGCAGTTTTCATCCCTGGTCCGGGATTTTTCGGTTTATTCTTAGTCCCTGGTCGTCTTCCCATTACATTTTCACTCCTGTAGGAGGATCTGGAATATTAGTAAATATCATTCTGGTTTCCATCACCTGACCTACTTCCAGTAGCCAAATATGCGGTTGATCCATAAGACCACCGGCTACCAAAGGCAATTTCATCTTTTCGCACATCTCCAGCTTGATCAGGGCCTCTGGCTTCTCGATGGATCTTCCCTTCATGTTCATACCCATCTTACGCTCATTGAGCAGGCCGTAATATTCTTCCAGAGCTTCACATAGTTGCCCTAATTTTAGGGCAATCAGTCTTCCCCCAAGTTTTCGCCTCCATCGCCAAATGCCCAATCGGGATTGACGATCAAGACTTTCTCGTGAATCTCTTCGCAAACATCAGGGGGTAACTCTGACCATGCCAGCCGAAAGGCTTCAGCAGTCATATCGCACTTCCCGTTTGAGAAGTGAAATAAAGGTTTCCCACTCAATCCCAAAATGTTGCAAGAAGACATAGTTAGCCGAACTTCAGTCCGATCAATAGTCGGTTTGGAGTACCTGAAGATCAGCCGATCTGCTTCAACGTCCGGACGGATCTCACGGATAATCTCGTTGAAAATATTTGAGCGTGATTCGTGCTCACCTTGAGCAGCCTGTCTTATTGAGATAGTTGTGGGGTCGCCATCGGGATTATATTTCTTATCAGCGCGTTCTAAGGTAAATGTTTGTTCTGTGCGAGCAATCAGTTGATATGGCATTTCATCCTCAATTGTCGGGGCGGTGGGGAGGACCGTAGTGGTCCTCCCCTTCGATTAGTAAAACAAATTACACAGTAGGCCAGATGTAGGAGTCTTCCTCATTGATCAGGTCAATGGTGGTGTAGTCGCCTACACCTGCATCCAGGGCAATCCCTGTGAAGCGCATCATAATTGCCTGACCAGCAGCCAGGACTGGAGTTCCGTTCATCTGCCATAGGATCTGGGGTGAAGTGATCTGCAGGCTGTATTTCTGCCCACCCGCAATCACACCCGAGCCAACCATTGTAGCAACCATCTGCCCGGTGAGAGGAGTAGACTGCCACACGGTCCCGGTTTTACTTCCGGTGGTGATGGCGCGGTACACATCAGGATCATTCCACTTTACGGTGCAGTCATAGGTCATCTGCCTGGAAATGATGGTAATGTCCTCGATAGAGGGATCTCCGAAGACACGTTCCTGGCGTAGATCCAGTGGGGTATTTACCCATCCAACCTGAGCCGCTACCACTGGCAGTTCGACTTCACTGATAGCACCACCCGAGAAGGTGATCCCACCACCCGTTTCGCAGCCTACCGGAATGGAGTCCCAATCCTCGTAGGTGTTGACCCAGGACCAACCAGAAATGGAATCTTCCTGAGCAAAAGTACGGCCCAGAACATCCATACGGCAGCTTACCGGACTGTCATTCGGCAGGGTGAAAACAAACCCTAACGGCTTGCAGCCGGTGTAGGTTTCGCCCAGATCAGTCGCAGCATCGGCATCCTTCTGAGGAATGTATTTGCGGCATGAAAGCCACTTTACCGCAGATGGACTGGTGCTTTTGGGCACGAAGGAGTGTTTCATTCCCAACCGATACTTAATCGTGATCTTGTCACTAGCAGTTCCGGTGACTTCCGCTATCTTGGTTACAGTCTTGAATTTGGTCCCTGCACTTGGTAAAACGATAGAACCCACGGCTTTGGCAGTAATCGTAAAGGTTACTACCAGGGGTTGATCCAGATTATCTGTGCCTGTGACCGTGATACCTGCAGTACAGGTAGTTCCTGCAGGAGTTCCAACTGTCAGTGAGACAGAAGCCCCACCCGCAGGAGGAGCAGTAATCGCTGTCGTAGTATCAGTTGGAGAACCAACCAGAGTGATTTCGGCGTGAACGTTGGTACCTGCAATTGGAACGGATGACTTGCAGTCACCCACACCAGCATAGAGCAGCCAACCGATCACATCTTCCAGGCGTGGCATAAACGTGGCACCACCGGCGACAACGTAGCCCGCTTTGTACGGAAAGGTTGGGAAGGGTCCACCACCAACTTCGAGTGGGCCTACCCGTTGATCATCGATCACACCCAGGTCAACCAAAGACGCCTTGTGGCGATACCATTTGGGTGTACCGGGTAGTGTGGTCTTTGTGAGTTGGGGAGCAAATCCCCATATTCCATCAGCAGCAGTAACAGCCATTGTAATCTCCTTGAAGATTAAGTAGGATTTCTTTCGGTCAAAACTTGCCAGAGGGCCTTGCCTCTCCAGATATAACTGGTAGGCGGTCCTCCGGATTGAAAGTAGGTGTTGCCATACAGGAAAACCAGAACAGCGTGTTCTCCGTAAGGATCTCTAAGATCGGAAACTCTTACTTTAGGGATACATCGTTCTATGCGACCCATGACCTTTCCAGCAGCTCGTCTGGCTTGATCCTCCGTAAGGGAAGACATTACAAACGAACAGTTGAGCTGGATACTACCCCTTCTCCACCACATCTCTGTTCCTCCGATTTCTCTCGCAGGAACACTAAACCCAACCTGATACATCGTGCGTTTGAGATCCACATTACCATCCATATAATCTGGATCATCCAGGGTCCCATTCATTACTGCAATGGTGACACCTTTAGCGATCTCATCGTCCTGAAAGCGTCCTGCCTTGACTGCTGCCCGAGTAGGATCAGAAGACCCCACTTCAGTACGACAGACTACAGTAAGTGCCTCTACAAAACGATCTACGATCTGAACGGTGATTTCATCAGTGGAGCTCATCGATTTCCCTTTTGATAGGCAGGCAGCAGATCCATTTCGATCTTGAAACGCTGCAGGAAGTAACTCGACATATCTTTCATTGGGTTCATGATAGGGGTGCCCGAATCTACCTGAACGTTGTACTGGCGCACATTAGCCGCCGCCGTTGCCTTTGGAAGCAAACAGTAAGAGGCGATATAGTACGTCAATCCACCATCCAGCCAGACCGGGGTTGGAAAAGAAGTAGAGTCATCTACGGGTTTGATCCAAGAACCCGCATAGTGAACCGTGAGGATTTGATTGACAGGCTGAGGCGAGACGAGTGAGACACTTCCCATGGGAAATTCAACCCATTCATTACCATACTGGCGAGTGCTTTGCGAGATTGCTCCAGAGGCCATGAGTGACTCCGAGAGATATCCCTTGCCATCATGTACTGAAATGACACGGTAGTAATCTTCAGGAAGTGCAAACAGGGTTAGAGCCCCATCGCCCATAAAGGTGATGGTCTTTCTTTGAGCAATCCAGGGTAGCACCGCATCCAGGGCGACATTGATCCCATCATTGATCAGTTCTTCCGAATAAGTAACCTCTCCGGAGTCTCCAAGAAGTGCTCTCACGCGTGTACGCATCAACTCACGGTTCATGTTGTTATCCCAGGAATGAGAGTTCTACGATATTTTCTCCGTCAGGAGTTCCTGCCAGAGGATAGATATTCTTACTAAGGGAAACATCTATTGCTATGGTACCCGCATCGTTGGAACCGTCATAGAAGTGGACCAGAAGCAAGCCAGCATTCAGCAATACTTTGGGAAGCCCAAACTTATTGACAAACCCAACTCGCACCCGATCATGCACCACACCAGTCACAGTATCGACAGAGGTACCTGCAGTAATAACACCTGTTGAGGTCCCATTTGCCAGGGCGATATTGAGAGTACCATCATCAGCCTCTTCGGTCTTACGGGTCAGGATAATGGCAGTGGTTTCGCCGCTTACATCGAACATGGCGAGCACATTAGCATCTATACTTAGAGCATCCCGGACTTTTCCGGCCCAGACAGAGGCCGAATCGCCCGTGGTAGTAGGGATCAGTTTGGGCACACCCGTTCCGGTCATACCGGCTGCGGTAATGGTGACACTGACTGTACCTGAAGCAGCCGATAGGGTTCCATTGGCGGTAGCAGTTTCCTGCTGTTTACGTCCTGTATGGGT
>Ga0315274_10004715_pt1 | contig 19984 bp, 17 predicted proteins | sample YL17G02_20_MG_FD_203700 | JGI IMG/M metagenome (GOLD analysis project Ga0315274, IMG submission 203700) | Sediment microbial communities from Yellowstone Lake, YNP, Wyoming, USA - YL17G02_20 | ecosystem: Environmental > Aquatic > Freshwater > Lake > Sediment | place: USA: Wyoming | collected... | reverse complement strand
ACCTTCATCGCGATATCGTACTTTTCGGCTTTGTAACCGTACGTGCCAGCGAGACCACAACAACGCGCGCTTCCTTCGCGCACATCCAACCCAGGAATCAACGACATCACATCGAGCGAAGGGCGTCCCATGCGATGCGCCCGCGCCTGACACGAGACATGATACGGCAACACCATTTTCAATTCGCGAAAATCCGTATCCAACTTGTCTTGCTCAAGCAAATCGCGCAGCCACTCCGACATATCCCACAACGCTGACCTGAGCCGACGCGTTTGATCGTTTTCGATGTCAAGCATCTCGGACGCTTCTTCGCGCAAAACCAAAACACAACTGACACTCGTGCCGACAATCGGATAACCCTGGTCGGCATACGGCAAAAGTTTCGCGATGTTACTGCGGAAGAGTTTTTCGGCGGCGGGAAACTCGCCATTGTTCAGCATCGGTAGAGCACAACAATTCTGCGGCGGCACAATCACTTCGTAGCCGAGATGCTCCAGCACCGCGACCGCCGCTTTGCCGACTTGCGGCTCGTAGTAATTCGTCGAGCAACCGTGAAAGTAGACGACCTTCTTATCCGATTTCAAACGCGGCATGCGGCGGAACCACGCCTCGAAACTTCCCTCGGTGCTCCAACGCGGAATCGGCGCGTGGCGCGCGACGCCCATAATCTTCTCCGCCATGTATCGGCTGAAGGGATTATGGAACCCCAGATTCGCGAGGTACGGCGCATAACTGCCGATCTTGCCGAGTTTCTCGTTGCGCCCAAAGAACCAGTTGCGAAGTGGAATACCGCGATCCGCGACGATTTGCGCTTTGGCGCGCGCGTTGATCTCCGCGATCTTGACGCCGCTTGGACAAACTTCGTTGCAGACACGGCAGGCGGAACAATAGTCCACCGAAATATCGGGCGATTTGAGTTGCCCACATTCGCGGAAGCGTTGCGCCTGCGGTCCAGCGTACTTGGGTCCAGGAAATTTATCGGTGACTGCCGCGACGGGGCAGTAGGTTGTACAGATGTTACACTTGATACACTCGTCAAGCGTCATGCCAACGGAATGCCAGGATGCGGTGTGCATTGTTACTCCAGGGTTCAGTTAACAGTGAACAGTGAACAGAAAAAAGTCACCTGTGATCACTATTCACTGCTGACTGTTGACTGTTCACTTGCATTTCGCGCTGCCGCGATGCCTGTTGCAAGCGCGATGCCTTCAAGACTGCGTTCCAAAATCGGATCGGCGTGCGCGAGGATGTTGCCAGCCGCCCAAACGTTTACATAGACGCGCGCGCCTTGCGCGTCAATCGGCTGGAATTTGCGATTGACGGACACGCCCGCGCGGAAAATCGGGTGCCCTGCAGGATCGAAAAAGCGCGCGCGGAACCATTGTCCGCGTTCGCGCGGTACGGCGAGTGGCAAATTCAAGACGACTTCCCACACCTTGCCTGTGTGATCGCTGTCAATGCCGCCGCCAAGAATGCCACCCGTCGCCAGCAAAAATTTTCCCGCGCGATGCTTCAACGGGCGACCGCTCGCATCACTTTCGATCCACAACACACGGTCCCCTTCCGCGTGAAAGCCGATCACCGCGGCGTTGATTTCCACGCGCACGCCCAGTTGCCGCAACTGATTGCGAAGCGCGTTCGTCAAGCGAACGCCTGGCACACTGGGCGACAGAGTTGGAATTTCAAAAATCGTCGCGCCGACCTGAGTTTGCAGATCGCTCATCGCCGCCGCGTGCGCGTCTATTCCCAAGATCGCGGGCAACCCGATGCGCTCGCCGGGCTGCGCCAGTTTCTTCAACTCAGCCGCAAGTTTGCTGCGGCGCGCGGGATCATCCAGCGCGTAGGCGAGTTGCACGGTGTTGATGTCGTGACGGTCTGTGATGAGATCGCGCGGCAGAAATGCCGCGCGCGCGCGCTGACCTTGCTTCGTCAGGTTTTCCGCAATCAACGCCGGATAGAAATCGCGCATGCCGCGCAAGCCGACGATCAGCATCGGTTCGGAGCGACGCAAATCGCCCGCGAGTTGCGCGTCCGGCGCGAGGAATGTCGGGCGCGCCGCGCCGACGGGCGAGGGCAACCAGAGATTGTCACCGAAATTCGCCGCGCCCGCGTAGGGCAAACCGATCTCTTGGGTCAGCGCCGCGAAATTCTTCAACGCGTCTGGAATCGTACCGTCGAGAATCGCGTATGGATGCCGAGGTTGCGAGCGCACCAAATCCTGAATCATTTCCAACGGGCGCGTGACCGGCATCGCATCGTCCGGATAATAACCTAAAACATCAATACTGCCAGCGTGCCAGTGCGTCGCGCCTAAACCTTTTGTGACGATCTTGACCTGTTGCCCCATCTTCGCCGCCGTGTACGCGGCAATCAGTCCAGTCAGTCCCGCGCCGACGACAATGAGATCAACCATGTTGCACCTCTTTGTCGGCGGTCGCCTGAATGCCTGGGCGCGCGTAAAATTCAGTCATCGCACTGGTCAAGTTCTCGTCCGGCAAATGCTCCGCGTTCATCAAGCAAAGATAGATGAACTCGTCGAGTCGTTCTTGTTTCAATTGGCGTCCCCACAGAATTGGCAACAAACCCTTCCAGCGTTCCTGGAGAAAATCGCGCAGTAAAAGATTTGGGGATTGGAGATTGGAGATTGGAGATTGGAATTGGGGAGTGGGGAGTTGGAGATTGTGTGATGGAGATTGCATATACGCCACATTCCACTCATCCGACTGTTCACTGTCCCTTCGGGATGCTTCGCGATTGACTGTTGACTGTTGACTGCTCGCTTGCATTTCATGAAGTATTCCCACCGCGCGGTACGTGCAAAATCCACCTTGACAAGGTCCCATTCCCAAGCGCACATCGCGCCGCAGATCATCGAGCGTGAGCGTCGGATTGTTGCGCGCCGCGTTCTCCAACATCGCGCGCGTGACCAACTCGCACTCGCAAACGAGTTCGCTCTGCAAGTGGTTTTCCTCAACTTCGTGCAAGCGATGTCCAAGCCAATAATGTCCTTGCTCCACACCAGGCAGAACTGTTTGCGCGGTGATGCACGGCTTGCATGTGCCAAGGTACTCGCACGCCTTGTCCATCGTCACTTGCGCCATCAACCGGAAAGTTGTCCACTTGCCGCCGAGAATCGTCAGGAAGCCAGACATGCCATCGCGCGTTTTGTGATCGAGCAAAGTCAAGTCGCGCGTCGCATCGCGACTCGCGCCGCTGTAATGTTCCTGATAGAGCGGACGCACACCCGCCCACGCGCGCACAAAACGCGCCTGACTGATCCCAGGAACGAGTTTGTCTCCTTCACGCAAAAGTAGTTCGACTTCCCAGGGTTCGATGGTCAAGTTCTCCGGGTCTTCGACGCGCTCGTCGGTTGTTCCGATCACACTGACTGTGTGAATCGGCACGATGATGTCGCCGTCGTCAGGCATTTTGCAGCGATTGAGCACCGTGTTGACGATGCGATGATTCACCGCGAGCATCGTCCCTTTGCCGGGAATGACATCCACACGCACGCCGGCTGTCCGCGCGATCACACCCGACCACGCGCCCGCCGCGTTGATCGTCATCCGCGCGCGAATTTCGACATCTTCTCCGCGCGCCAGATCGCGCGCGCGCGCGCCGACAACGCGGCGATCCCCTTCACCCCCTTCGACTAACAATTGCACGACTTCGTGATAGTTTAGAATGCTCGCCCCGGCTTGACGCGCGGCTTGCGCGGTCGAATGAGTCGCCTGGAAACTATCCGCTGCGCCGTCGGGCACGACAAAGACGCGACGCGCGCGCGGATTCATCAACGGCTCGCGCTTGAGTGCTTCGGCGACAGAGATTTCTTTGCACGGGATTCCGATTTTGGCGCACGCGGCTTTGAACTGACCGGGATAGTCGCCTTCGTCTTCTGGAGTCACGACGAAAAAGCCACCCGTGTCTTCGATGCAATGCGCGTGCGTTTTGCGGAGGATGCGATTTTCGGCGATGCACTCCGCCGCGCTGTGGGGGTCTTTGACGACGTAGCGTCCGCCACTGTGCAAGAGACCGTGATAACGACCCGTCGTGCCGTGCGTCAGATCACGTTTTTCGACGAGGACGACGCGAAAGCCGCGCAGAGCCGCGTCCCACGCAATACCAGTGCCCGTCGCGCCGCCGCCGATCACCAGGATTTCAGTTTCGATGCGTTTCACAAATTCAATGCCCCTTCGGCAAATTCCAAAAGCGCTCTTGGTATTCAATCGCCGCGTCCACTGAACTGGGTTCCGCGACGAGCCACTTGCCGGGATTCATCACGTCATTCGGATCGAGTGCGCGCTTCACCGCGCGCAGCGCATCCATTCCGACTGCGCCGTTCTCGCGATTCATCCACGCCGCGTGTTCGTACCCGACGCCGTGATGATGCGACAACGTCCCGCCGTTCTCCACGATGCAATCCGTCGCCGCTCGCTTGATCGTTTCCCACTGCGCGGTTTCTTTGCCGCGCGCCATCCGCGCCAGAAATGTCACGTACAAACTCGCGCCGTCACGGTAGCAATGCGAAACGTGCGTCATCACGAGCGCGCGCGATCCTGCTTGCGCGGCGGCGTCCGCAATCACCGCCGCAAGTGTCTTGTGTAACCTATCCAAATTGCTCCACGTCGTCGCGGTTTCGAGCGTGTCAACCAGAATGCCGTGATCCAGCAGCACATCGCGCAGGTACGGCGTCTCATAGCGGTCGCGCAGCCACGCTTCCGCGACGCCGCGCCCCAGATCGAACGCACCATGCGATTTGCAGATTGCCTGCCCCGCTTGAGCGCCCGACGCGTCGTCCTCAAAGCCGAGAATCATCAGCGCGCCTCGATCGAATGAGTAGCCGCGCGTCGCGATGAAATTCAAACCGATTTGTTCGATCAACGCCTTCCAGCCGCGCGATTCTTCACGCATCGCAAAGAAACTGCACGTCTCATCTTCGTCTGAAAGGCGCACTGTCGCGGGAACGCTGCGCGTGTCGTTTTGCAACATCGCGCGCATCGCGGCGACACCATCGGAAAGACTTTTGAAGAGCAGCGCGCGGTAATCTTTTGCCTTGGGTAACTGGCGAACGCGCATCGTCGCGCGCGTGATGACGCCTAGCGTCCCTTCGCTTCCGACGAGCAATTGCAGGAGCGACGAGCCCGCCGCCGTTGCTGGCACCTCGCGCGTTTGGACGATGCCGCGCGGCGTCGCAACGCGCACGCTTTGCGTCAGCGCTTCGATTTTGCCGTAGCGCGTCGACAGCATGCCCGCGCCGCGCGTCGCAATCCAGCCGCCGAGCGTCGAAAACTCGAACGATTGCGGAAAATGTCCGAGCGTGAAGCCGCGCGCGTTCAACTCGCGTTCGAGATCGGGACCGGAGACGCCCGCTTCAATCGTCGCGGTCTGCGAGATTTCGTCAAGCGAAATGACGCGATTGAGTCGCGCAAGGTCGAGCGTAATCGTCACGCGTTCGTCGCGCGGTTCGATGCCGCCGACGACGGAAGAGCCGCCGCCAAACGGAATCAGCGTAAAATCGTTCTGCGCGCAAAACGCAATCACGCGCGCGACTTGATCCTCACTCGCAGGATACACCACCGCGTCAGGCGGGTTCGGAATTTCGCCGCGCCGCAAGCGAATCAGATCGCGATACGATTTGCCGAACGCGTGGGTGACGCGCGTGCGGGTGTCGGTTTTTGTTTCGGGAACGATTTGGCGTAACGCGTTCAACTGCGCGCTGTTCATTCGCGGCGCGCGCAATCGAATGGAATCGAAATTGCACGTGGGGAAAGATTCATCGCCACGCAAATCCAACGCGTCGCGCAAAAAATTCCACGCGTCGGGACGATGATCGAGGGAATAAGATTTATCAGCGTAGCCCCAGCCAGACCACCGGAATTCAGTCATCTATCCTCACATCCCGTTTTCCTTTTTATGTCCCCGTCTCCAAAATCCGAATCAAATAATCCAGCAAATCCGTCTCCGTCACGATTCCAACCAGCATACCTTTGTCCACCACCGGCAATCCGCCGATCTTGCGGTCGCGCATCAATTTCGCGGCTTCGACAACTGGCGTGCGCGGTATGATCGTGATCGGATTCAGGCTCATGCACGCGCGCACCGTCAATTGGTCGAGAGTCAATTTGTCGGCACTGCGCCCGCGCAACACGAACGGCGAATTGGTCGCGCGGCGCAAATCGCGGTCGCTGACGATGCCGATGAGTTTGCCGTTTTCGACAACCGGCAAGCGACGGCAACCGCGCTCGCGCATTCGCTCGATGGCGACACGAATAGTATCATTCGGTCCGATGAGCGCAGGATCGCGCGTCATCACTTGTTCGACCACAGGTGCCACTTGACCTCCTTGCGGGCAGTCACAAGGCACTGCCCCTACTCGACCGCTTGACTCTCCATCGCTTTGGTAATCGCCATTCCCAACCGCTGAATTCCAATTTCAATTTTTTCGGGCGACGAGTTGGAGAAATTCAAGCGCATGGTATTGTGCCCGATGGGCAGATGCCTGCCCCGTTTTTTGCGCCTGGGTGCGTCCACCGTCAAGGGGAAGAACGACACGCCTGGGACGAACGCGACTTTGTTGGCAACCGCCTCGGGCAATAGCGCGGTCGCGTCAACGCCTTCGGGCAAAGTGACCCACAGGAACAAACCGCCCTGCGGATGCGTCCAATGCGTGCCGCGCGGAAAATACTTTTCCATCGCGGCGATCATCGCATCGCGGCGCTCTTTGTACAGCGCGCGAATCTTGCGAACGTGCTCCACCAGAAATCCTTCGGGTCTGACCACTTCAGCCGCGATCATTTGATCGAGCGTGCTGGAATGAAGATCCGTGCCCTGTTTCGCCTGCACTACCTTTTGAATGACTTGGCGCGGCGCGACGATCCAGCCAAGCCGCAACCCGGGCGCGAGGGTCTTGCTGAACGTTCCCGCGTAGATCACGTTGCCACAATCGAAACCCCGAAACCGGCGGCGTTTCATCTGACGTTGTTCATCCAACACGACCAGCGGCGGCAGGTGCTCACCCTCAAAGCGCAATTCGCCATACGGATCGTCCTCGACAATCGGCACGTTGTATTTGTCCGCGAGCGCGACGAGTTTCTCGCGGCGTTCCAGCGACATCGTCGTGCCGCCGGGGTTTTGGAAATTCGGCAGCGCGTAAATGAATTTGATTTTGCGCTTTCTCAGAATCGGCTCGACGCGCGTGACCTGCATCCCATCATTGTCGGCAGGCACACTGACGTAACGCGCTTGATATGCCGCGAACGCCTGCAGCGCGCCGAGGTATGTGGGGGCTTCGCAAAGGATCACGTCGTTGGGATCGATCAAGACTTTGCCGATCAAGTCGAGCGCTTGCTGTGAGCCGGTCGTGATCAGCACGTTGTCTACGTCCGCCACGATGCCGTAGCGCAACATTTTTTGGGCGATGAATTGACGCAGCGGCACATACCCTTCCGTAGGACTGTACTGCAGCGCGCGCTCCCCCGCTTCAGCCATCACAGCACACGCCGCACGCGTGATCTCGTTCACTGGAAACGATTCGGGCGCAGGCAAACCGCCGGCGAATGAAATCACATCCGGTTGCTGCGTGACCTTCAGAATTTCGCGAATCGCCGAAGAGATCATTCTCTCCGTGCGTTTGGCGTAGCATCCTTGCCATCGGGTGGTCATCGTTGACCTCCTTTGAAGTGACGGGGGACAGGTGACGAGTGACCAGAACGGTGAAACATCGCTTGTCACCTGCCACTTGGCCCGTGTCACGATTTACGATACGGTTCCGCGTGAATCACGACGCGACCCAACAACGGAAATTCGCGGCGCAAACGATTTTCCATCTCCTCCGTCGCGCTGTGCACGTCGGCGATGGACAAATCGGCATCCACCTGCATGTGGAACGCGAGATACACTTGACCATCGAGTCTCTGCACGTCAATGTCCTGGCACGCGCGGACGTGCGGAAGATCGCGGCAGTGCGCGTGAATCTGTTCGACATATTTTGCCGCGTCACTCGGCGCGAGTTCGTCCCCCTTGACCAGTTCTTCCGCGCGCGGTTCGATGTGGACGTTGATGTCGGCGATGTGGCGCGAATCTCCGGACGCACCCAATTCGGCGCGCAACCGCGCTTCCAAATCGGTCGCAATTGCGTGCGCCCTTTCGAACGTGATGCCTAGGCCCACTTCGAGATCGAGGTCAATCCAGACACCCTTCGTAGTCAAATGCGTCGAAATGTTATGCACCGGCAAATGACTGCGCGCGGCGACGGATTGAATCGTCTCAAAGATGCCTTCGTTCTCTGCGATCGGCACGGTTGTAACGACGACATCAGCGCTGGGCGAAACGGAATGGACCGCATCGCGAATCTTGTGCGTGACCTCGTGGCTCTCCTCAAACGACAGGTGACGCGGCACCGCGACGTGCAATTCGACAAAAATCTGATTGCCTGAGCCGCGCACGCGCGTTCGCTGTACGCGCTGCACTTCACCGACGCGTGACACCGCCGCCGTGATCTGATCGGCGAGTCCGTGCGGCGCGGTATCGAGCAGCGCGTCAATCGTTCGCTTGCCAAGTTGGATGCTGACGTAGATCACGATGAGCGCGACGACAAACGCGGCAAGCGCGTCCGCGCGCATCAACAACGATTTCCGACCGATCTGCTCGCCCAGCCACACGAGCGCCAAGCCAACAATGACGACACTCGAACTCCAGATGTCGGTGCTAAAGTGCAACGCGTCCGCTTCCAGCGCCTGACTGTTGTATTTTTTCGCGGCGCGATACAAGACGCGCGAACGCGAAAAATCCACAACAATCGAAATGCCCATCGTCATGAATGCCCAAATGCTGGGGTCCACTTCGACCATCTCAAAGAAGAGCCGATTGATCACTTCGTAGATAATCCACACACAGGTCACGAGGAGCAAAATCGTTTCCGCGAGCGCGCTCAGGTTTTCGACTTTGCCGTGGCCGTAGAGATGTGCTTCGTCGGCAGGGCGGTCACTGACGCGGATGGCAAAGAATGTGATCAATGCCGCGCCCAAATCCAACGCCGAGTGCGCGGCTTCGGCGAGAATGCCGAGACTGCCGGTCATTATGCCGACGACGAGTTTCATCGCCGTCAAAAAGATCGCGGCGACGACGGAACTCGCTGCAGCAAATCCTTTTTCTTTTGCTTGTTGTTCAAGTGTGACTGTCATTGCTCCTACCCAATCCGACGCCAGGTTTTCCGAACGCGATCCCAGTGCGAAGGATGCAAGATTTTTTCTAGTTGCGGCAGCGCGTCGCGCATCGCTTGTTCGCCTGCCGCGAGCGAAAGGTCAATCAAATCGAAATCAATCAAGCCGACCTTTTGCACGTCAGGGTAGATCACCAGGTCGGGCGGCGCTTGCATCCCCTTGAGCGCGCGCGCGGGCTTGGTCATAATGCCAATTGTCCGCGCGCCGACGCGGAAGATTTTTTGCTGCTCCGCCGAAAAAATGAATCGAAACAACAGCCCCTCCGGGCGGTGCAGCGACGGATTCGCGGTAAAGGTCGGCTCGTCTGCCGCCAAGTCCACGGCGAGGATACAGTCCGCGCCCAGCCGCCGCGCGGCGTCGAAGGGGACAGGGTTGAGCAATCCACCATCAAGGTAAGCGTGACCGCCGAATTGCGCGGGTGCCATCACAATCGGAAACGCGCAACTCGCGCAGACCGCGTCGGCGACGGGACCGGCATCGAACACGGCTTCTTTTTCCGATTCCATTTCCACGGCGACGGCGGCGAACTTGATCGGCAAATCTTCGATGCGGACGCCCGCGCCGATTTCCGATTCGATCACGCGGCGAAAACCGTCCGTGCTGAAAATGCCCGTCCCCGTGCTATCGCGCGCGAGCCACTGCCGCAAACTCAGGCGGCGCATCAAACGCTCGATGTCAGCGGGTGACTTGCCTGCCGCGTACAGCGCGCCGACAATCGAGCCCGCACTCGTGCCTGTGACGCTGCTGATCGGTACGTGCGCTTGCTCCAACACGCGCAGCACGCCGATATGTGCGATTCCTTTCGCGCCGCCGCCGCCTAAGGCGATTCCCAGTTTCATCGTCATCACTTCGCGATAAAAAGACCTCCCCGCCCTCTGGTGCGGAAGAGGTCTTGACAACACGTCACCAAGCCGATTTTGCATGTGGCAGAATCGGCATACGCAATTGCAGTTTCGCTATTCGTAAGATGGATCGCATCGAGACACCTCACGCAACACGCTTGCAGGGATATGATAACACACTCCCAAAAGTGTGTCAAAGAATCGCTGACCCTGCGACTGCTCCTGCGGCTTTGCGCAGGACAAGGTTCAGGGCTGACCGCTGATCGCATTTGACTTTTCAAGTTTGTGTGATACACTTGAGGACGTAAGATTGTCTCTGGGAAATTGGTTCGCGTTTGGCTCGTCGTTGTGAGGCAGAGATGACCGCGCTCCCGACAGTCCGAATCTCAATGCAATGCCAAGGCACTTGCCGTTGACGCGCGCGTGCGCGCGCGTTAGCGGTGGGTGCTTTTTGTGTTTAGTTTTATGGAGCGTACCACATTTCGTGATACCCGCTACATTTGCAGCGGATAACACGGCAAAAAGCCGTGCTACCCGTCGGAAAACGTAGCGTGGAACGTAGGTTTCCAGACATTCCGCTTAATCACAAGTTCTGCGGCTCATGGAACGCAACAGGTTCGCACGAGGTCAAATGCCAAAATCCAAGCTATTAGAAGATATCAAGCGACAGACTAAGGATGGATTACTCAGGGCGTTACTTGAAGCCTATGACCCATCACCTGATACCGCTCAGGAACAAAAAGTATCCATGCTGGTTGCCAAATTGGAAGAGATTTTTAGGGGACGATTGAATGAAACTACTTCAAATTAAGCCTTTTTACTTTCGCGCGTTTTGCGTTAGCGCCCCCGTTGTTTTCAACACCAGTTTAACTATCTTCTATGGAGGAAATGGCGCCGGCAAAAGCAGTCTTTCAGAGGCGCTTGAGTGGTTATTATACGGATACACAAAGCGCCGCAGAAAAGGCGATGAATACAGCAAGAATGAATATAAAGGCAGCTACGTTCATAATGCGTGCCCTACAGGCACAGCTCCATACGTTGAAGCACAAGTCAAACTTGCAGATGGCTCAATTCACCTAATACGGCGCACTATGAAGCTCAACAAAGCTGGCCTGGCTCTGGACCAAGAGTCTACTCTCAGTGTTGATAATACTCCGGTCGCGGATTTGTCACCCATCAATCTCGCATACACAGAAGCTCAATGTCCGGTAATAGTTCAGCACGGAATCCAGGACTTCATTCATATGCGACCAATTGATCGGTACAGAGTGATTTCTGAAGCGCTTGGCCTAAGCGAATTGGTGGAATTCAAAGATACTTTAGAAAGAGCCAAGATTCAACGCAGGAATTATCCATCAACTGAAGTCGCACAGGCCAAAAAAATTGTCGCGCAACTTATCGCCAATCTAAAATCAGTCGACTTGGTTACACTGGCGACGCGATGGCAATTGGAAAATTATTCCGTTGACGCCGACTACTCTTTGATTTTAGACAAGGCTCGCGAATTGAGCGGAAGTCAGGCTACAACACTCGAATCGGCACTCAAAGATGTGCGTACTCGTCAAACGGAGGAAATAAGCAGGGTCTTCGACATTGCGCCATTTCAACCCAACCCACATCTAGGAACTACACTTGAACAAATACCACCGTTGGTAGCGCAAATCCAAGAAGCCGATGCCAAGTTCAAGATGGCGGATGCCACCTACACTGGTGCAACAGCCTCAAGTTACAAGGTTGCACAACTGGAGTTTTGGAAACAGGGATTAACTCTGGTAGATACAGCGAACCCGGAGCAGTGCCCTTTTTGCGAAGAGTCAACAATTACCCCAAACAGGATCCGAGGCCTTGAGGCTCGGCTTGAGGCTGACGACGACCTCTCCAAATCACGTCGGTCATTCTTGCGTGAAACTGATTCTTACATTGCTTTACTTTCACAAGCCGAACAAAAACTACCTCAGCTCGAATTCGATTTCATCTCTGATAAAAATGTGTCTGCACTTGAGAAACTATTTGAGAGCGACAGAGAGCGACTACAGGCATTTGCAGCAGAGAATCGACAGAGTGTTCAACTTGTTCGTAGTCTGCGAGAGACAATAACTTGGGCAAAAGACTCGCTATCGAATCTGAAAACATTCGTCACGCAACCGAACAAGGTGATAGAGGCTGCGGTCACAGTTGCAGACATACCAACTCGTATAGGTAAGGCTCTGGCAGAAGCAACTACAAGTCTCAAGCAATACAACGAAATCTTTGTCACCTTCAAACCTATATTTGAACGGGAACTATCCGACGAAGCTACAGTAACGAAATTCACCAGTCTTGTCGATATTCTGAACAATCATGCCAGTGTGCGGCTAATTGCAGACGCCAAAGCCTTTGACAGTGAAATTCTAGAAGCCCAAAGGCTTGTGGAGGAACATATCCTCGATCAACAAAAAGTGGCGCTCACTAGTCGCGAAACAGAGATACTGAGCTGGTACGGCCTCTTATCACCAAACACTGACGTCAAATTCAGCGGTCTAGAACCCGGACGCAGTGAGTACAGTTTGAAGGCTGAGGCCTTCGGGAAAACAATGAACGCGGCGGCGTCCTTGAGCCAATCCCAGCTAAACTGTCTTGGTCTCAGTATTTATATCCCTAGCGTCTCTGCGCCTGACTCTCCCTTCAAGTTCATTCTGTTCGATGATCCGGTTCAGGCGATGGACGACGACCACCACGAGTCTTTTCTTCTAAAAGTTATACCAGAGTTGATGAACAAGCATGACTTTGAAGTGATTGTTTTGACTCATCTGAAAGAGACGGCTGATAGGCTTCGAGACATCAATTTCACTGGCAATTTCACCTACTATAGATTTGATAAGCTTCAAGCAACTGGGCCAGTGATAGTTGAACACATAATCTTGAGCGATGATATGAAGAAAATACGTCAGTTGGCTCAAGGCAATGATGACAACCGAGAAATGGCGGTTGACAGAATTCGAGTTCTTTGTGAAAACATTATGCGGGAGGCTCATTTGCGGAAGAAGGGCTTTCGAATGTCGGTTGCTTCCGGCACAGCCTCAAGTATGGTACCTCACTTTGCTCAAGTTCCATCCGTAACGCCTGCGATGGTAACTGAAATTCAGGACACAATAAACTGGTCGAATCCAGCTCATCATACTCCACCTGGTTATGTCGTGCCCGCCACCACAAACATTAACCCACATATCGAGCGTCTTCAGAAGATGATAAATGATTTGGGACTCAAGAAATGAGAGGAGCGGCGGCGCCGCCGCCGAACAATAGCATGCAGGCGACGGCGCTTCTGCTTCGCTTCAGCACCGCGCCTGATCCCTGCCGTTGGGTGTTTTAAGGAGAAGGGGTCTCAAATGCAAAGAAACACTTGGCTGCGAGATGAGTATACCGGTCTAGGTGGAGGTCTCTATACTGGACCGGGCGGGGGTATGTATACCGGCCCAGGCGGTGGAGCATATACGGGCCCAGGTGGTGGTTTGTACACTGGGCCCGGAGGCGGATTGTACACAGGCCCAGGAGGTGGGCTGTATGCTGGTCCTGGAGGCGGTCTTTACACTGGTCCAGACGGAGGACTCTACACAGGACCTGGTGGTGGGCTGTACACAGGCCCAGGAGGTGGTCTTTATAGTGGTCCCGGCGGTGGTATGTATACAGGGTCCTGTGATGAACCATATCGGAGCAACATCCCGCCTTGGCCTGTCTTCATCGAGTATCTTGAGAAACTCGGGATGAAGGATATCGCCGATCTGATTCGGTCGTATCTGCCTTACCCCTGAAAGATCATACGCCCAACAGCCGCTTCCAGGGGACCTCCCCTAAAAACCGCGCCTGAAGCGTCAAGTTAGGTAACGATAATTTGAACGTCTGGAAACAAACACACGCCGACCACGCCAACATCGCAGCTTTTTGGCATCGCGGGTGGCACAGTTGAACATTGTCGTCATTTCGCAGTCGGTTCGGGCGTGTCGGCGTGCTAAAACGTTCCCCGTGACGCCCTTCGAGTCGAAATAGCCCGGCTAACCGTAAGTTGGTCTAATGCTGAGTGGGAGTGAAATATGCCAACCAACAAGGAAAAGATAACATCGAAAGCAATAGCACTACTGGAAACAGAACAAAATGCAATCCGATATTCAGACCTAGTGAGAAGGATGCAGGAGGAATTCCCAGATATCCCAGTCAATACCATTCACGGTACTGTTTGGAATCTGGACGCGCGGTTTCCCCAATTAGTGTATAAGGCAGCACGAGGACTCTTCCGTCACACCAAATATCGAGAAAAAGTTGTGGGTGAGGAAGAAGGAGCACCTGCTCCAGTGATTGTGAAGGTAAAAGAGGAAGACTTTTACCGGCCGTTTGCAGAGTGGCTCATAAACGAGGTGGAAGAATGCACCAAGGCGATTGCTTTGGGAGGAAATGAATTCAAAGATAAATGGGGGACACCTGACGTTATCGGAATTCGCGAACCACGCAAAAGCGATATCATCAAACCACCAACTGAGATTGTCTCCGCAGAAGTCAAAACAGATGCTGCCAATTTGATTACAGCATTTGGGCAGGCTTGCTCGTATAGACTCTTCAGCCACAAATCATATGTGGTGATTCCAAAAGATTCTTTGGAAGAAGATATCGCACGACTCGATGCTCTATGCAGAATCTTCGGCATAGGTCTGGTTCTCTTTGATGCAGGCAATGTTGAAACGCCCGACTTCGAGATAAGAGTCAGAGCAGCAAAGCATGACCCTGATATGTTCTACGCAAACAAGTACATGAAACTTGTTGAAGACAGTCTATTCTCATGATAGCGAAAGCGAGGAAGGGAATTACCAGAATCACGCGACGATACCGAAGATGCGCGAACGGCTAACACGCGCACGCCGACCACGCCACGTACGCGGCTTTCTGGCAAGTTTGGCTGGCATAGTTGGACGTTGGCTTCATTGCGCGCGGCGCGTCGGGCGTGGCCGGCGTGCTGTAGCGTTATGTGCAATTGCGTTCACTGACAATTGCCAAGAAAGGGGGTCAAATGTCAAATAGAATCGATAGCATCAACGCTCTGCTCGAACGATCCAAACAAGATTTGGCAAGTATTGAGCAAGAGTACAACAAGTCTCTTCATGCCAAGAAGATCGAACCATCTCTTAAGATCGATGTCAAGAATCTTTGTGAAAACCTGCGATCTGTTCTTGATTACCTTGCAAGAGACATCAGGGATAAGTTCAGCCCACCAGCAAAATCGGGCGAACGTTTTTACTTTCCGATACTCCCTGATTCTACCCAGTTTAATGCACAAGTGCCGAAATGGTTTCCAAACCTTAAAGCCAATTGCCCCGACCTGTACGCGTATCTTGAAGCCGTTCAACCCTATCAATCTGACAAAACAAAATGGCTCGGTTTGTTTAATACCGTCAACAACGAAAACAAGCACGGTGACTTGGTCGAACAGACGAGATCCGAGACGAAACAAGTGAAGGTGAATATCCAAGGTGGTGGTTCCGTGGCGTGGAATCCCGACGCGGTCAAGTTTGGGTCGGGCGTATTTATCGGTGGTGTTCCTGTTGATCCAAGAACTCAAGTGCCCATGCCTCACCCTTCACAAACTATTGCGGTTATCACGTGGGTAGATTTCAGGTTCGGCGGAATTGATGCTTCAGCACTCTGGTTACTCAAAGAGTCTCTTGCTGGGATCACCAAAATTGTCAATGACGTTCAAAAGTGGCTATGAAAGTGTTTGAACGCAACTGCACATAACACGCGCCCCCAGGCGACACCACGTACGCGGCTTTCTGGCGCAGGTGGTTGGCATAGTTGGAAGGTAGTTTCATTTCGCGTGGCGCGTCGGGCGTGGTCGCCGTGGTACGGCGTTAGCCGTCATGATCATGCAATTCGAGCGTGGCATCCAAAGTCGCAAACTCGCAGGTGACATATGAAAAGATTCGCGGTAGCAACTCTTGCACTCGCCTTCATTGTCGTACGGGCACTCTTGCCAAACCTACGGCTAGATGAAATCTCGTTAGCCCTTTTCGGTGTCATTTGCCTTGCCATTTTCTGGTCTGATATCGAGAAGATTACGGCGTACATCCGCAAGTTTCGATTCGGAGTTTTGGAATTTGAGTTGGCGGAAAAAGTGGAGAGACTTGGTGAGAAAGCAGAAAAAGTAGAGGAAGCAGAATCGCAGAAGGCATCGGGGCAACGCAAAGGTGAAGAATTATCACCAGAGGTTGCTAAGCGGATAGCAGAGGCAGGAACAGACCCGCGTTCGGCTCTCCTGTTAGTAGCAATTGAGATTGAGGAGGCAGTTCGACGATTTGCAAGAAAGTATGAACTTCCAGAGCGGGCACCTACAAATCGTCTCATATCAGAACTTGCAGAGAAAGGATTAGTCTCACAGGAAGTTGTCTCATTATTTCGCGATTTTTGGCAAGTTCGGAATCAAGTAGTCCATAGCGCAGGTTTCAATATCCCCGCTGGTCAAATCTATGCGCTGGTTGATGTAGGACTAGCGATTCTCAGACTGCTCTCTACTCAAGTCATCAAACCAACAGGTATTGAGAGTGCAGAAGCAGCGGGAACTCCAACAGTAATCCAACAACGCACGAACGGCTAACACGCGCACGCCGACCACGCCACGTACGCGGCTTTCTGGCAAGTTTGGCTGGCATAGTTGGACGTTGGCTTCATTGCGCGCGGCGCGTCGGGCGTGGTCGGCGTGCTGAAGCGTTTGGCGACATTTCATTGAAATCTGAGAACTATCTCCTCTGGGTACGCATCATGGGGGTCATCGATGGAAAAACTTAATCAAGAACAACAGGAAGTTTTGTTGTCCATTCACCAATCCCAGCATGAAGAATCAATGGGACACCGACAGAGTATCTTTCGTGCTTTTAGTTTATCAATGGCGGGCCTGATGGCTGTGCTGGCTGGCGCTGTTGCTCCAGGTTACATGGCGCCCGACCTCAAATGGGGTGTTGGCGTCGCTGTTGTTGTAGCCTGTGTGTTTATAATACGCTTCATTAGGCAGCAGCGCCAAGAATCAGAACGGGCAATGCAAATCCTAAGAACAATCGAAACACGGCTAGGATTGTACGAGAAGGATAAATACGTGCCAGAGAAATCTGTTTTGCCCGAGGAGTTTAGCAAGCCTCAAGCAATTCGCATGGGACTCTCGCGGGGTGATCGGTTTCTAGTAGTGGCTCTGGTGATGTTGGGTTCGTCAATCATTGGCGTACTCATGTTACTTCCCGCCCCGCGTCCATAACTGAGTCTCATAGATTCGCTGGTTCAAACGCCGCCAAACACTTGCCCGCCGATTCCGCCACCGTCGCGCATTTTGGCCATTGTGGTTTGTGCTGGCAAACGTGCTTGCATTCCGCAAGACACCTCGCGGCGGAATCGGCGGGCTGAGGCATTTGGCGACATTCCGTTTTAAATCGAGGAGGGTCTCATCCACTGCAACCAGTCTGCCTTTGCCCACACCGAGACCACTGCCTGCAGTTCAAGTTCCGCCAACCCCAGCACAAATTCAGATAGATGTTCCGTTCCGCGAACTGCGAGGAGCCACAGTCGGCACAGGTGTTTTTACCCAAGTCACGTCATCTGACGGGCAAGCATCTTTCTCTCAGGATGACCTCAACACGAATCCTTATCGGATTCTAAGGATTCGACCCGAAGAAAATCAAGATGGTTGTGGCGTGTCAATCTATACCACAGACAAAGTTTGGTTTGGCTCGTCAGCAAATACTGTCTTTACAGTAAACGGCAAAGAGGTAGGACGATTGAGCGTAGACACTGGCAGACATGGTTATGTCGCGAACTGGTCTGTTCGCGTAGGAGACAAAGTCTGTGCAGTTGGGTTCGCCCCCAGTGGTTACTACATTATCATGGGACCTGATTTGTACTATCACGATGATAGTTACTGCTATCGTGGTAATTGCTGAAAAACGCCGCCAAACACGCACGCCGACCACGCCACGGACGTGACTTTTTGGCAACGGTGGTTGGCACAGTTGGACGTTGGCTTCATTTCGCGCGTGGCTTCGGGTGTGGTCGGCGTGCTGTAGCGTTTGGCGACATGACGCCGCGATCTGAGCATCGTGGGCCAACTGTAATTCGAATGTTCGGCACGAAAAGTTTGCGCCATTGCATCTGTATAGAATCCTGTATAGGATTATTATGTGCAGACAAGTCAGTTTAACCGATGGGTTCAACGATTCATCCATATCGGAGGGCTGAATATGAGGCGAGGCATTATTATTGGTGTAATCGCAATGTCGCTTGTTCTTGTTGCAAAAGAGTCAAGTAGTTCTCCAGAGATTATTACGGCCGCAACAACTGGCACGTCCCAAACTTACCTCCCTGTCGCACTGAAAGCAGGGCTATCCCCTCAATTGATTTGGCCGATCGGATGCATTCCCGGTGAAACATGCTCTGGAAGTATAGGATATCCTGACATTGACAATGATGGGGCTGCCTTCAACTGTGGGCTACCAGGGTATCGTGGTCATCAAGGAACGGACATTGGGATAACATGGCAACAAATGGATCAAGGAATACCTGTATTTGCTGCAGCGGCTGGGCAGGTTTTGTGGGTATTTGATGGCAAGTATGATCGCTGTCCAAGTTCTCATCCCGATTGTCAAGGTTCTGGCACTACTGTGTGTACACAATCGGGCCCATATTGCGGTACCGGCACATGCTGTTGCACTTGGTGCTTTGCTGGAGGTAATGTCGTCGTAATCCGCCATACTGATTTGGCTGGTGTGTTTGCTACTCGATATGATCACTTGCGAACCAACTCTATCTTGGTTACCCCAGGACAATTGGTAAGCAAGGGGCAAAAAATTGCGGAGGTGGGGAGCGCAGGCAACTCAAGTGGCCCGCATCTCCATTTTGAAGTTTGGGGAAGTGGCTTTTATCAATTGGCAGATCCTTGGGCAGGCCCCTGCGGTCCTAATTTCAATAATCCTTTGTGGGCGTATGACCCGCCGTGGAGAGTAGGGCGTACCCCTCTCTACGGGCAGAATGATATGGTACAAAGATATGAAGCGCCGCTGACCAGCCCGGAGCAATTGCTTTGTCCGCCGACATCCGTTGAGTCAGAAAAGTAATAATCTCTAGACCCGCCAAACATTCGCGTGCCGACCATGCTCCGCTTCACTCTGCACGGCGGCACGCTGTAGCGTCCCAAAATCAAAGACCTTCCAAGTTTGAGAAACTTGGAAGGTCTTTCTGCTCAATCGTTCCTCGCTTCAATCAACGCGCGCTCGCGCTCAACCGCTTGCATCCGTTGGCGCAAATTGACGAAGTAGCCAATTAGCACGACCGCAATCAACACGTAAGCAATTGCCAGATATTCCATACGATTACCCCACCGCCTCGCGCAACACATTCACCTGGTCGCGCGCTTGCTCCAGCCGTAGTCGTTGAATCAGCAAATACGCGAACAAGAGCGTGAACGACAACAAGCACACCATCAAGGTCTGCGTCATCTGAGGCGTCAGTCCACCTGGTTCGCTAATCAGCAACTCGGGATGTTGCGTCCGCCAAATCTGCACCGAAAAATAAATGATCGGCACATCGAGCGCGCCGACGATACCCAGCACGGCGGCAAAGCGCGCGCGGCGCTCGCTTTCGGCGGTGCTCCGCAGCATCAAATAGCCGATGTATATCATCCAGAGGATCAGCGTCGTCGTCAGGCGCGCGTCCCAGACCCAGAACGCGCCCCACGCTTTCTTCGCCCACAACGGTCCCGTGAGCAGAACGAGCGTCGTGAAGACCACGCCGATTTCCGCCGCCGACAGCGCGAGCGCGTCCCACCTGCGTTCGCGCTTCCACAAGAACAGAAGGCTCGCGACGAACACGACGAAGAACGCGAGGAAACCGATCCACGCGCTCGGCACATGAAAATAG
>Ga0315274_10004713_pt1 | contig 19989 bp, 11 predicted proteins | sample YL17G02_20_MG_FD_203700 | JGI IMG/M metagenome (GOLD analysis project Ga0315274, IMG submission 203700) | Sediment microbial communities from Yellowstone Lake, YNP, Wyoming, USA - YL17G02_20 | ecosystem: Environmental > Aquatic > Freshwater > Lake > Sediment | place: USA: Wyoming | collected... | reverse complement strand
GGTTCGGCCGCCGTCTTCGGTGACATTCCTGGGATGAACGAGCGTAGTGCCAAACTTTTTTTGAGACCCCGTATTTTATTCATTTACAATAACTTCAAAAAATCAACTGTCGAAAATCAGTTTGAGTATGTGCTTGAGTAATCCGGGTAAAAAGAAGTTCCGGTATTGATGTAGACAAAGGGCATCCCCTTCCCGTTGCTATTCCCAAAATAGAATCTTGCGAAAGGCCCCACCGACACATAAAGCTGATGATAGCTGCTTTCCGATGTGCTTGTGTGGGCGGTGTTGCTGCTGTCGTAGCTGCCGGAGGAATAGCTCAACGAACAAGAGGTCCCTACGGCGAGATTGACCCGTTCGCCGACGCTACCCCGCCCTGAAAGGCGGGGCTATGAATCGGAGCCCCGCCTTTAAAGGCGGGGACGAGAAGCGACACTTTTGTACTCAGCCCCTTTAGAGGGGATGGGGCTGAGTGGGCTCAGGGTTAACCCTGAGCAAGCCCCGGCATTCATGCCGGGGAGTCGATGGGTTGACTGGAAGAGGAACTGCTGTTTTCCGAATTGCCGAAGCTCAATCCGCCGGACCCCAAACGACCCAGGCGCCGCGCGGGAACTTGGCCGAGACGATAAATTCGGCCTTTTCGGATAGGACCTCCCGTCCCTCCTTGTCGAAAAGGGCGGCCTTGACGGAATAGGTCCCGGGGGCGAGTTGATCCAGCGCGAATTCCTCGAGAAAATCCCGCCGGTTGGCGGAGTCGCGGACGTTTCGGCCCGAAGTTTTCAGGAGCTTTTCCCCGCTCATCAGGGAATATTCCAAGCGGCCCTGCTCGACCAATTCGGGGGTCAAGCCGTAAACCTGGAAGAATAGAATCAAACGATCCTTGGCCTGGAAGGTGTTGTTGACGGAAGGATAGAGCTGGATCGTCCCGACCTGGAAAGCCCGGCCGGAGCCCTCGGACGCGTCCTTGACGACATTCCCGGCCAGAACGAGCGGGCTCATCCGAAGCAGGCGGCCGTCGGGAACGCTGATTGTGTTTTCGGTCGAAGTGAATTCCTTGGAGACCGTGTTTTCCAACACAAGGCTCAGGGTATAGATCCCGGCGGCGAGAGGGAAGTCCCCGTAGAGTTCCAGCGAGTTCTCGGCCAGGGTTTTAAGCTCATCTCGGGTCAGTTCGATCGGAGAGAATCTGTCGTCCCGGAAGACGACCGTTCCGGCGGCGTCGGTCACCCGAATCTGCGTTCTCAAACCCGCGAAGTAGCGGTCTTGGAAGTAATCGAAAGTCAGGATTTCGGGCGCGATGATATAATTCGCCAGAAACCGGCCCGAGGGATCCTGTAGAACGTTCAGCCGGGATCTGTTGTCCATGCGATGAACAGAATAATTGACGCCGCTTCCGGACCGGCGGGCTAGGAATTCCGCGGCATAGCCGTCGTCGATTCTTTTCCGGAGGGACAATTCGATTTCGGCGAGCAGGGCGGCAAAGCGCAGCGCATCGCCGGGATCGTGAGAGCCGGGATACGAGGAGATCGAGGCTTCGGCCAGCTCTCCCGTCACCGAGCCGGCCAGGACCTTGTGCGCTTTGATGTCGGCCGCGGTCCACTCCGCCGGAAGAGGGATGTCCGCCCGGGCCGATTCCGCAGCGACCCCGGCTGATCCCCCTTTCCACCTCTCGGGGAATGGGACGAGGCTTTTGGGGCCGTCCGAGACCGGGTTGTAGAGTTTATACTCCCCGGCCCCGTAGGCTTCGAAAAAAAGAAGCCTGAACAGCGTCAGACGCTCGGGCCGGATATCCCGGAGATAATACCAGATCTCGACGGGGCAGATGTCCGGGTTTTCGTACTTCTGGAACTCCAGCGGTGGGCCCAGGGTGGTCAGGATCCGGCCGCGCTCGGTCTTCCATCCCGCGATCGATCCTTCCCCGCCGAAACGCTCGTTGGCGTAGATGATTCTTCGGTAGTGCTCGTCCCGGAATTCGTTCTGCGGCGTGCCGGGCGTCGGGTCCCGTTGTTTCCAGAATTCCTCGATGAACAGGTCCCTGTCCCGGTTCGTCGTCAGCTTCCCGAATACGTCTTTTTCGGCGGGAGAGATGATAAAAACGACTTCCCGGTTGAGCCAGGTCTCGTGCTTGTGGGAAAGCGCGGGCGTTTGATCCGCGGAGAGCGCCGGAGAACAGGCGGCAACGACAAGGACTAAGGTTGCGAATCGGCATATGTTCATGGATCCCCTCTTCTCCCGTTGGCCGCGAATTTAGAACCGGACCCTCAGTCCGGCCGCGAAGTTCACCCCGCCGAGATTCAGCGCCGCCCGGCGGGTGTTTAGGTTGCCCGCGGATTCCTCATCCAAAACGGACAGGCTGGGGTGTTCTCCTTCTTCCAGATAATAAAGAAACCCCTTTGTTTTGACGGTCCAGGCCTGAAAATTCCAGGTTCGATAATACGTCTCATCGCCCTTGAAGTCGCTGACTTTGCCCAGGCGGCCCTGCGCTTCCACGAAAACCGCCGCCCGCCGATTCAAGCGCATCTCCAGACCTAAGCCTCCCTGAAATCCGAACCCGTGGGCCTTTGTCTTCAGGGAAAGGGTGTTTACGCCTTGAGAGCCGATGAATTCATGGCCGTACTCGAAGGTGACCAGATAGAGCGCGGGCCCGCCATTGACCGCGAGCGTCAGGCGGCGATTGAGGGGATGATCATAATAGAAACCCGGCCTGATGACGAAGACGGTGGCATTCGGGGTGCTCCAGGTTGAATACGTTCGATAAGGGTCGCCGAGGTTGTAGCGAAGAATGCTGGAGGATCTCGCATGAAGGTATTCCAGCCGGAGACCGAGGCCGGTTCGGCGATTGAAGCTATAGACGACGTCTCCGACCATGCTGGTGCCCGCGTGCAGGGATTTGGGGTTGATGTCCTCGGTGATTACGCCGGAGTCGGCCGCCATAGCGACGATTTGCTCAAAAACCCCCGAGGCGCCTTTCTTGATATCGCCGCCCGAAAAAAGCTGGTAGCCTCCCCCCAGCTTCAGGCTGATCCCGAAACCCCTGTATTCGCCGGAGACCTGCTTCCAGAAATCCGGCTCCGCTTGGGACTTCTCGACGACATCCACGGCGCTTGACGGGATATAGCCGATGACCAACAAACCTTCCTTCCCGGGCTCGATGATGACGCGATACCAGTCGCCGACCTTGGCGTAGGATTTTAGAATCGTTCCCTTGGCCGCGGCCGAAGCCGTCGGGCTCGACGGATCAGGCCTCAAATGCACCCGGGCCCCGTCGACGGAGACTTTAAGCGTCCATTCCTCCGCTTCGGCGTTCCAGGCCTGAACGGCGAACAAGACCAGGCACAGGCCGCCCCCAACGAGACACAATGTTTTTTTTCTCATCCTCAGCGCCCCCTCTTTTCCTGGGTTCGGCCCTCGGATCGGCTCATTTGATCAGCTGGACTCCAAAAAGGCTTTTGGGAGCCGAGTTGTAAGACTCCATTTCCATCGTTCCCGTGCGGGTTTCCCTGTCCGCTGTCAGCCTGATCTGGGCGTTTTCATAGATCTTGCCTTCTCCCTTTCCCTTGTTGTTGACGTCCAGCTCGATAACCATGTAGGGATATCGGCCGTCCATCCTCTGAAAAACATCGACGTCCCAGGCCTGTCGTTCCGTGAACAGCAGGATTTTTCTCCCATTCTCTTTGGGGATGACCTGGGCGACATGGATGACGATCTTCAGGCCCCGGGTGCCGGTGAACACAACGCTCCCTTTATTCGACTCGCGGAAAGCCGTTATGAACGGATCATAGCCCCCCTGTTCCAATAACTGCTGGAGCTGGAAAGCTTCCTGGCCGGTCGTGTAGCCGTCGATCGATATCTGGATTTTAATGGCGGGTTCCGAGTTGGGTCCGCCCCTGGTGAGAAGCCTGGCGTTGTATTTTTCCTGGGCCGACGCGAATCCGCCCATGCTGAAGCCCAGGACGATACCGACCAGGGCCAGAACCGCAAATTGTCTCCGCATGTTCATGTTCCTCCTTTTATCCGGAGTTAAACGAGATTCATTTCGACGCCGACGGCAGATCGCCAAGACCCGCCGTCTCGAGTTAAACACAGAACCTCCTCCCCCTTATCCGGAGCAAAATACATGCCAAATACTATCAGAGTAACCGGTCGCTTCATTAGGCTTGAATTTTACTTCAATCGAGGACGCTTGTCACCTCAATCCCCTTCGCGGGATTCCACTGACGTTAGTCCGTGGAGCTTCAGTGTCCTTTGAGCGAGACGAGCCCCGCCTTCTCGAGGAGCTCGAAAAAGCCCTTGACGGCCGATACGGACACCGGCTGTATCTCCGCGGACACGGCCCGGGCGATCTCGAGGAGGCTCCGCCGGCCGTCGGCGAAGTTCAGGGCTTCGTAGGCGGCGTCCCCTTGGAGCTGAATTCCTTTGACGGCTTCCTCTCCAAGCTTCTCGCTGAGATAATCCGGGTCGAGAGGTCCGATAAACTTCTCGTCCCGGACGGGCACGACCCTGGAGGCGGCCTTGTCCTCGGCCGAAAGAGACGGCGCCCCGGGCTTGACCCCCAGCTCGCGGCAGCGTCCCTCATAGACGCCCCGCGCCTCGGCCCGGTAGGCTCCGGCTAAAGCCTCAAGCGGTTTTGTCAGGGGGAAAAGCGATGGGAGCGACCGGCCCGGCCCGGCCAGAATGGCCGCGGACAGGACGGCCCGCGTTTCCCTGTCAGTCGCCCGTTCGATGACGTTGAGCGTCTGTCCGTAGGCGGCCAGAAGCGTTTCCGCCGACCCGGCGTCGAGCAGGGCCGCGCAGGCGTCGCGGTAGTCGCCGGCCAGCCGGTCCGGGCCGCGCCGGGCGACGAGCCGCGCCGCGGCCCCGGCTTCGGCGTCGTTCGCCGAGGCGATGAAGAGGGCCGCCCCCAGCGCGATGAAACAGGAGCGGCGGAGCTCGGTCGGGTCGACCTTGTCCATGCTGTCCAGGTTCGTGTGGTGGAAGGTGTCTCCCCGGTTGAGCATGACCGACGGCACGGCCAGGGAGCCGTCGTTAAAGACGACATGGTCGCTTCCTCCGCTGTAGGGCAGGACCTCGAACACGAAGGGGTGGTCGCTCCCGGTCAGGCTCTTGAGGGAAAGGCCCGCGGCCAGGCGGGCGAAGTCGCCGACGACATCGGCCAGAAAGCTCGGCCGGGACCAGGGATGGCTGAAGACCTGAAGATATCCGGATGTCTTGTGGAAGTCCTCGCCGATCATGTCGCAGTTGATCGCCGCGATCGTGTTCCGGGTCCGCTCGAGGTGGGCCAGCACGTAGGGTAAGGTTCCGTTGAACTCCGGGACCCACAGGAAGCGGATCGTGCGGCGGGGCGCCGGGACCAGGCCTTTGTCGACCATGGCTCTGAGGGCCCGGGCCATCTCGAGCATGCCGCCCGAGCCGCTGGCGTTGTCGTTGGCGCTCGGCGCGGGATGGCAGAGATGGCCGATGATCAGGACCTCCCGGGCCGGGTCCTCGCTCCCGGGGAAGCTGGCCGTGACGACCTCGATCCGGCTCTCGGTGAACTCGACCTCGACGTCCGCCTTGAGGACGACCCGCTTCCCCTCCTCGAGCATCTTTTTAAGGCGCCAGCCCTGGAGCTTGGAGACGTTGAAGCCGAATCCGAGCTTGCCTCGTTCCTCCCAGCGCGGCCAGACGGCCGTGTAGCGGATCATGTTGGGATAGCCGGGACGCGTCTCGGGTGAGTACCAGGTCACGACTCCCAAGGCCCCGCGTTGGATCACGGCCTCCCGAATGACCTGCCCGCTGGGGCCCGTCGCCAGGACGATTCGTCCCCGAACGTCTTTTCCCCGGTAGGCGTCCTCGCCCAGGCCGGTCCCGACGTCGACGAGCTCGGCCTCGGCGTGCCCGGAGCCGCTGTGTTTGACGAGAGTGAGCGGGACTTCCCGGTAGGAGCACAGCCGCTCCCGGCCGGGCGACACGAGCCAGAGCTCGCCGGACTTGGCCCTCCAGCCGATGACGGACCGGCAGGTCGAATAGCGGAGCGTTCCGTTCGAGGGCCAGCCTTCGATGGCCGCGTCGGCGTAGCCCATCCGCTCGAGCTCATTCCGGATCATCTCGGCGGCCGCGTGGTATCCCTCCGAGGCCTGGACCCGGTCGAACCGGGAAATCCGGGCCGTCGCGTCGAAAGCGGACTCGCCCGAAACTTCGTCGACGAGCGCTTGGACGAGCTTGGGCGAGGCGAGCGGCCGCTCGGCGGCGCCCATGACGCCCGCGCCCAGCGCGGCCAGACTGAAAGCTGCCAGAATAACAATAAACGGCCGGGTCCCTTTTTTCATCACGGTCACCTCTGCTTATAAGGTTAAGAGCGCCTTCCCTAAAAATCAATAGAATAAATCTCCGGAAGCTCCACGGACTAACGTCCATGGAATTCCGCGAAGGGGATTGACGAAAAATATTAGCGCTTTTAGGGGGCGGCTTGACCCGTTCGCCGACGCTACCCCGCCTTGAAAAGCGGGGCTTAGAATCGGAGCCCGCCTTGCTGTACTCATGGCTTCCATGAGTGCCGCCTTTCAATATCCATGAACCGGTAACGGTTCATGAGTACTGCGAAACGCCTGTACTCATGGCTTCCATGAGTGTCGAGGGGTTGACATCGCTCGCCGGCCGGTCCTATAGTCAATTCAAGATGTTCGGACTCTCGAACACATTTCCTGCCGTCGGAGAGGCATAATGAAAACAACCCGCGCCAGATTCGCCGCCGGGCTGCCCCTCGTCATCCTGGCCTGGGCGACGTCCGGCTGTTCGCGGCCGTTCGACGCCCTTCATGAGCTTCAAAGCTATGATGTCGTTTGGGACCGTCCCGGGAACGATTCCAAGGGATCGATGCCCGTCGGAAACGGGGATATCGGGCTGAATGTCTGGGCCGAGGCGGACACCGGCTCGGTCTGTTTTTATATCGGGAAAACCGATTCCTGGGACGAAAACGGCCGGCTTTTGAAATTAACGAAGGTCCGGATCAAGCTCGACCCGAATCCGTTCGGCCCGGGCGTAACTTTTCAGCAGCGGCTTAACCTCGGTGAAGCGACCGTCGAGGTCAGGGGGGGCGCTGAGCCCGATCCGGTACACCTCAATCTCTGGGTCGACGCGAACTATCCGGTCATCCGGATCGAAGCCCGGGTTCCCGAAGGCAGCACGATAGCGGCGGCCATCGAGCCTTGGCGACTGGCGCCCGAGGTCCTCAAGGACGAGCTGGTCAGCGGCCTGAATTTCTATCCGGAGCTGTTCGGCCCGACGGTCGGCCAGCCCGACTTGATTCTCGAGGATTTCTCCAACCGGGTCGTATGGTATCACCGGAACCCCGAGACTCCGTCTTTTGCCAAGAACGTGTCGATGCAGGGCCTGGAGAATTTCCCCGTCGTCGATCCGCTCAAAGACCGGATCTTCGGCGGCGTCATGGAAGGAGACGGGTTCGTTAAACGGGACGACAAAACTCTGATTTGCTCGACAGGGTCAACGAGGCGTCTCAACATTCACGTCCTGACCCGCCAGCCGGCCGCTCCCCAAGACTGGCTGGGCGCCGTCGACGAACAAATCCGACGGTTTGCGGATACGGGTCCGGACCGGGCCCGGGCGGCCCACCTCGCCTGGTGGAATCAATTCTGGAACCGCAGTTGGATCTACGTCGGAAGCGGCGCTTCGGTGAAGACGCCGGCGGGGATCGAGAATGAAGGATTAGTCGTGACCCGGGGCACCATCCTCCAGCGCTTCATCAACGCCTGCGCGGGGCGCGGCCGGTATCCCATCAAGTTCAACGGCTCGATCTTCACGGTCGACGCCGCGGGGACCGAGGGTTTCGCCGATTACCGCCGCTGGGGCCCCGGCTACTGGTGGCAGAACACCCGGCTGCCGTACATGGGGATGCCCGCCGCGGGAGATTTCGACCTGATGGCGCCGTTCTTCAAGATGTATGCCGACCTCCTCCCGCTCTGCCGTTACCGGACCCGGCTTTATTTCGGACACGAGGGCGCCTATTATCCCGAGTGCATCTATTTCTGGGGGACGGTCTTCACCGAAACCTGGGGCGACAAGCCGTTGGCCGAAATGCCCGAGCGCATCCAGGCCAGCGGCTGGCATAAGTACGAATGGGCCGGCGGTCTTGAGATGGCGGCCCAGATGTTCGAGTATTACCTTTACACTCAGGACGAGGCGTTTTGCGCGGAAACGCTCCTGCCGTTCTCGGAAGCCGTGCTGACCTTTTTCGAGCGGCATTACGGCTTCGACGGCAACGGCCGCCTCAGGCTCGATCCCTCCCAGGCCCTCGAAACCTGGTGGGACTGCACCAACGCCCTGCCCGAGGTCGCCGGCCTCCACTATCTGACGAATAAATTGAGGACGGTGCCCCCTCGCCTGGTGCCGGAGGGTTTGAAGAGCCTGCTCGGACGGTTGGAGGCAATCCTGCCCCCTATTCCTACCCGCGAGGTCGACGGCCTGAGGATGCTGGCGCCGGCCGAGCGCTTCGCGAAAAAACAGAATGTCGAAAACCCGGAGCTCTATGCCGTCTATCCCTTTCGGCTTTGCGGGATCGGCAAGCCCGACATCGAACTGGCCGTTCGCGCCCTGGACCGCCGAGAGGATCGAGGCCATTTCGGATGGCGGCAGGACGACCTCTTCATGGCGCTCCTCGGGTTGACCGATCAGGCCAGGAAAGGATTGACGGAGCGCGCCGCCCAGTGGGACCGGAAGCATCTCTTCCCGGCGTTTTGGGGCCCCAATTATGATTGGACCCCGGACCAGGATCACGGCGGCGTTTTGATCAAAACCCTTCAGGTCATGCTTCTTCAGTGCGAGGACAAGGAGATCCGGCTGCTCCCGGCCTGGCCGGCGGACTGGGACGCCGATTTCAAGCTGCGAGCGCCCTACAACACGGTCCTGGAGGGCCGGGTGCGCGGGGGGAAAGTCGTCAAGCTCCGGGTGACTCCGCGTTCGCGCCGCCTCGATGTCAAGGAAGGCTCAGTATCCGGAACGAAGGGGAAAGGAGATTGATCATGCCGGGAGCGGCCAAAGATCACTTGTCTCGCCGTGAACTCATCAAGCTTGGCCTCTCGAGCGCCGCGATGTCCTGCCTGAACAGCGGCTGTAAGGGCACAACCGAAGGGAGTACGCCGAACCAACCCAACCCTCAGCCCCAGCCCGTCTACCAGCTGACCGACGGCAAATCCTTGTACGACGATTTCGACGGGAACGGCTGCCTGCAGAGCTACGACAACCAGAACCTGGCCGAGACGGGCAGGATCAGCTCAAAAATCTGGCAGGCCTGGACGGGCTGGGGCACGGCCGACGCCGTGCCGAATCCGGTGGACGGCGGGCTGTTGGCGGTCGTCGATGAACAGGGCCGGCGGGTCGAGTACGGCTATCAGGACCGGGCCGTCCAGGAGATCGTCAGCTACCTCGTCGAAAATCCCAGGCCGGTGACGGCCTTCGAAAGAGACATCCTCCAACGGCTTCTCAACGATCGGGGGAAGGCCGCCGTGGCCGGTCTCGAGGCGAGGGAACTCGACGTCCAGGTCAAGGTCATTCAGTATCTCCTCAACTTCAGGGACGAGCTGTTCAGCGAGCGGGGGCGGGCCCTGGTCGCAGCCCTTTCCGAAACGGAGGCCGGCGGCCTGGAGCGCGAGGGATTGCTGAAGCTGGTCAAGCGGGGCTTCGACGAGACGGAGCTGTTCGTGGTCGCCCAGCTCGCCGCCGAAAAACGGCTCTATGACAGCCTCCAGAACTCGGCCGTCCGTAAAGCCCTGCGGCGCGGGGAGCGCATCCTGCGGGCCGCGGTCGGCTGGCGGACCGAACGGCAGGAAATCAAGTATATTTTTAATTCGGAAGGGAAACTCATCGACGCCGTCCCCCATGTCCCGGGAGAGCCCTATCACGGCGCCCAAAGGCTCCTCTGGATGGGCGCCCGGAACGGATCCTTCCGGACCCGAAACGGGATTCAGGGCATCCAAAAGGGGCGAATCTACGGTATGGCCCAGCCGCTCGGCATGGGCGGGCGCGGATACGTGCTTATGATGACGAACAGCCTGCTCTCGGGCATGTCCTGCAACTGCTGCTGGCCGCTCGAGCTCGAATTCGCGGACTTCAAATCCTTCAGCGCCGATGTCCTGCTCTCCTCCCAGTCGACCTCCCGGAGTCTCTACACCGTGCTCGATTTACACACGACCATCCCCGAGCAGCCGCCTGGCAGGAGTTGGGCCGCCCAGATCGGCATCGGGACGATCGGCGATGATTCCATTCGCCTCATAGGGCAGTGCGTCAACGTGAACACGGGCTATCGATATTTGAAGCGCCTGGGAGACGCCCGGCTCGACCGCTGGTACAACCTCCGGTTCGATATCGTCACGCATAAGGACGACAGCGGCGTCCCGGATAACCAGTTCCGGGTGGATTTCTACGTGGACGGGGTCCTGCTTGCCTCAGAGGTCCCCGAGGACGCCGCACTCCTCCTCGACCCGACCCGGACGGGCGTCGGTCCCAAGCGGATCCTCACGGTCTACAACGGAGACGAGAACCGGACGAGCGTCGCCTTCTACGACAACGTCCGGGCCGTCTATAAGGACCGGGTCGGCTGAGCCGGCCGCGGGGCGGGATTTTGAAAAGGAGAGATCGAACATGAGCCGAGGCTCAAGCTTCATCCTCGCGGGGCTTTTCGCCCTGCTTTGCCTTTGGCCGGCGGGCACGTCCGGAACGCCCGCGTCCGGCCCGGCGGGAACGCTGACGGCGCGCGGCACGGTCGAGCGCATCCGGGCGCGGGTCGGCGTCGAATGGCTGAAGGAAACGGTCGACGACTTCAAGGCCGGCGACCCCGACGCGGCCGTCAAGGTGCTGGCCGGGAAGAAGGACTTCATCGTCCGGAACGGCCTGGTCATCTGGCGCTTTCACGACCATTGGCATCTCCGCAAGCCGGACGGAATCCTGCAAGGAATGGTCCGCGTCCTGGGCTGGGACGAATTCCGTGATCCCGCAGTCCAAGAACTTTTCCGGATTCCGGAGACGAGCCTGAAGGGTTTGGCCACGGAGCTGAAGCGGCGCTTCGGCGCCGGACACGTCCGGGTGATCGGCGACCCGGGCCTGGCCGTAAAGACCGTCGCCTTCCTGCCGGGCGCGCCCGCTTCGATCGAGCAGATGCGGACGCTGGGGCGGAGCGAGGTCGACGCGGTCATCACGGGCGAGACGCGCGAGTGGGAGACCCTGGAATACGCCCGCGACGCCGCGGCCGAGGGCAACCCCAAGGCGCTGATCGTGCTGGGCCACGTCCCCTCGGAGGAAGCCGGCATGGAGGAATGCGCCCGCTGGCTCCGGACGTTCATCGGCGAAGTCCCCGTCGTCCACAGGCCTTCGGGCGAGCCCTTCTGGATCCTGAAATAGGCCTTCCCGGCGAGGGGCGTTCGTTTGCTATTTCCCGGCGCCGTTCCGGCCCAGGGCGCTCCGCTTGACGCTATAGCCGAAATAGATGACGAGACCCACAGCCAGCCAGGCCGGAAACCGGAACCAGGTGACGAGGGGCAGGCTGAGCATGAGGTAGCCGCAGAGCAGGATTCCGATGCCGGGAGTCTTGTCGAACGGCGAGGCCGAAAAGGCGACCTTTCCGTATCTTCATGGGTGTGCTCGGCTGCTGAATCGTCGTCAATTTCGTCGTCCTGCTCAAGCGTTCTTTCGACCCCTGTCCGTTCATCCTCCTGAACCTCGTGTTCTCCTGTCTTGCGGCCGTCCGGGCCCCGGTCATCATGAAGAGCCCGGACAGGAGCGTCTATAAAAAGCTCAGATTTTAGAAACTTATTTTACCCGTTCGCCGACGCTACCCCGCCTTTCAATACCCATGAACCGGTAACGGTTCATGAGTGTCGAGGGTTTGACTGGTTATTGGCTTACGGCTTGTTTATTTTTCTTGCGCCAGGCCAGCCAGACCATGAGCACGGTGACCAGGATCAAACCGATGAACATGGCGCGCGCCCCCCAGAGATAGGGATGGCGGCTTTGTTCCTCGCCCTTCATCAGGAACTTACCGATGGCTTCCTGGTATGTCCAGGCACCCAGGACCACCAGCATGTAGACCGGGGTGACATATTTCAGGATGAATTTGAAGATTTTCGGCACTTTCATGTCAGCGCCCAGGTGCATGTCTTTCCAACCCTTCTTAACGCCGAAAATCCAGGAAAAGATGACGATCTCGATGGTGGCGAAAACGACCAAGCCGAAGGTGCCGGCCCAGAAATCGAGCTCGTCCAGGAAGCCGAACTTGAAGAAGGCGACCACCAGCACCGTGCAGGCCACCATGACGGCGAACACCGTATTCACCGCTTTGGTGCGTTTCCACTTGAATTCGTCCTCCAGGAAGGCGACGGCCGGCGAGGTCAGGGCCACCGACGACGTGATACCGGCGATGAAGAGCAGGAGAAACCACATGGCCCCAAAAATCTGGCCCATGGGGATCTTCTGGAAGATGACCGGCAGCGACTGGAAGCCCAGGTTGAAGGCCCCCTCGTTGGCGATGAGCTTGGTCTCGACCACGCCGAAAAAGGCCACGGCCACCGGGATGGCGATGGTGCCGCCCAGGATGACCTCGGCGAATTCGTTGGTCATGGAGGTGGTCAGGCCGTTGAGGGTGACGTCATCCTTTTCGCGCAGGTAGGAGGCGTAGGTGTTGATGATGCCCATGCCCAAGCTCGTAGTGAAAAAAATCTGCCCGGCGGCCACCAGCCAGACCGTGGCCCGGCTGAGCTGGCTGAAATCGGGATTCCACATGAATCCCATACCCGCGCCCACCGAAGAGACGCCCGAAGCCGGGGTGCCCAGGGTCAGCACACGGATAGCCAAAACGATGCCGAAAATGAACAGCACCGGCATGCCGATCTTGGCCAGAACTTCGATGCCTTTGGATATGCCTTTGCGCAGGAAATAGTAATTCAGGGAAATGGTGATGGCCAGAAAAAAAAGGAGCGGCAGCCAGGAGGCGAAGAACTGGTTGTGCTCCACTCCCTGGAAGCCGCGCAGGAACCGGCCCATGGCGTCGCGCGTCGTCAGGCCGAAATATTTGCCGGTGCCCGAGAACCAGGCGAAGCCCAGGGTCCAGGACTCGATGAAATTATAATAAACCACGATGATAAACGGCAGGGAGATACCCAGGGCGCCGAGGTACTTGGCGGCCGGGTGCTTCCACAGCAACGCGAACATGCCGGGCGTGGTGCCGTGGCCGTGGACGCCGCCGTGGCGGCCTATGGACCATTCCACCCACATCAGCGGGACGCCCAGGAAAAGCAGGGCGCAGAAATAGGGGATCATGAAGGCGCCGCCGCCGTTGGCTGCCGCCTTGACCGGAAAGCGCAGAAAATTGGCCAGGCCGACGGCGTTGCCGGCCATGGCCAGGATCAGGCCGATGCGCGAAGTCCACTGGGCCCGGCCGCCAATTTCAACCGTCCCGGCTTTCTTCTTCTTTTTAGCCAGCAGCACGCGGCTGAAGCAATAAATCGTCAATACCAGGATCGCTCCCCAGGCAGCGGCCAGGAAGAGCCAGCCCCTGAAATTCAGTCCTTGGTTTATGTTTTTGCCTCCTCAGTTAAAAAAAAATATTAACCAATCAGGAAATTTTTGTCAAGCGGCTGAACGAGTACAAACGAACCTTCCCCATCCGCCGATCCCCGATCCTGAAGCTCCACGGACTTACGTCCGTGGAGCTTCAGGATCGGGGATTAGGGTGAATTGGCGCGGACCGCGCCGACCGGTTCTCAATGAAACATATAGTTTTTGGATATGAATAAATCCACGCAGGAGGCGACGCCCGCCGTATCGAAGCAGGCGCCCTGTTTTCGGGTGATTTCATCCATGACTTTCTCGAAGGGGAAGGCCGGCCGGTAGGGCCGATGGGAGGACATGGCCTCGACGACGTCGGCGATCCGGATGATCCGGGCTTCGATCAGGATATCCTTTCCGGAAAGGCCGAGCGGATACCCCGAACCGTCCATATGTTCGTGGTGCTGGTAGACGATATCCGCGATTTTCCAGGGGAATTGGATCGTCTTCAGGAGGTCATACCCGATCTTGGGGTGGGCCTTGACCAAGTCGAACTCGAATGACGTCAACAGTCCGGGCTTGCAGAGTATATCGGCGGGGATGGAGATCTTACCGATGTCGTGGATGGAGCCCGCGATCCGGATCCCCTCGATCTGCTCCTTGGGCATCCCCATGTTGGTGGCGATGGACCGGGCGAGATCGGAGACCCGGCGCTGATGGCCGGCGGTACAGGGGTCCCGGATTTCGACGACGGATTCGGATAGTTCGATGACTCCGCCCAGGGCGCCCCGGAGGTTCTTCAGGGTTTGTTTGAGCTCTTCCTCCGTTCGCAGGACGGCATTCCGGGCGCGAAGGCCCATAATGCCGAACGAAATGATTTCGGCCAATTCGGTCAGGACCTCATTTTCCTCCCCGGAGATGGCGCGGTGATCGGGAGTGTGAATTTCAAGCACGCCCAAGGACGTTTCTTGAGTCTTCAAAGGAAGGGCGGCCTCGGAAGCGTCCGGTCCCTGCCGGGCGTCATCCGCGCCGCTCTGGGCGACGGTCCGATAGGTCGTGCCGACAGAGTCGCTCGGGATGCCGATCCGGGTCAGGCTGTACCCGCCGCTCTCGACCAGGATCCGGCAGATGTCTTTCAGAAGAGCCGCTTCATCGGCCGCCCCGATCAGGGCTTTGTTGCATTGGGAGAAGATCCGGCGGATCCTGGCGGTTTCATTGAGCCGGTCTTCCGACTGCCTGAGTCGATCTGACAGAGAAAGGCTTTTTTTTGTAGTCGATTCCATATTTGCCCCGCACATATAGAGTCGGATGGAGACCCGAAAAATTGAAAAATCGACGAAAATGATTGATTTTTTCGCCGTCTTAGGTAAAATAGGCGTTCGAAATCTCGAGAGTTCCTGTCGATGGAGTGAATCATGAACATACTGGGTCTGGCCCGTCACGGGTTGAACTCTTTCGAGCAGATCGCGATCATCGGAGTTCTGTTCACGGCGTTCCTCAGCCTTTGGTACGCCTGGATGCTCCGCAAAACGGTCCTTAAAAAGGATAAAGGCACGGCGAAGATGCAGGAGGTCTGGAACGCCATCCGGATCGGCGCTGACAGCTACCTCAACCGCCAGCTCCGCAAGATCCTGCCCGTGATCGGGGTCCTGACGGTCGCCCTCTTCCTGAGCGTCTATGTCGTTCCGGCCAGCCGCGAGGCCGTCGCCGAGTTCGGCCAGAAGAACGCCCAGATCATCGTCGCCATCGGCCGGACGATCGCCTTCATCATGGGCGCCATGTTCTCGCTCATGGTCGGGCAGCTCGGCATGCGGATGGCCATCCAGGCCAACGTCCGGGCCGCATCGGCCGCCCGCCGGGGCTTCAACGAGGCCCTGTCGATCGCCTATTACGCCGGGACGGTCACCGGCATGCTGACCGACGGCCTGGGGCTGTTCGGCGGCACGGTCATCTTCATCGTCTTCGGGACGGCCGCCCCCGACGCCCTGCTGGGCTTCGGCTTCGGCGGCACCCTGATCGCCCTGTTCATGCGGGTCGGCGGCGGCATCTACACCAAAGCAGCCGACGTGGGAGCCGATCTCGTCGGCAAGGTCGAGAAGGACATCCCCGAGGACGACCCGCGGAACGCGGCCGTCGTGGCCGACCTGGTGGGCGACAACGTCGGAGACTGCGCCGGGATGGCCGCCGATATCTTCGAGTCCTACGAGGTGACCATCGTCTCCGGGCTGATCCTGGGACTGGCCCTGATGGCCCTCGACCCCACCCACGCCCTGAAATGGATCGTCTATCCCTTGATCATCCGGGCGATCGGCGTCATCTCCTCGATCCTGGGGACGTTCACCGTCCCGATCTGGGAGCGCTTCCCGATCAAGTTCCTCCGGGCCAAGGACGCCGAGGAGGCCATGTTCCGCTCCTACGAAGTTTCGAGCGTCAACACCATCCTCTGGTCCTTCCTCGTGGCCGTCAATTACGCCCACGACTGGCGGCTGGCCATGCTGACCTCGGTCGGCGTCGGCCTGGCCGTGGCCTTCAACCCGCTGACGTCCTACTTCACCTCGACGCGCAAGAGCCCGGTCAAGGAGATCGTCAAGTCGACCAAAACCGGGCCGGCCACGACCATCCTCTCCGGTCTGTCCGTCGGGATGGAGTCGAGCGTCTGGGCCGTCGTCATCATCGCCATCAGCTTTATCATCGCCCTCGTCCTCTACAGCTCCACGGGCCCGCTCTACGTCCTCTATGCCGTGGCCATGATCGGCATCGGCATGCTCAGCCACACCGGCAACAACGTGGCCATGGACTCCTACGGTCCGATCTCGGACAACGCCAACGGCATCGCCGAAATGGCCTGGCATGACCTGAAGGACGAGGAGACCAAGAAGGCCCGCCAGATCATGGCCGACCTCGACGCGGTCGGGAACACGACCAAGGCCATCACCAAGGGGATAGCCATCGCCTCGGCCGTCATCGCGGCCGTGAGCCTGTTCGCCTCCTACATCACCGACGTCGGCCGCGTCCAGCTTCAGCTCGGCGTCGAGAAGGTCATGGACGCCATCCGCGTCTCCGACACCAAGGTCTTCATCGGCCTCCTCCTCGGCGGCGCCCTGCCCTGGCTGTTCAGCTCGCTCTCGCTCCGGGCCGTCACCCGGGCGGCCGGCCTTATCGTCGAGGAGGTCCGGCGCCAGTTCCGGATCCCGGGGCTGATGGAAGGGAAGGTCAAGCCGGACTATGCCCGGGTGGTCGGCATCTCGACGGCCGCGGCCCAGAAGGAGCTCGTCCCGCTGGCCATGATCTCGGTCCTCATGCCGATCGTGGTCGGCCTGGTCCTTCAGGTCGAGGCCCTGGGCGGCTTCCTGGTGGGAATCATCCTGAGCGGCCAGCTCCTGGCCGTCTTCATGGCCAACGCGGGCGGCGCCTGGGACAACGCCAAAAAGTCGATCGAGGACGAGCCGCGGGACCTCAAGGCCAACACCGGAAAGGGCTGCGAGCGGCATAAAGCGGGCGTCGTGGGCGATACGGTCGGCGACCCGCTCAAGGACACGGCCGGCCCCGCCCTCAACCCGATGATCAAGGTGACGAACCTGGTCAGCCTGATCGCGGCGCCGATCATCGTCAAGTACAACAAGATGACCATCGGCCTGGCCGTCGTCGTGGCCGTCCTGTTGGCCGCGACCGTCTGGGCCATTCTGAAAAGCAAGAGAGAGGCCCCGTCGCTCTTCGCCGAGGAAACGAAGTCCGCGGAGATTCCCGCGGCCAATCCCCCGGCCGCCAAGAAAAAGCGCCGCTGAGATTCGGAATTCCGGGGACATGAACCGAACTTCTTAGTTCGGTATCGTGTCCCCGGAATTCATTTCACTGCGCCCCGCGGACCGTCCGGAGTCCGAAAACCGGGCCGGCCATGTTTCCGGGCTTCGCCTGGAATCTGACGGTCACCGACGATTTTCCGTTCGTCAGCTCGCGCGGGATCTCGTAGCGGACGTCGAGGAAGCTTCCGTCCTTCTTGTTCGAGATGTTCTCGGCGGCGATCGTCCGGCCGTTGACCAGGATATCGAAGGTCTTGGACCCCGGGAACCCGCCCCAATATTCCACGACCAGGGCGCAGGGGAGGTCGGGGTTGACCTTGATCCTGTAGGAGAACCAGCCGTCCCGCGCCTCGCGGCCGGGACGCTCCTTGAACCGGGTCGGATTCGTCTTCTCGCCCTGAAACTCGTGGTCGCGCTCGGGCTGCATCTCGCCCGGTTGGACGAAGTCGATCGTGGCCGCTTCGAGCTCTTTTTTCCGTTCCATCTCCGCCCGATACTCGGCTTGGCGGGCCTGCCAGGCCGTCTCTGTGAACAGGTCCCAGAAGATCGAATAGCGGCGATCATGCGTCCCGTAAAACGGCTTGAGGACGACATCGCGCGGCCTGCCGACGCCCTTGGTCCGGAACGCGTTCGGCGTTCCCGGCAAGGATTCGGTCCAATCGGCGGGGGAGCGGTCCCCCGTCATCAGCACGGGAACATACAGAGCGTCCCGCGCCCCGGGGTCGTCCACCGGTCCGAGGTCGCCGGCCAGGACGAGCGGGCCGTACATGACGGCGGCCCGGTTGGCGTCGTCGGGCATGGCCTCGAGCCGGAGCGTAAAGGGGAACTTGACCTCGACCCGGTCCCCCGTCTTCCAGGTCCTCCGGACGCCCACGAAGCGGCCCGCCGGTGGTCTGACCCGTTCGGGCTTGCCGTTGACGAGAATCTCCATTCCCTTCTCGGCCCAACGCGGGTAGCGGATGTTGAGCGTCAGGCGGACGGGCTCGTCGCAGCGGAATTCGAACGTCGTCCCCTGCTCGTCCGGGAAGGCCGTCTTCTGGGTGATGACCAGCCCATTCTCGCGCCAGCTCAGCTCGGCGGCGATGAACTGGCTGACGAACAGCTCCCGATCGTTGTGGTAAAAGATCGCCCCGCCGTATTTGGAGTGGTTCTCCATTCCCGTCCCGATACAGCAGGTGAACCATTCCGGGTCCTGGTAGACCTTATAGCCGCCCATCTCCAAAGACAGGTTGTAGATGACGCGGCCGTCTCCGGGATGCTGGGAGGACAGGATATGGTTGAGGAGGGCCCGCTCGTAAAAATCGGCGACGTCGGCCGACGCCTCCCAGCTGAAGAGGTGTTCGGAGAGCTTGAGCATGTTGTAGACGTTGCAGGTCTCGGTCGTGCCCTCGCCCAGGCGGTCGCGCAGCTTATCGGGCTCGCCAAAATACTCGTCGTTGCCGTGGCCGCCCGTCACGTAGGAATGGTGGTGGACGACCCGATCCCAGAAAAACTCGGCCGCCTTACGGTCCGTCGCATCGACCGCGAGCTCGTAGCGGCGGGCCAGCCCGATGAGCTTGGGAATGTTCGTGTTGCCGTGTTTTCCGGGCAGGATGTCGACGCTGGCCGCCAGGGGCTCCAGGATCGCCCGATGGTGGAAGGTCCGGGACAGTTTGAGCCAGCGGTCGTCCCCGCTGTCGGCGTAGAGGTCGGCCAGGACCTCGTTGATGCCGCCGTGCTCGCAATTCAGCACGGTCTGGATTTGCTCGGGCGTCAAGCCCTTGACGACGCCCTCGATCCAGCCGGCCAGTTTCACGGCGATTCCGATGGCCGTCTTGTTTCCGCACAGCCTGGCGGCGTCCCTGAGTCCGGCCAGCACCTTATGATGGACGTAGAACGGCACCCACAGCCCGTTGAGGTCGAATCCCTTGGATCGGATGTCGCCCTTGGCGACTTCCTCCATGAGAATCCGCTTGCCGTTCGGGATGGCGCCCAGGTACCCGTCGGGGTCCGCGTCCTGGCAGGTCTTGAGCTCCCCGACGATATAGTTGACTCGCTCCATGAATCGGTCGTCGCCCGTCGACCGGTACATGATCGCGCAGGCGCTGAGATAATGGCCCAGGCTGTGGCCCGCGATCGTGTCGTTTTCCCAGCCGCCGTAATGCTCGGCCTTGGGCTTCAGGCCGGCTTCGCTGAAGAACTTCGCCAAAAGGCGATCCGGCTGGTAGCGGAGCAGAGAGGCGCGGTTGAGCTCGAGGGCGCGCTTGAACGGACCGTCGAGGAGTCTGACCTCACCGAGGTCGAAGGCCAGCGCCCGGAATGGAACGGCCTCGCGGCCGGGAGTCCTGATCGTGGGCGTTTCCTGCCTTTGACAGGCGGCGAGAAGGGAAAGAAGGAAGAGAGCCGGAAAGAAGAACAAAGTCCTGGCCGTCCTCGGCATGGTCGCCTCGCTTGGCGCGTGATTGGGGCCGGCCCGTCCCGGTGGCTTCCCTCCGGGAAGCCATCGGACGCAGCGGCCTTGGACTAGGATAGCCAAATGCGCCGTGTACGTCAACGCAAAGGGCCAATCCGTAGATTGCCGATAGGCACCCCCTTTTCAAGCGTAAAGTCTCCTGGTATAAGGAGTTTGACAGTACTCAAGCCCTCACCCGGTGGGTGAGGGACCTTAACCAGGAGGGTA
>Ga0315274_10004711_pt1 | contig 19995 bp, 17 predicted proteins | sample YL17G02_20_MG_FD_203700 | JGI IMG/M metagenome (GOLD analysis project Ga0315274, IMG submission 203700) | Sediment microbial communities from Yellowstone Lake, YNP, Wyoming, USA - YL17G02_20 | ecosystem: Environmental > Aquatic > Freshwater > Lake > Sediment | place: USA: Wyoming | collected... | reverse complement strand
TCCTGCTTTTTGCCTTAAAGCGATAAATCCATCCCCCTCCTACCCACCAGCCCCCTCTTCTCCCAACCATCATTCTTTCATGGAACTTTTGACACTACCCTACCGAGTCCCCCCCGCAGAGGCTTATGTCCAACTGTGATGCGACCTCACCCTTCCACAACTATGACCTGGCCGTCAACATGTCAAGTGGCCGGAAGCATGGCGACGATGTTGCTTTGAGACGCATCCGCCGGCCGACGACCGCCGTCCCGGCGTTTTCGCGCGATACTCCGGCAGCAAGAATTCTCGGCGCGACACGCTTTTTTTTGTTGATCTTGCCGCGCTGGGATTGCTAACTTTGCGCCGCTTCGTAAGTGATCCCGCGGATGGTAGCCCCAAGGCCGGGGGCAGGAGGCGGCAAGAGCGATGATCTCTCGAAGACGAACGCCGATGATTGCAGCAGGTCTGGTGGTTGCGTTGTTGATCGTGGTGGGGTCCGTCGGCCGGGCAGGCGCCGATGATTCCACGCGAAAGCGAAACGACATCACGCTGATGTTCCGCAAGTTCAGCCGGGGCGTGGTCAACATTCTGACCGGCTGGGTCGAAGTGCCCAAGAACATATCGTTGCGCTGGAAAGAGACCGATCCGTTCTCGGGCACCCTCCTCGGCATGTTCGAGGGGCTGGCGTGGGCGTTCGCTCGCGAGGTGGGCGGAGTGTACGAAATCGTGTCGTTTCCGTTCCCCTACCCGGACAACTATGCGCCGCTGATCGAACCGGAATTCATCCTGACGCCGATCTGGGGCGAGGCGGCGCCCTTCATGACCAGCGAGCCGGTCAACCCGGCCAAGTCGTTCGAGTAACGGGCGGAACAAAGCGGTCCGACGAGACCGCACGCGAAATGAACCAGCCGACAAGAGTCAGGCCGCCGAGTGGCCTGGCTTTTTCTTTGTGCCGTCAAACCATCGCCCTCCTGTCGCGATCATCTTCTTTGGATAGGGGAGGGAAGGACAAAGCGGTGGCGCGAGACTGTGGATTGAGGCGGTCGGCTCCAATTCTTCCGGCAATCGGTCTGGTACTGGCGACGGCACTGGCCTTCGGCGCGCCGTCGCGCCCGCTGACCGAGTCGCGCACGATCCCTCCGAACGCATGGATGGTCTTCTCGGTTCCCGATTTGCCCGGCGCGTGGACTGCTTTCACAACAACCCCCATCTATCAAGACGTGGTGACGCTTCTCGACAATCCCTCGATTGCCAGTTTGCCGTTCCACCGCGCTTTCTTCGACGAGAAACGCCGAATGGAAGCCGAGCTGGGCTTCCCCATCAACGCGCAGACCCTGACGGCGATGGTCGCGGGTCTCGATCTCGTCTTTCTCCCGCCAGCCGAACCGAACGGGCCGTCCCTTTCGGTCATCCAATTCCGTGCAGCCGACCCTGAGCGCTTTGGCCGGCTGGTCAAGTGCATCGAGCGCCAGATGGAGGGAGCGCCATCCTCGGACGGGTCGGCAATCCGGCGGTCAGACGCCGCCCGCCTGACCTACAAGAACGTCGAGATCGTCTCCCGCATTCGAGATTCTCACTTCGCCCTCGCGCAATTGGGTCCCGCCTTGTTCGCGATGGGCAGCCATCCCAACGCCGTTCGCGCGCTCATAGACCAGGGGGGGAAGAGCGAAGGGCTGACGGCAACGAGGCGCTTCCGCAGCGCGGTCGGAGGCTTGGCCGAGCCTGCCTCGCACGGGTTCCTCTATCTCAACACCGCCCCGGTGGCGCGAACGGCTCAGACGGGCCGAGTGCCCGGGCTGGCCTTGTCCTCGCTTGTTCGCAGCCTTCGCGACGAGGTCGCTGTGGCCGCCGATTTTCGGATCGAGCGCAACGCCGTCCGCTTCGAGTCGTTCGCGCCGTTCTCGGAGGCCGCGCACGATCGGTTGGCCGCGATCTATCAGCACTACCCGCCCGGGCCGCTTCATTCGCTGACCTACGTCTCGTCGGCGCCGCTGGTTCTTGTGGCTCGCAATACCCTCGACGGCCCGGCTCTCTACGAGTCGTTACGGGCGATGATCCTGGCGGCCCATCGCGCCGTCGGCGATCCGGGTCAGAATCCCGAACAGCGCCTTCAGACCCAGGAAGAGAACTTCCGCGAAACGCTGGGATTCGGAGTGCGCGAAGACCTCGCTCCCGCCGTTGGCCCGGAAGCGTTCGTCAGCCTGGAGCGAATCAGTTTCGATCCGCTCATCCCGTTGCCGGCCTTCGAACTGGTGACGGGCGTTCAGGTTCGCGACCGGCAGCGGATGGACCGGGTTGTCGCGGGGTTCGAGGGCTTCTTCGAGCGACAGCTACGCCCGAACCCGACCGAAACCACGTCGCCGGCCGTTCTCCAGTCGGCGCTCTATCAAGGCCGAACAATCAAGTGGTTCGCGATCCCGCGGGCGCCGCAATACGCCTTGGGCTATACCCCCACCGAGGACTTCGTTCTGATGGGCCTGGGCGGCGACAGCATCAGGCGGGCCCTGGATCGCGCCGACGGACGGCGAAAGTCATTTGCGACGGGGCAGTTGTATGCCGCCTTGCGGCCCTTCCTCCACCCGGAAGCCAACGAAATCGTGGTCGTGAATGTTCCCGGGATTGTCGCCGTGGGCCGCGAATTCGCCCGCCGCCTTTCGAAAACCACACCCAATCCCGCTGAGAACGCCAAGCGCGCGGAACTCCTTCTGTCGCGGATCGGGCGCATCACCGCCCTGGGAGCGAGCACCAACGGCAGCGATCTGGGACTTCATACGCGCGGCGCGCTGGTTCTCCGCCCGTCCGAGGCGCGGAGTCAGTCGCCCAAATCCCCTGCCGCAGGAAAGCCCAAATGAAATCCCACACCGACTACCTGACCTTCAACACGCATCGTCCGCGCGAGTACGTCAACATCACCGACCGCGTCGCCTCGGCGGTGGCCCAAAGCGGCGTGCGCGAGGGAATGGTCCTCGTTTCGGCCATGCACATCACGGCGGGCGTGTGGGTCAACGACGCCGAAGACGGCATCATCGCCGACATTGATGAAATGCTCGAACGATTGGCCCCCTCGGGCCGCGATTATCGCCACCATCGCACGGGCGAAACCAACGGTGACGCCCATCTGAAGAACATTCTCGTCGGCCACCAGATCATCGTGCCGATCACGGCGGGCCGACTTGACCTCGGACCATGGCAGCAGGTTTACTACGCCGAGTTTGACGGCCGGCGACCGAAACGGTTGATCCTCAAAGTGCTCGGCGAATAAGGGCCTATCTGAAAACCAGGTCCGTGTTTGTCCGTGTCCGTTTGTGCCAGTCCGTGTCCCAGGTTTTGGGATAGGCCCTAAGGGTGCCACGAACACTTTGGCGATGGCGGAGACCGCCCGGTGAGTCCCAGTCCGCTTCGCAGACGACATATCCGCTGCTTGGCTCTGTCAAGCGACCACCTCCGCGTGTTCCTGTTGCTTGCCGCCGTGGCGTGGTTTGGACTGGCCTGTCAGAAGGGCACGAACGTCGGCGGTCGGGTGATCAACGCGCGAACCGGCGAGAAGGTCTCCGGCGCGACAATCGCGGTTCGCTTCGAGCGCCTCGATGCCAACTACAACTGGGTGGACGGCGGCCGGGCCAATCTGACCAGCGGCTCCAACGGCGAGTTTTCGACCAATCATCCCCATCTCGGCGGCCGGTTTGTCGTTTTCGCCCAACGCGATGGTTTCTACCCCAACTATGACTGCCAGCCCTTGCGCCGGCTGGAACGTCATATGATGAGGATGGATTATCGGGTGGAAGTCCAACTTCGCCCGATTGTTTCGCCCCAGCCGCTGCCGCGCGGTCAGGAAGGTGAAATCCGCTTTTCGCCGCCGGGACAGCGAATGGGCTGGAACTTCGCCGGGGCGCGAATGGTTCCCGAAGCAACGGCAGACTTTGTCGGCGAGCCGGACGAGGCCGGACGCAAGATCGCTGCGTTGGCGGCACGCGGGCGCGGCGGGTTCTTTCGCGTGGCGGGCCTGAGCGGCGAGTGGGCGATTTTCAACATGCCCGAAGCCCCGCGCGACGGCTATCAGGAGCGCGTGGACGTCCGCGAAATCGGCGAGGGCGAGCGCGCCTGCTACTGCGTTCGCACCGCCGACGGCCAGCACTACGGAAAGATCGTTTTGGGCGGGGCGCTTCAGGCGCGCGAGTTCATCGGCCTGCGCTTTCAGTGGGTCTTTCAGCCCGACGGCTCGACCGCTTTGGAGATTCCGCTTCCGGCGGACAAATGAAGGTTTTCCAGCATTCTTGGAGCGCGGCGGCACGAGTGGCCAAACGTGTGCTCCCGATTTCAGGAAATACGCCCCACAAGCGCGTTGTGTGGCGAAAACGATTGACAGGCCACAGCGCGTCCACTAGGGCTTTCCTCTGATCTGTGCCGGGCCGCGCGGTTTTGGCAAGAAGTGGGTTTTACCCAAAAAAAGGAACGATCCTCTTCGTCGGAGTGTTGCCACAATGATGTACTTCCTGCTTGTGATTATGGTTGTGCTCTATGTGATTGCCTGCCTGTTCCTGATCGTTGTGATTTTGGGACAGGAGGGAAAAGGCGGCGGGCTGTCGGGCCTGATCGGTTCGAGCGCGCTGGGCGACACCTTGGGCGCTTCGGCCGCCGAGTCCACGCTCCGACGCTGGACCCGCAATTGCGCGATTCTGTTTGTGGTTCTTTCGTTGGGGCTGACCATTGTGGGCTCGCGCGTGTTCACCGGTTCGATTCTTGAGCGCGCCGCCGGAACGTTGCCCGAAGAAGAAACCGCCCCGCCCCAGGAGCAGATCACAACGGCGACGGCGACGGGACCCGGCGAGATTGCCCCGCCGCTTGGCGAGGCTCCAATTGGGGCGGCGCCGGCCCCCGCAGCGGCGACTCCTGCCCCGACCCCGGCGGCCCGTGGGGCGCTCGCTCCAGCGCCTGCCGCGTCGCCCGCGGCCACTCCGGCAGCCACGCCGTCAGCGGCTCCGGCAAAAACGCCCGCGCCAGCCCCGACACCCGTACCGGCCCCCGCGAAAACACCCGCGCCGGCTCCTGCACCCACGCCAGTTCCGGTCAGCACGCCGGCGCCGACCCCGGCGCCAATCGCGCCGCCACCTCCTGCGAAGTAAACGGGGCCACATGCAGAATCTGCTTGTTTCGAACGCCGGTTGTCGCGCGCTTGATGGGTTTCGCGTCTGCACAGGTTGACAACCTGCGCCACATCCGTGCCGATCTTGTTTGCTGTAAATGTGGACATCCCGCGCGCGTGAACGGTTTCCTTTGTGGCTCTCGGTCGAAAGTCGAAAGTCGAGAGTCCGAAGTCGAGCATCCATAGTCCGCCCGTGGCTGCGGTCAAAGGCAGGGGAGAGTGACCGGGGTGAAAAAAACAACGATCAATCTCTGGTTGAACGTTCTGGCCTTCACCAACTTCTGCGCACTCGCGGCAACGGGTGCAATCATGCGCTGGGTCTTGCCGCCGGGTTCAGGAGGGCGTTTTGCCGGCGGCGGCCGCGGAATGGGGCGCGGCTGGCGCGGAGGACGCGGCGCTCTCGATGCGGCCGGTTCCGACGAAGGTCCGATCAAGGTTCTTTGGGGTTGGGGACGTCACGATTGGGGCGATCTGCACTTCTGGCTGGCTGTTGGCCTGATTGCCGTCATCCTATTGCACTTGGTTCTTCACTGGTCGTGGATTCGCCACAGCATCCTGCCGCGCCGGCTGGAAGGGAAATGAAAAGCAGTGCTGAGTTATGAGTGTTGAGTGTTGAGTGAAAAGCCCGGAAGATTTGGCCGATCTTCTGCCATCCCGATTCGTTCGCGCCGCTCACGCGGTTTCGCTTCCCTTCGAACCATCGCGCGGATCGCTCCCCTCGAGGATGACCACGGCGCTGGCGTGGCTGTCGGTGTGCGTGAGGCTGACCAGAGCGTGAACGGCGCCGAGTTCGCGCATCCGCTCGGCGGCGCGGCCCTGAACGACGAGGCTGGGTTTGCCGCTGGGCGCGTGGACCACGCCGACGTCGCGCCAGCGCATCCCGCCGCGCAATCCGAGTCCGACGGCCTTCAAAAACGCTTCTTTGGCGGCAAACCGCGCCGCGTAGTGCATGCCCGGCCGGTGGCGGTCGCGGCATTCGCGCTGCTCGGTCTCGGTAAACACACGCTGGATGAGACGGTCCGGATGGCGCTCGATCGCGCGTTCCATCCGGACGATTTCGACCAGGTCAATTCCGATTCCGACGATCATCAGATGCCTCTAACGATGAACGATGAGGAAAAGACAATGATGAACGATGAATGATGAACGATGAACGGACAGCAAGAAACCGACCGCGTAGCCCAAGCCGAGGCATCCGCTGTGTGCCTCCATATCTCCCTGTGGCGTGTTGTTCGTTCATCCTTCATCGTTCATCCTTCTGCCTTGTTCTTCCGTTCATCCTTCATCCTTCCGCCTTCATCCTTTTTTGTATCTCTTTCAACTCCTCGCCGATCTCGCCCAGCAGGCCGAGGACCATCTCGTCGCGCAGAGTCTTTTCGCGCAGCCACAGAACAAAGTAAACGCCAACCGCCACGGCAATTCCTAGCGCGGGCAATCCAAAACAACCGACCAGCAAGACCAGCCCCACCATTTCGTTCCCTACTCCTTTCCGCCGAAACGCCGTTCCAGCGCCTCGCGGACCCCTTCGAGGGTCTGTTTGATCTCGATCAGGCGTTGAATCATCAAATCGTCGCGGCGCTTCTTGTTGATGAGCCAGATTGTCAGCAAAACCGCGAGAACAATGGGCACCAGGACGCTCGCCGCCGATATGCCAAGTACGACGATCCACTCAGGGAAGTAACGCCATGGACTGGACATATTCTGTATCCTCCCTAAAAAATGCATTGCCTTGCGGGCAAAGAAGCTCCATAAAACTCAGTGGGGTATGATGAGGCGGCCCGATAGTAAACGCCGTACTCTGGCAGAGAACGCTCCCGAACAGGCCAGACAGGATGTCGGCTTCGGGGAGGCAGCGCGGGAAAGTCTCGCGCGCAGAAGGTGAAGGTCAGAATGACCATACGGAAATCGCTTCTCTCAGGGTTGCCGGCGATCCTCGTCGCGCTGACCGCGAGTCGGGCGACGGCTACCGTTGTCTTGCCGCAAAACATTGAACAGCTCGAATCGCAGGCGCAATGGGTTTTCGTGGGAGTTTGCACCAGCCGCACCGCCACGATTGACGAGCACGGCATTCCGGTTCATGTCTTCACGTTTCAAGTCATCGAGCCGGTCAAAGGCGACCTCAAGGCGGGAAATGCGGTTCGGTTCCGCCAGTTCGGCAGCGGCGTGCCGAACGCCCAAAGACTGGCGATGCGCATCGCGGGAATCCCGACCTATCCCATCGGTCAAAAGGTGCTCTTGTTTCTCAACCCCCAGAGCTCGATCAGTCTAACCCTTCCCGTCGGATTGTGGCAAGGCGTTTTCCAAGTGGAACGCGATGGGAACGGGAGAGATGAAATTCGACTCGACCCCCTCCGCCGCAAGCTGCTTATTGGCGCAGTCAATAGGGCGAAATACACGGCGTCTCGCCGTCTGACGGCGGGCGAGGACACGCTGTTGAACAACCCGCCCGAGCGCGTGGACCTGCTAACGTTTTGTTCGCTGGTCAGAAAGATCACCGAGGAGCGCGAGCGACGTGAAAAGGGCATGTAGGGGTGCGGCGCGCCGCGCCCACAACTCCTTGCCATAGCGCCGAAAGGAAAACCGCGGGTGCGATCAATCTGGATGCGGGTTCTCATGGTGGCGGCGGTTGCCTCGGCTCCGTTGGCGCACGCCGGCGGTCCGTTCATTTATGCCGACAATGGCTCAATTGTCAAATGGCCGACGACCGGCGGTTTTACCAGCGTAACCCTAACGCTCGACCAGGGGAATCTTGGCCTTCTCGCCAATGCGCAAGCCGATGGGTTGGTTGCTGATGTCATTGGCGTTTGGAATGGAGTCTCTCAGAGCACCGTTCGTCTGACGATTGCGGCTGCGCCGTTGACCACGGATGTGACGCACCTGAATTATCAATCCTTTGTGGGCTTGGTTGCTCCTCTTCACGGTTTCAACCCCCTTGTCTATGACGTGGATGGCCAAATCATGGACCTCCTCGCAGGAAACGGGGGCAACCAGTTCTTGGGATACGCCAGCCCGGTTTATTATGTGGACGCAAACAATAATCCCGCGCCGGGAAACATTGTCGAAGGGCGCGTGGTTTTGAACGGACGATTTCTCGATGGCAACACCATCGCTCCCAATCCCGAGGTGCCCACGGCCGAGTTCGAGGGCGTTATTGTCCATGAATTGGGCCACATGCTGGGGCTGGACCATTCGCAGATCAATCCGATGGATCCAACCAATAACACGCAGCCCACAATGGTTCCCTTCTTTGTGCCTGGAACCTCTGGGATGCGAACGCTCAAAATGGACGACATCGCCTGGATTTCCTATCTCTACCCATCGGCGCAGTACGCGGCCTCGTTTGGCAGTATTTCGGGACAGGTGATCGAACGCGTGGGACCGACCGACCAGGGATTTCAGGGGATCAACGTCATCGCCCGGCGCGTCGGCGGCGCCCGGATTGACGCCATCTCGTGCGTTTCGGGTTACGTCTATTACGCGGGCTTCGGGTCGCCGGATTTGGCGGGACGCTACCTGATCCCTGGCGCGCCGCCCACCAGCTACACCGTCGAGATCGAAAGAGTGTTCTCGGGCTATACCGGCGGATCGAGCGTCGGCCCTCTCGACCCTCCCGTTGGCTTTCCGGGGATTTCGGGGCCGGAGTTCTACAACGGTCCGCGCGAGTCGGCTTATGACACTCCGACCGAAAAGACGAATATCCCCGTTGCCGTTGGTGTCCAGACGTCGAACATCAACGTCATTCTGAACACCCAGACGCAACCGGCTCACGCCGCGCGGTGGGCGACTTATCGGTAGTAGGGCAGGCCGGCAACTACAAGCGTTTAACGGTTTCCCATCCTCTACTTGTTTGAAGAATCTCGATTGAAGCCTTTGACAGGATGACAGGATTCACGGGATTCTGAAATCTGGGATATCCTTTGCCCGCCATCCCGTTCATCTTCTTGCCTGTTTCCGACTCCTCCCAAAAAAGCACACACATCCGCCCTCGCGTCAAGCCCTGTATTTCTTCCTGCCTCTGACCGGTTCGCGAAAACCCAGAGAGAGCGAAACGAGTCAATGCCCGTGGGGATTCTCCGCGCTTCTCCGTGCCGCTCAATCGCCGGGAGAAGCCCGGTGGGCCGGATTCACAGGATTCTTCGTCTCGTTTCATCCGGTTCATCCCGTCATCCTGTCAAAAGGGTTCTCGCCACGCCAAAACCATTAAATGCCTGTGGCCGGCAACCTGCCAGATTCACGGACTGACAGCCTGCGCCACATTCAAAACAAAAAAACCGGCGGGCCGCCGGCGCTTCAGGGATATTCCGGTGTTGGTTTCTTTCTTGCCTCTGACCTCCCGCCTCCGACCTCTACTTCGCCATCTTCTGCAAGTATTCGACCGGGTCCACCAGCAGTTGGCGCGGCTTGCTTCCCTGATAGGGGCCGACAATGCCGCGATCTTCCATCATGTCCATCAGGCGTCCGGCGCGCGCATAGCCGATTTTCATCCGGCGCTGAATGAGCGAAACCGACGCCTTCTTCGATTCGAGAATCAGCCGCAGCGCTCGCTCGTAGAGCTCGTCGCTGAGTTCGTCCTCGTCGCCGTCCGGAGCAGAAAAATCCTCCACGGCATATTGCACGCGCACGGGCGGACGGTCGCGTTCCTGTCCCAACACCCGTTCGGCGTCGTCAATTGAACGCGGCCCTTGGCCGCCGTCTGCCACATCGTCGCCGTCCGCCTCTTCCTCCTCTTCGGCGGTCTCGCTCGCGCTCCCTCCAAGCTTCTCGCGCGCCGAGGTGATCGCCCGCTCGGCCTCCATCTGCTCCTCAGTCATCGCTTCGCCCTGCGAGGTGATGAACTCGACGAGGCTCTCGACCTCGGTGTCCGAAACATAGGCCCCCTGAACCCGCATCGGTCGAATTGACCCGCCCGACGAAAACAGCATGTCGCCCTGGCCCAGAAGCGCTTCGGCGCCGTTCATGTCGAGAATCGTTCGCGAGTCCACCTTCGACGAAACCTGAAAGGCGATGCGGCACGGAAAATTGGCCTTGATGATCCCCGTGATGACGTTGACCGACGGGCGCTGGGTGGCGACGATCAGATGAATGCCGACGGCGCGCGACATTTGCGACAGCCGGATGACGTTCTCCTCGACTTCGTTGCGCGCGATCAGCATCAGGTCGGCCAACTCGTCCACGACGATGATGATGTGCGGCATGTAGCGCAGTTCGCGGCCGTACCGGGCCAGCGCCTGTTTGCGATCGAGCGCCACGGCGTTGTAGCCGTCTATGCCGCGCACGCCCAGTTCGGCCAGCTGGCGATAGCGTTCCTCCATCTGGCCGACGACCCAGGCCAGCGCGGCGGCGCACTTGCGCGGCTCGCTCACGACGGGCGCGAGCAAATGGGGAATGCCCTGGTAGATGCTGAGCTCGACGCGCTTCGGGTCTATCATGATGAACCGCAGACGGTCGGGCGTGTTGCGAAGCAAAAAACTACATATAATCGCATTGAGGCAGACGCTCTTGCCCGAGCCGGTCGCTCCCGCAATTAACAAGTGGGGCATCTTGGCGAGATTGCAGACGGAAGACCGGCCATCAATGGTTTTGCCCACGCCGAACAGCAGCGGCGCGTCCTGACCCTGAAACTCACGCGATTCGAGTATCTCGCGCAGCCGCACGATGCTGGGTTTTCGGTTGGGAATCTCGATGCCGACGGTGCCGCGACCCGGTATCGGGGCAAGAATGCGCACTCGGCTGGCCCGCAGCGCCATCGTCAGGTCGTTCTCGACCGTGACGATCCGGCTGATCTTGACGCCGGGCGCCGGCTGAAGCTCGAACAGCGTGACCACAGGACCTTGCGTGACGTGGGTGACCTTGACCTCGATCCCGAAGCTCGCCAGTTTCTCCTCGATCGTCAGCGAGAGGGCTTCGATGTCCTTCTCGCTGAGCGCTTCGGGCGATGGCGGCGTCGTGGTCAGAAGATCGAGCGGCGGAATCTCGTAGCCTTCAAAAAGATTGAGCTGCTCGGAGGCGCCGGCCGCGGCCGACGCCTCATCGGTTTCGTCGCTCGCCTCCGCCTCGACCTCTTCGGTGTCTTCTTCAATTTCCTCTTCTTCGGCGACCGCCGACTCGACGCGCGAGAACGCCTCGAGCGACGGCAGCTCGCGCGGCTCGGGCAGGGGAGCAGGCAGACCGGCGGCCTCCACAGCGCCCCCTCCAAAGACACGCGACATACTGCGGCGCCGGAAGGGCGATTCGGGCACGCCCCGCGTCATCCCCTGGCGGGCCTTGAGCTGCTCGGTCAGACGTTGCAGACGGCGCGCCACGGCGGCCTGGCCATGACGCACCCGCGCACACAGGCCGGCAAAAAACGTGTAGAACAAGAAGTTGGTTGCCAGCAGAATCCCGATGGCCAGCAGCGCGCTCAGCGTCAGATAGGTTCCTGTCTGACCGAGGTAAAGCGGCAGGTCAATCCCGCCGACGCTGACCAGAAAACCGCCCACCGCCCCTCCCCAGTTGAACGACACGAAATCGCGCTCGGCCTGGGTGGGAATGAACTTGGCCAGGTCATAACCCGCCTGAGCCAGCAAGCCGCAGCCGGCCGTCACCACCAGCACCAACCCGATCATCTTGAAGAGGGCATGCGACCAGACGATGCCGCGGAAGCGGGTGAAACCCCACACCATCAAAATACCGGGGACGACATAGGCGACGGCCTGGCCGAGAGCGAAAACGAGAAAACGCGCCAGGTACGCTCCGACGGGGCCGATCAGGTTGGTTGTACGATTGGCAGAAAAAACGGCCAGCAAACAAGCGAGGGCAAGGAACAGGATGACAATCCCATGGATCTCATCCAGCGCCTGCTGGGCGATCCCAAACCGCGTTGCTCTTCGTGAGGACGCCTCGGCCATCGTCGCCTGCTGCCGCTTCAGCGGGGCCGGTCGTCACAAGGCGTTTCTCGGCGACCAGCCCGGGAACGGGAACGGTCCTACTTCAGCCGGCGGTACAGTGCCCGATTTTGGCTCCCCGGCGCAAGCTCTTTTTTCACGGTCGGAAGATCGTGGCGCAGGCTGTCAGCCTGTGCAAAAATCCCGGTGCGTGAGGTGGTCCTTGTCTCACGGCTCATGCACAGGCTGACAGCCTGCGCCACAGCGCTTGCGGAAAAGCCACAACAGTCGAGCTTGACGGTCGCCACCGCGTTTGGATAGCGTATATTCATGGATTGCGAGAGAGGGCATCACAGAGACGGTTGGGCGCGTTTCCGCGTGAAATCGTAAGCCGGCGAACGGCAGGACGGACAATGGCGCAGAAAAAGGTGGTTTTCGAGAAGGCCATGGCGCGGCTCGAAGAGATCGTCGAGCGGCTGGAATCGGGCGAGGCTTCATTGGATGAAACGATTCGCCTTTTCGAGGAGGGCAAGCGACTCGGTCAGGAATGTCGCCGCCAGCTGACCGAGTGGGAAAAGAAAATCCAGATGATCGTCGAGAAGGAAAACGGCGAGATCGAGATGACGAACTTCGAAGAGCAATCCAACGATGAACGATGAATGATGAATGATGACCGAAGAGTGAAGCACGAGTAGCGAAGGGCGAAGACCGAAGGATGAGGTACTGCTGGCTGACGGCTGGTTGCTGAACGCTGATGAGGTGAAGCACATTGAGCGTCTTGGAGAGGATTGATTCACCGGCGGACTTGAAGAAACTGAGCGTGGAGGACCTGACGGCGCTGGCCGAGGAAATCCGCGAGACCATCATCCAGACCGTGTCGCGTGTGGGCGGCCACATCGGCGCGTCGTTGGGCGTGGTGGAATTGACCATCGCGCTCCACTACTGCCTCGATACGCCGCGCGACAAGCTGGTCTGGGACGTCGGCCACCAAGCCTATCCGCACAAGATTCTGACGGGACGGCGCGACCGTTTCCCCACATTGCGCCAGCATGGCGGCCTGAGCGGCTTCTGCTCGCGCGCCGAAAGCGAATACGATGCGTTCGGCGCCGGCCATTCGAGCACCTCGATCTCGGCCGCACTGGGCATTGCGACAGGCCGCGACCTCGCCGGCGACGACCATCGCGTTGTGGCCATCATCGGCGACGGCTCGATGACCGGCGGCCTGGCTTACGAAGCCCTGAACAACGCCGGCCACTGCGCCCGCAATCTCCTGGTCATCCTCAACGACAACGAGATGTCCATCGAGCGCAACGTCGGGGCCATGCCCCGCTATCTCAACCGCCTGATCACGGGCAAAATCTACAACGAAGCCCATCGCGAACTCGGAGAGCTGATCAATCGAATCCCGGCCTATGGCGCGCGGCTTCTCTCGCTGGCCAAGCGTCTTCGCGAAAGCCTCAAGGGGCTGATCGTGCCCGGCATGCTCTTCGAGGAACTGGGCTTCCGCTATTTTGGCCCTGTGGACGGCCACGATTTGCGGACGTTGATTTCAACACTGACCAACGTGCGCGACATCAAAGGCCCGCTCCTCCTTCACGTCATCACCAAAAAAGGCAAAGGCTATCCGCCCTCGGAGCGCGATCCCGTTCGCTGGCACGGCGCATCGCCTTTCTGCGTCGAAACCGGCGAACCCGAAAATCACCCCGGGCCGCCGACCTATACCGAGGTCTTTGGCCGAACGCTCTGCGACATTGCCGACGAACACAACGAACTTGTCGCGATCACCGCCGCCATGATTCCGGGAACCGGTCTGGGCGAATTCGCGCGCCGCTTTCCCGAACGCTGTTTCGACGTCGGGATCGCCGAAGCCCACGCCGTGACGTTCGCCGCCGGATTGGCCGCCCAAGGAATCCGTCCGGTCGTGGCCATCTACTCGACCTTCCTTCAGCGGGCGTTCGATCAGATCATCCACGACGTCGCGCTGCAAAAGCTGCCGGTCATTTTTGCGGTGGATCGCGGCGGTCTGGTCGGCCAGGACGGACCGACCCACCATGGCGCGTTCGATCTTTCCTATTTGCGCCTGATTCCCAACATGATCGTCATGGCGCCAAAAGACGAAGCCGAGCTGCGCGACATGATTCTGACGGCGCTGGCGCATGAAGGCGGGCCGGTCGCGTTGCGCTATCCGCGGGCGATGGGGGTTGGAGTGGACCTCACAGCGCCCCCACGCCACCTCGAGATCGGACGCGCCGAAGTCCTGCGCGAGGGCCGCGACGTTGCGTTCATTGCGGTCGGGCGCATGGTCCAGGAAGCCGCTCGCGCCGCCGAACTGTTGGCCGCCGAAGGTGTCGAGATCGGCGTCGTCAATGCTCGCTTCGTCAAACCGCTCGACGAGGCCCTCCTGCTCCGGCTGGCCCGACGCCATAGCCACCTCATCACGCTCGAAGACAACACGGTCGCCGGAGGGTTTGGTTCGGCCGTGCTCGAGCTGCTCAACACCCACGGGATCAACACGGTCCGCTGCCACTGCGTCGGGCTTCCCGATCGGTTCGTCGAGCATGGCGACACGGCGCTGCTGTTCGACCGCTATGGACTGAGCGCCTATCGCCTGGCCGAGCGCATTCGGGCGCTTCCGGCCATGAGCGCGTCGCGCGTGGCCGCGGCCGAAAAGAGCCGATGAAACCAACGATGAACGATGAACGCGGAATGATGAATTACGAATGATGACGGGAGAGTACCGAGCACTGAGTACAGCAAAACGCAATTGGGGGACCAAATTGATTGATTGCTCTGGCCTCTCTTCTGTCTCTTCTGTCCTTTTTGTCATTTCGGTCCTTTCATTGTGTTCGGGTGTACTGAGCGTTGACTTCCGCGTGTTGACTTCTGGACGCTGATTGCTGAATGACGAACGAGAACAAAGCCGACATTCATCCTTCATCGTTCATCGTTCCTCGTTCAGGTCTGTGGGTTGTTGTTCTCGTCTGCGCTGCCCTCTATGCTGTCCTCTATGGTCCTGCGATCCTTCAGGCCGCGTTCCTCAATGACGACTGGTTTCACATCGAGCCGATTCCGCGGGACCGATTCGTTCACCTCTTCTATGGCGACTGGCATCAGGGCTATCGTAACATTGGCGGTTTTTATCGCCCGCTGCCCCGAATTCTGATGCAATTGGCCCGTCAGGGCTTCGACCTTTCCGCCCCGCTCTATTTGCTGATCCCTGCAATCCTCCACGTCGCCAATTGTCTCCTCGTTTGGCTTCTCGCGATGCGGCTTGCGCGACCGAGCCCTCCGCCGCCTGTCCTCAGCGAGCCGCCGCCGGCGAGCCGCGATCCACGCTCCGTACCCGCCAGCCCGCCTTCATCCTTCATCCTTCATCCTTCATCCTTCGTTTTTCCGCGTTCCGCTTTTGTGGCGGCGCTGGTTTTCGCCGTCTATCCGACCCATCCCGAAGCCCTGCTCCAGATTTCGATGATCGCCGACTTGATGGCCGCGTGCGGGATTTTGCTTGCGCTGCTCGCCTATTTGGCCCTGCGCGAGTCGCCGTCGCTGCGCCATTGGATCGCCGCATTGGCGGGCGCTCTGCTGGGCGCGCTCTCAAAAGAAAGTTGGATCGCCTTGCCGCTGATTCTGCTCTGGGTCGAGTGGGTCTGGCGGGCGGAACCGCGACGCCTTTTGCCGGACGCGAGAGCATGGCGACGCATGGGAGTCTTTGTCGTACTGGGGCTTGTCTATGTGGCGTTTCGGCACGCCGTGCTTGGCGGCACGGGGGGTTACGGGAACGCGCTGACGTTTGCGTCAGCCCGACAAACGCTTGATGCCGTGTTTCAACTGGTCGTCTTGCCGTTTGCGGAAATCGGCCGCTGGAGCGACCTCATCAATGTCTTCACCATTCTTGGTGTTTTGCTCATCCTCTGGGCGTTACTGGATTTTGCCCCGCTCTTGCTTTTTGCCCTCGGTTGGATGGGGCTGACGACGTTGCCCATTCTGACCCTATCGCCTCAACTGCATGACGGCGGAAGACTGGTTTACGTGGCCGTTGTGGGTTGGGCGCTGTTCCTGGGTGGAGCATTCGACAGGCTGATTGCGATGGGTCGAACGGCCCGCGTCCGTCGCGTGATCGCTTGGATGGGGGCTTTGGTGCTGGCGCTTTTGATTGCAGCGCAGATCGCTCACACCCGTGATTGGCGAGCGTCATTCCAGAGGAACCATCGCCTGGTCGCCGAGGCGCTCGAAATCGTCAACGCACAGCCCCCCGACACGCACTTCGCCGTCCTGGGCTGGCCCCGTCGCTTCGGCGTGGCGCTCTCCAATCGGCCCGACAGCGCCGCCAAGGCCATTGCGACGTTGGCCGGAATTGCGCCGCACCGCATGGATGGCCTTCTTGCGCCCGATGTCTCGACCGGCACGATGACCTTCAGCGTAACTCAAGACCTGCGCCTCAGCATCGGTCGCGTCGAGCGCGCGGACAGGCAGCAGTGGGCGGGCGATCGTCTCGAGCAATGGCAACCCTGGGGCGAGGCGCAACTCGCCCACCTTCGCAGCGACGGTTCGCGCGACTTTGCTCTGGGGAACAAGGACGCCGGTCTGGTCAGTCCCGATCTGTCGGGAAGGACCGGATTCTACAGTATCCTAGTCATCTATCAGCCGGTTCGTCTTCACTGGGGAAGCGTAATGTGGCAGGAGACGGACGACGAGTGGCCGCCGTCGCGCAGGGCGATGTTGAGTCCGCTGGCGCGGCGCGGCGATCATGCCGAACTGGCCGAGATCGGCTGGGTGTCGTTGCTGCGCCGCGTCGCTTTCCTGCCCGCGACTGGCCCCGGCGCCGTCACCATCCAGGCGATCGAAATCGCCCGATTCGAGATCGCCCCGTTTGAACGGAAATCGTGGCCGCGCCAATGAGGGGAGTCGCGGTTTTTCCTCACACGCCCGACGGCGCGGCATCGAGCGGACTGCCGCGAGAGGCGGCAAGCGGATTATACGCGTTCAGATCGTGCGCAAAGCCGACCGGGCTGTATTCGCCGGTTCGCTTGTCGAAGCGATAGCGCCCCTTGGGGCCTTGGGCGGCGATGGTTTCGAGGGCGGCGGCGAGATATTCGATTTCCTCGACCGTGTTGTAAACGCCGAGGCTGATCCGCACAAATCCCGGCAAATTGCTGCGGTCGCCCTCCCGCACTTGTTTCATGAACCCGTCCAGCGATTCGTTGTCCAACTCGAACAGGTGGCCGACGTACGTGTGCGCGCAGAAGCACCCATGCCGCACGCCGATGCCCCATTCATAGCTCAGAATGGCCGCCAGCAGCGCGTGGTCGAAGCGCTCGGCCACAATCGGGATCACTCCCACGCGGTCGCAGTGCAGCGACGAATCCGTCTCGCCGTAAATTCGAATTCCCGGCACTTGCTGCAACCGCCGCAGCGCGTAGCTGGTCAGTTCCCGCTGGTGTTGGGCAATCTTCTCCATCCCAAGGCTTTCCAGAATCTGGATGGCCTTGGCCAGCGTGAGAACGCCCATGAGGTTGGGGGTTCCGGCCTCCTCGCGTTCGGGCGGCGTGGTCCACTCGACCTCGTTCAGGGTCACCAACTCGACCGTGCCGCCGCCGACCGCGCTGGGCGTTCCGTCGCTGAAAAACTCTCGCGGCCCAACCAGCACCCCCGTGCCGAACGGGGCGTACATCTTGTGGGCGGAGAAGGCCAGGAAATCAATGCGCTCCGGCTCGTCGGCCGGACCCATCGAGACGGGCCGGTGAGCGACCAGCTGGGCGCCGTCCACCAAGAGATAGGCGCCGTGGGCGTGCGCCATCCGCGCGATCTTGTGGATGGGAGGCATACACCCGGTCGTGTTCGAGGCGCCGGTCACGGCGACGACCCGGACCCGGCCCTCGTGCTCGTGCATCTTCTCCTCGAAGTGCTCCACGTCGAGCGAACCGTTGTCGCTCTTGATTCCGACGTAGTCCACGTTGCCCGACAAGCGCCAGGGGAGCAGATTGGAATGATGCTCCATGACCGTGGTCAGTACCACTTCGTCGGGGCCCAGGTGCAACCGCCGGCACAGCTTGTTGATCGCATCCGTTGTGTTCGCGCAGAAGATGACGACGTGATAGGCGGGGTCGGCGCCCACAAACCGCGCCACGATCTCCCGGCACTGGTCATAGAGCTCCGACGAGAGAAGCGATTTGAATCCCGTGCCCCGGTGGATGCTGGAATACCAGTCGGCGAAACGGCCGATCATCGGGAGGATGTCGCGGAATGGCGGGGTGGTGGCCGCATTGTCAAGATTCACATAGAGGCGCTTGCGGCCGTCCAACAGAGGAACTTCGCGATCCAGGCCGGCGATCAACTGTCGCGCTTCAGCAAGAGGAGAAACCATTTGCGCAAACTCCATTTTCCGGTCTCCGCGAGAACCGTTTGAGAACGTTGCAGAGAGGCATGTGGAGGTCAACCTTCAAGTTGCTCTACGGCGGTCATGCCCAGACGACGGCTTGGACTCCGAACGGGCCATGCCGGATCAGGCGCTGGTTGCGACGCCGTAGCGTTTCGCCGTTTCGCGAAGAAGATCATTCTTGTACACCGACCAGGCGCACACCGGCATGAAGCCGATCTCGCGCGTCACGGGATGCTCGTAGGCGAACTGCGCCGGGCACTCCACCAGGCGCGCGCTTTCCACGTTCTTGGGTTCCTCGAACGGCAGCACAATGACGCGCAGGATGCCGTGGCACCGGCTGTGGCGGCGCAACAAGTCCTTCATCTTCTTCCCGCGCAGAAGTCCCCACAGAATTTGGATCACGCTGCGGGAGGTGTGGCCGCCGAAGACCTCGGAGAAATTGATCGAGCGGCGGGCCAGCCCCAGCACTTGCCATCCCAGGAGCAGTTGTTTGCCGCGCCGGCCGAAGATTTTGCCCAAAAGACTCCGGTTCAGTGTCTCCGCCATCTTGCGGTCCAGCGCAATGGCGTCGGCAGCCACGTCGGAAAGCGACTTCTTCAGATACTTGGAAACGGGATGATAGCAGCGGCCGTCGGAGACCAGCATCGTCACGCTCTCACAATTGGGATGAGCGCCGCCGAACGTCACCCGTAAGTCGAAATACTCCCGAAAAGTCGGAAACTTGTAGAACACGCCGGAGGGGACGAACTCGGTTCCCGGAAGCGCCTCGCGCAGCATGCGCTCCACGTCGTCAATCGTGGTGTCGCCCGCCTCGACGGCCTCGGGTCCCCAGGTCTCCACCAACGGAATGAGGTCGAGCGCGGCGATGTAGTCGCGGCGTTCGTGACAGAAGTCAATCGTGTCCTTGAGGTACTTGTCATTCACCCCAAGGCCCGCGCAGCACATGATTGTGACCTTGGACTGGTGGTACTTGCGGACGTTGTCGAGCGCTTTCAGTTTCAGCTCGAGGGCTTTGGGAGTCCGGCGCAGCTTTCGGTAGATGTCGGGGTGGCGACCGTCAAACGCAAACATCAACTGCGTTCCCGTGGCCAACAACTGCCGGCAATACGCTTCGTCCGCCAGACGGATGCCGTTGGTGACCACCCGTGCCGACAGGCCGTAAGACTTGGCCAGATGGATGATGTCAATCAGGTCGCTGCGAACCGTCGGCTCGCCGCCGAACAATTGGATCTTCGGCTTGGGCGCGAATGTGGCGAGCTTCTTAAACATCCGGTCGAAATAGGCCATCGGTGGGTCAAACGTGAATCCCATCGCGGGGATGTTGGCCAGACAGATCGGGCAGTTCATGTTGCAGCGATTGGTCACGTCCACGAAAACCAGCGTCGGCGCCTTGCCGTGGACGCATTCCGTGCAATGGAGGCTGCACGAGGCGCGGGCCTCGCCTTTGTACTCGCACAAAGTCCGCTTCGCGCGCCATTGCGCGGCGTTGGAGGAGACCAGAACTTCGGTGGGCCCGCACGTCGGGCATTGCTTGATGTAATAGACGCTGCCGTCGCGATCCTCGTGCCTCGCCGGCACGACCGAGCGACACTTCTCGCAAATCCCCAGGTTCTGGGTTTCCTGCTCCCTGC
>Ga0315274_10004710_pt1 | contig 19997 bp, 18 predicted proteins | sample YL17G02_20_MG_FD_203700 | JGI IMG/M metagenome (GOLD analysis project Ga0315274, IMG submission 203700) | Sediment microbial communities from Yellowstone Lake, YNP, Wyoming, USA - YL17G02_20 | ecosystem: Environmental > Aquatic > Freshwater > Lake > Sediment | place: USA: Wyoming | collected... | reverse complement strand
CCGTAGTTGACCGCCTTGATCTTGTGCTGGGCGAGCTTTGCTTGGAGTTTGGCCACCACCTCATCGACCTGCGGTGAGTTGTGCTCCACCTTCAGGTCGGGATTCTCCTTGCTGAGCTTCTGTCCGGGGAAGAACTCGATGATCTTGCCGCCCGCCTGAGCGGTCTTCTCGATGGCCTCGAAGGCCGTGAACCGGTTGAACGTGTAGGCCTGACAGCCGATGGCGAAGCCACCGGTCTTGTACTCGGCCGGGATGGGTGGCAGCGATGCCGCGCCGAGCGTCACCGTGACGACGGCGGTCGCCGCCAGACTGCTGAGGAAGATCGTTTTCATGGAGGTGTGGGGTGATTTGAGTTTCGCGGATTCCAACGCCAAAGCCCCGGCCTGTCAAAGTAAAACCGGGCTGAAACCGGGCTGAAGGCGGCGAGTACCGTCACACTTTCCACCGTCGTGACGCTGACGAGGAGAACGTCGGCGGCGTCTTCACGGATCGCAGTGGGGCTAGAAACTGCCCGTGAGGGTGGTTACGCCGATGTCTCCCGGCAGCGTCACCCACTCGCCCTGGAACTTCTTCCATGATTTCCCGTTCACCGTCACGCGGGCGAGGGGCTTCTCCTGCGGATGACGAAAGCGCAGGCGGATTTCCTTGGGCGGATTGCGCGTCGGGCCTTTGAGCTGACACAGGATCTCGCGGTCGCCGCCGGTGTAGAGGACGCTGACCGGGCCGAACCGTTGTCGCCGTCCAACGCTAGGATCACGGTGTCCTTATGCAAGATGGGTGAGGTCGCCATTCCATACTTGCTGGGCGGTGTGTCGAGTCTGCGCTGCCAGACCTGGTTTCCCGCATGGTCGTAACAGAGCAGCCCGTAGGTCCCGAAATAGACATACACATGCGGCTCGTCCGCGGCCGGGCTCGAAGACGCGGTATTGTTCAGTGGATGGAGCGTTACTTGTGTTTCGGCCTGAGCAGCCTGCCGCCAGCGGATTCTGCCCTCTCGACGATCGATGGCTAATGTGACCAGTTCCTTCGTGTCGGCTGGTCCACTGGCGGTAAGAAAGAGGTGATTACCCCAGATGACGGGAGAGGAGTGGCCCGCGGGAACAACGGTTTTCCACAAGACATTCGTTTCCGGGCCGAAATGAACAGGAAGGCGATCGGCCTGCGCCACGCCCTGCCCGTTCGGGCCACGGAACTGATTCCAACAGGCCTTCGCAGGCTGGCCCCTGGCCAACAAGGTCAACAGAAGGAGACTCGTCGCATACACGCCCGCATGTGCGATGGCGTTGGGTTGGCGTCTGGACCACATGAACTCTCCCACACTCTGTGCTGCGTGGCTTCGGACGTCAACGGCGGCGCCCGGTCGTCCGCGCTGGGTCGTGCGACCTTCAATGCCCGCCCGGCCGGCTCCCCCGGATGCAATAGAGCCGCGCCGCGGTGCGGATGAGCAGCCGGTCGCCGGCGAGCGCGGGCGTGGCCATGCACATGTCGTCGCCCGCCAGCTTGTTGGTGTGGAGCAGGTCGAACGTGTCGCCGGCGCGGAGCACGTAGCAGACTCCGTCTTCGTTCAGGCAGAAAATGCGCCCGCCCGCGGCCCACGGCGACGAAGTGAAGGCCAAACCCTCCGACAACCGCTCGCGATCGTAGAGCACTTTGCCTGTCTTCGCGTCGTAACAGCTCACCAAACCGCGATCGTAGAGCACATAGAGGCGTCCCTCGTAAAAGAGCGGTGAGGGGTTGTAAGGCCCGCCGACCGGATTCGACCAGGCGATGAATTCGTTGCTGGTCTCGTCCGGCTTGAGCGTGATGTCGCCGCTGGCGCCAGGGCGGATCGCGTAAAACGGGCGGAGCTTGTCGCCCACGTAACCGGAGGTGACGAAAAGCAGGCCCTCGCCCGCGAGCGGCGTCGGGATGACGATGCCCGACATGCCGCGGAACGACCACAGCAATGTGCCGTCGAGGTCGTAGCTGCGGACGGCGCGGCTGCCGGACGTGATGAGTTCGGTGCGCTGGCCGTTTTCCCAGATGAACGGGGTGGCCCAGTTGCTCTTCTCGTCGCGCGGCACACGCCAGAGCTCCCGACCGGTCTTTGTCTCGAGGGCGAGGAGTTCGGCCTGATCGTCGTTGTCGTTCACGATGAACAACCGTCCGCCGTGCAACACCGGTGACGCCGCAGCGCCCCACCCGTAGCGGGTCTTGCGCGGTTCGAGGCGCTTCGACCAAACCTCCTGGCCTTCGAGTGTGAAGGCGAACACACCGACGTTGCCGAACAGCGCGTAAACCCGTTCGCCATCCGTCACGGGGGTCTCCGCGCCATAGCTGCTCTTGAGATGGATCGAGGTCTGCGGTGCACCTCGATGAACCGTCTTCTCCCATTGCACCTTGCCTGTCGCGAGGTCGAGACAGAGCACCTTCCAGTGATGCTCCGACTTGGAGGGTTCTGGTCGCTCGCCCCCGAGATAAAGCCCCTTCTTCGGCGCTTCGGATTTGCCCAGGTTCACCACGGCCGTGAGGAACACGTGGTCGCCCCAGACGATCGGCGATGACCAGCTCCGTCCCGGCAGATCGGTCTTCCACGCCACGTTTTCCGTGGCCGACCACTGGTCCGGCAAGTTGGCGTTCGCGCCGACCCCGGCGGCATGTGGTCCGCGGAACTGCGGCCAGTTCGCGTCTCCGGTTGCGGCGCCGTGGGACCGGCTTGACGCAGCGAGACAAAAGAGGAGGGCGAGGATGGTGCGTGTTTTCACATGGATCGTATCCGGTTTCCGGTCGGTTTGACCCGCTCTTCAGTGTTTCATGGGGGGCTCGCTGCTTCCCACCGGAAGCAGCTCGATGTGGTTGAGCTCGAGGCCCGCATCCTCCCGGATCGTCAGCGCAAAGACGTCGGTCAGTTCCAATCCGTCTGGCGAGAAGGACAATTGCGGCTGCAGTGGCCGAAAGTCGGGGAGAGACAACGTGACTTCCCAGACCTCACCCGCCGGGCCGAGCGAGTCCGGCCGGACGTCCACCTCGAACTTCCCGGCAAAGACGCCCCGCATCTTCTGGGTGCTGAATCCGAAGCGGACCATGTGCGATCGCTCCGTTCGCCCTCGGAAGAGCAGCTTCGAACCGGCCTGGAGCAGAACAGGGCGGTCGCTGCTGCGGGATACCGACAGTGCAGCCGCGTGGAGCATCACGGGATCCCGGCCCGGGAGGGGCCACAGCAACGGCTGGGCTCCCAGGCGGGCCCGCTCCGTGTCGTTCGGTGGCAGCCACCGGCCCAGGATCACTTCCGGGGCGCCTCCCAGGTCGCAGGCCCAGTAGTTGACCGGCTCCGGTTGAGGCAACACCACGAAGGGCTCGTTGCGCCCCAACGCTGCGGTCACCTGGTGTCCCGCGCGCACCTCGACCACACTGCCATCCAGGTGCTGTCGGACCCGCGCGGAACCTTCGTTGACACGCACCATCGTCTCGGCGGCGGAGGTCTGTAGGTCAAACTGCGCGCGGCGTGCCTCCAGGGCCAGCGTGGGCGTCTGGATGACCAGGCCCGGCGCGGCCGGCCGGTGGGCTGGGCTGGCCCATAGGCTCCCACGTTCCAGGTTGAATCGAATTCCCTCCGCCTCGCTCTCCAGGATCCTCAGCGTCGAGTGCCCGCCGATCGTCATCTTCGAACCGTCGCGCAGCTCCAGTTCGACCCATGCATCACAGGAGCGCGTCTCTAGCGTGTCGCCTGCCCGCAGACGCGCGCCGGTCTCGAGCGCGTTTTCGAGTTCCCCACGGGAGCCAAAGAACTGGCTGGACCCGGTGACCTTGGAGACCCTCAGGATCCACGGTTTGCCGGCCGGGACCAACTGGCTGGCGACCACCACGAGAACGGCGACCGCGGCGGCCGCAGCCACTCCCCGCCGCCACGGGCGAAATCGGACCGGCACCACCGTGCGACGGTTTGCGGCCGCATGGGTGGCGCGGGGCAAGAGCTCCTGTTGCCGCCCCAACGCCATGCGTTCGAGGTCGGCCACCATGACGGACTGCTCCGCCACCTCTCGCAGAAACTCACGCGCTTTAGGATCGGTTCGCAGAAGCTCTGTCACACGGTGGCGTTCCGGCGGGGGCACCCGCCCTTCCAGGTAGCGCACCAGCAACTCCCGTTGAGGTTCTATTGAATCCATGGCGTGGTCTTTCACGAGGTTCCACCCAGTTGGCCGAGCTTGCCCTCCATGCACTCCTTCAAGCTCTGGTGCAGCCGCGAGATCCGCTTGTAAATCGCGTTCAGCCCGATGCCCATCTGCTCGGCCACCTCCTCGCAACTATAGCCGTCGAAGTAACGCAGCTTCAGCAGGCGCCGCGAGGACTCGGACGCTGACGCGAGACACTCCTGCAACGCCTCGATCTTCGCTCCGGAAGGATGCGACGGGGCGGCCTGCCACTCGTGTTCCAAGAGCTCGAGGATTCCCGCGTCGAGACCCAGGGCCTCTCGTTGGTGGCGTCGCAACCAGTCAATGCCCTCGCGCCGGGCGGTGATGAAAGCCCACGACAACAACGCGCTCTCGGTCTCGAAGCGGACCTCGCGGGTCATCGCCTTGAGGGCGACATTCTGGAAAATGTCCTCGGCCGCGTGCGCGTCCCGCACCACCACCCACGCCGCGGCGGACACGCGCGTCCGCCACTTCATCAGCGACTGCAGGATTTCCTGTTCGTTGAGGTTCATGCTGAGTCTCATCTCCCGGAAGGTGGTGGGGCGAAGCGGGCGAGCTTTTCCTGCAGGAATGCCACGCAGCCGGGCACCTGGGCTTCGCTCAGCCCGTGGAGCAGCAACGGGCCTCGGTACCGACAAGTGCGCAGGAGCGAAAGGTACCGATCATAATCGAGCTTGCCTTGGCCGGCCGCGAGGTGGCCGGCGTCGCCATCGTGATCGAGGTCTTTGGCGTGCGCCAGCACGACATCTTTGCCCACCAGGGCAAACGCCTCGTCGAGGATGTCTCTCATCCGTGGCAGCTCGCCCGCATGGAAGATATTCGCCGGGTCGATCGTGACTTTCAGGAATGGGGAGCCAATCTCGTCCAGGAGACGTCGCGCCTTCTGCGCCGAATCCACGACGTTGTTAACTTCGGGCTCAAAGGCCAGGACGACGCGCGCCTGCCGGGCGATGTCGGACGCCTCGCGCACGCAAGCGGCCATGTCACGCCAGGCCGCCGGGGAATCGTTGTCCGGGTGGCGCCGCCACATGTTGTTGCGGTCGCGCGTCCCGGTGCACAGGTGGATCTTCGAGGTGCCCAACTGCGGACAGGCCTCAGCCAGGACCCGGAGCCGGCGCAGGCCCGTCTCGCGTTGCTCAGCGTCAGGGTGGCTCATGTTGAAAGTGCCCTGCACGGCCGCGATCGTGATCCCGCGGGCGGTGGCCTCCCGGCGAATCCGGCCGGCCACGTCTGGCGGGATTTCGTCGGGCATGGCGGACAGGCCGGCGCAGTCCAGGCTCACTTGCACGCACTCAAGGCTGCAGGCCTTCACTGCATCCAAACGCGCCTCCAGGGTTCCACGTCCGAACGTTCCGAGCAGGATGCCGATCTGGATCAGCGGGGGCTGCCGCGTGCCAGGATCGTTGGTATCGGAGGCTCCGGACGCCGTCGCCGCCACCACGCTTCGTCCACCGGAAGCTCCTAGAGCCAGGGCCGCAGCCTGCGTCGCCTGCTTCAGAAACTCCCGACGTGTCAGTTGTTGGCCTGATGTGTTCATGGGACGAATATTGGGCTGTGCGATCATTTCGTCCAGTGGGGTGATCACCTCACCGCATCCGGAACTGTCTGCTAGGGATCAGCCGTTGGAGCATCTCGGAATGCCTCGGTCACCGCCCACAGGTCTTTTGGCCTGAGCGCCGCTCCGTATTTCAAAAAGCGCACGCTTCCATCCGCAAACGCGTGGTTCGACCCGCCACTCTGCTCACCGCTGCCGCTTCGATGCTTGGCGTGGTCGACATCCTTCACCAGATCGCTGCCATATTCCGGAGGCCACATGTCCATGTACAGGTCCGGGTCTTTTTCAGAATCCCGTTTTTTCTCGCCAAACGTGATGGTCTCGGCGGGCTCGGGAATGTTGGCCAGCTTCAGACTGGGAAACCCTCCGGTTTTGTATGCACCAAAGAACTCGTTCCAGTTGCCGTTGAAGGAATTCACTGCAAAGTAATCAATGAAGCCGTTCATGATGTAGCTTTGATCGACGTTGTCTCGGTCGATCGGACATTGCAGCAGCCGCCGGTCCGTGCAGTAGGGCTGCAACAAGTCCACCCACGTGGCGCCCTCCGTGTAGCTGCGAGGGGGGATCTGGTCGGCATGAGTGTCGGCGTACATTTGTAGCGCCATCTGGACCTGCCGCATGTTGCTTTCGCACTTGACTCGTTGAGCTTTCGCCTTGGCCCTCGATACCGCCGGTAGCAACAAAGCGGCGAGAATTGCGATAATGGCGATGACCACCAGGAGCTCGATGAGGGTGAACGCACCGTGAGATCGCCTCTCCGTCCGGCTTTCCCGCGCTTCGTTCACAGACAACAGGATGTCCCGCCGGGCGGACCGTTTCAACCCTTGGCAGCGATGTGGGCTCACGTTCATGACCGGTTGACCGGGTCAGGGAGCGCGTCGCACCCACATGGCCGGCTGCGGAGTAGCGCCGTTCGGGGAACCGCCTCCGACGTAGAGTTGTCCGCCGATGATGGCTGCCACCGGTGAAGACAGCGGTCGGGGCAGCTCGCCAAGCACTTTCCACTCGCCGTTCGGAGAAGGGGCGAGGATCTTGTTATCAATCGATCGCTTCTCTCCGATCCGCGCCATGCCCCCGAGAATGAAAATCCGACCGTCCTGCACAATGGTGCTGCCCTCGGCATGGGAGTGCCCGGCCGGCAAATCGGCACCCCGGCTCCACGCATCGGTTTCTGGATCGTGAATGTCCACCCGTGCCTGGTCATTCTGGCCGCTGTCGTGATGATACATGCCACCAAGCAGGTAGATCTTCCCGCCGAGACTGACCGTGCTGAACTGGTTGCGCGGGTCGGGCATCGGCGTTGCGTTCTTCCATTCCGCCTTCCCCCTGGAGAGTTCATCCAGGTCGAGCACCCAGTGATCGGCAGCGTCGGTGTCACGGTCCTTCTTGAGCCCGCCGATGTAGTGCAGGCGGCGACCCACCAGCGCGAGACCTCCTCCCGCCCGGGGTTCCGGAAGTGAGGGTCCCGCAGTGTAGGCATCCTTGTCGATGTCGTAATTCCAGACCTCGGCGATCGCATAGCCTTTGTAGCCGTCCTTGAAGCCGCCGGCGATCCAGACCGTGCGACCGTCGAGCACAGCGTTCATGTGGGTGATCGCGCTCGGCAGGTCGGCGAGCTTCCGCCAGGTGTTGTCCTTGGGATCAAACACATCAACCCGCTTGCACGACCGGGTCGGCATCATGTAACCGCCGAACACGTACACTTTATCGTCCAGCACGACCGTCCCGGCTTCCCACCGCGGCACGGCCATGGCCGGAAGTTGCCTCCAGGAACCCGCCTCACGATCGCCACGAGGGTCGGTCTGCGCCTGACTGGCGGACGGCGCATCCGCCGACGATCCCAAGGCACCATACACCAACGCAATCAGCCTGTTGGCGAGCTCGGGAGACGAGGGGACTCGTTGCTGCGTGAAGATCTGGAAGAATCTCTCCCCGGGCACGAGCCGGAACTCGGTACTGGCATAGCCGCCCCAGGAGTACTGGGTCGCCCGGCGGCTCCCTTGGACTGAGCCGAGGGTCACGTCGCTGATGGCAAAGCCAAGGCCGAAACGGAAGTCGCCGGCCACGCCGTTCAGTTGATCGGTGAACATCAACTTGAGGGTCTCTTCCTTGAGCAGTCGTCTCCCCTTGAACTGGCCGCCATCCACGAGCATCTGGCAGAAGCTGGCGTAGTCCTGCATGGTGGAGACCAGCCCGCCGCCGCCGGAGAGGAACTCGAAGCCCTCGTTGAACGGGCTGTCGACGGCCTTGTCCGCGATGGCCAGTTTCCCGTCCCGCCAGGTGTGGCAGGTGGAGAGGCGATGGCGCTTGCCGGGCGGCACCGAGAAGCCCGTGTCGGTCATTTGCAGCGGATCCAAGACCGTGTTTCGCAGGAACTCATCGAGCCGCTGGCCCGACCAGACTTCGATCAATCGTCCCAGCAGATCGGTGTTGAAGCCGTAAGTGAAGCGCTCGCCGGGTTGGTGCAACGCGGGAATCCGAGCCAGCGCCTCGGCGGCTTGTTCGATGGTCATCTGAGGCGGGAACATCTCGGCGGTTCCCCGGTATCGCAGCCCCGCACGCTCGTAGTGCGCCCGCACCGCGGGCTCGTCACCATAACTGTAGCCGGTCGTGTGCCGGAACACGTCCCGGATGGTGATCGGGCGGCTGGCGGCGACGATCTTGTCCGTGTTGCCGTCCTTCGCCAGCACCGTCGTCCCGGCAAACGCAGGGATGAATTTGGAGACAGGATCGTCGAGTTGGAACATGCCCCGCTCGTAGAGCGTCATCGCAGCGACCGAGGTGATCGGCTTCGTCATCGAGTAGATACGCACCAGTGTGTCGGCTTGGAACGGCGTCTTATCTTCGATGTCACGGACTCCGGCAACTTCCTGGTAAGCGACCTTGCCGTCTCGCGACACCAGATGTATCCCGCCGGCGATCTCTCCGGCCTCGATGGCCCGGTGGAGTTCGGCCCTGGCGCTATCGAGAGAGGCGGTGGCGATGCCCTCAGCCGTGCCGGCCACGGTGAACAGCAGGGCGGCAGCCACGGCGAGGGCCGCTGGACTCGGCATCCGGGTCTCTGGTTTCATGCGATGGAGTGGTGGGTTGAATTCAGTCGAGGAGGAATCACCAGCTCATTTCTCATTCCCCGCCACGTATTCCAGGATCTTTACGAACGAGGCCCCCCGATTGGGCATCTGCGGATCCATGCGTTGCTTCTCCCTCCACAACTGCCCAATTCTCGCCCGCTGCGCCTCACTCAATCCGGCCATCCGACGGTCCACGTATTCCTGATGCTTCGCGGGGTCATAGCCTTCGGGCAGCTCATTGGCATCGATCCGGGAAAACAGTTTTGCGTTGGGTGAGTTCAGCGGTTTGCGGTTCTCATTCGCTTTTCCGCGCGGCTGGGTCAGCAACTCGGCGGTCCCGGGCTCGAGCTCCTTGATGAAGATGTTGCGATACTCAATCGGGCAGGGATTCTCCGCGCCGAGGTTGTCTCCGTGCACCACGATGTGCTTCTGAAGCCCAATCGGCGCCGACTCCAGGTTCATCATCCAGTCGTGATACTCGAAGTGGTCATAAAGCACTTCTCCGTCATACTCGGCTGAAAAGGTCCGTCCTTTCATGGTCAGCTTGACCGTGTGCCAAACGCCGACTTCCGGATCAATGTGCCGGACCTGAGGTTTCTCTTCCTCTTTGAGGCCCATCTTGCTGGCCGTGTCTTTCGGTAGAAAGTAATAGCTCTCCAGGTGCCCCATGCCGCCCTTGGATCTGAGGTTGAACTGCTCCATGTCTCCGAAGCCTGGGATTTCCGGAATCAATCGCCGGAAGTTGATGCCGCTGTCGGAAATCGTCGGCATCCGGAAATCGAGCATCAGTATGAAATCCCGGTAAAGCTTCTGGGTGATCAGGGAGGCGCCCCAGTTCTCAATGAGACCCGGCGATTTGAGCACACCATCTTCAATCGACCAGTATTCCATGACCAGGGGCGGCGTGTGCCAGCCGGTGAAGTCCTTGCCGTTGAACAGGGCGGAAAAACCCGGCGGCGGGACGTTGAGCTCTTTTGTACCGAGGTTCCAGGGACGGACGCGGATGTTGCGGAACGCCACGGGGCCGTAATCGCCCTGCAGGATGATCGGCCCTTGAGGGAATTCCTGGCGCTGCCAGTTGACGCCGCTCGGGTGCGGGACCTCGATGTCCTCTTGAATCAGGGTGCCGTTGTGCACCACCTTGAGAAAACGGGCGTTGGCGGTCTTCTTGCCGGTGCCGTCGAATCGCGGTGCCTGAAAGATGACGTCCATCGTTTGCCAGTCGCCGGCCGGATTGGCGGCATTGACCCGCGGTGGGGAGCCTCCCGGAAGGTGGTGGTAGGACGGCTCGGCCTCGGCCCGAGGATAAATCCCGCCGCAGTGTCCCGCCGTGGGCTGCTCGACACCGTAGCTATCGAGGATTTGGATTTCGTAGTTCCCATGAAAGATCACGCCCGAGTTGGAACCCTCGGCCACCATGAATTCGAGGTGGACCTCGACATCACGGTAATCGCGCCGCTTCGTGACGAGGCTGGGCAACTTGCCTTCCTTGCCGTTGATCAGGACGCCGCCGCCCGGTTTTCCAGCCAACCGTCTGGAATTGCGCGGATCAACCATCGCATCACCGGCCACGTCCCATTTGTCGGAGTTGTGCCACGCCTCGGACCAGTCATCGAGAGCTCTGGCAGATTCGCATGACAACGGTAAGAGCAGGGCCAACGTAAGACCCGTGGTGCTTGCCTTGAGATTCATATCTCGTTTCTTTTCGCTGTCCCGCTCCTCGTGCCCTTCTTGTTGGACACGCATGGACGGTTACGATAAGTCCCAACCTTCGCGGTAATGCTCGCGGTGTGTGAAGTGATTCGCCTTGGCACAGTTGGTGACCTCCAGGCTCTTTGCGTCCCACTGAAGCTTCTCTCCCGCGCGGTAGGCGACGATGCCGAGCAGCACCGTCTCGGTCAGGGGCCCGGAATAGTCGAAGTGGCAGCCGGGCCGTTTCGGATCGTTGTCCTTGCACGCCTGGACCCAATCCTGAGGGTGAGAGGGTTTCTGGGGGACGTGAGACCGCTCGACGCCTTCGAACTTGTCTTCCGGATACAGTTTGAAGCGGCCGTAGTCCGCGATCAACATACCCTTGGAGCCTACGAAAAGTGTGGCCTCGGGCCAATCAGGCATGTTGTGTTCTTTCTGGATGGCGGGACGTTTTCCACCGTCGTACCAGGTCAGGTGCACCGGTGGCAACTCGCCCCGGGCCGGGAAGGTCCAGCGGCTGATCAACCATTGGGTGGCGCTTTCCTGGTGGGCAGGTTTGTGGCTTTCCGCTTCTACGGTGCGCGGGTACCGGAGGTCGAGCGCCATGAACGGAAGGTCGATCATATGGCACCCCATGTCGCCCAGCCTGCCGTTGCCGAAATCCCACCAGGAACGCCAGCCCAGCGGATGATAGGTGGGATGGTAAGGGCGAACTGGGGCCGGGCCCAGCCAGAGGTCCCACTTCAGATACTCCGGAACCGGAGGCGTTTCCCTCGGCCGGTCGCCGGGTTCCCACGCCTGATCGCACCAGCAGTGGACTTCCGCAATCTCGCCGATCACGCCGTCTCGAACCATCTTGGCCACGCTGCGATAGTTGTATCCGGTATGGGCCCCGTTCCCCATCTGGGTGACCACTCCGCTCTCATTGGCAACTTCGGTGGCCAGACGGATCTCGTGGATGTTTTGACCCAGCGGCTTCTCGCAGTAAACATGCTTGCCCATTTTCATGGCCCGGATGCTGGCGGGAATGTGGTGGTGGTCGGGCGTGGCAATGACGACCGCATCGATCTGTTTCTCTTCCCGGTCGAGCAATCTGCGGTAATCGCTGTATTGCTTTGCCTGGGAGAACCAATTAAAGGAACGGTTCGCTCGCTGCGTGTCGACATCGCACAGCGCGACAATGTTCTCGGTGCTGACGTTCATGGCGTCGTCGTACCCCTTGCCCCCCACGCCGATGCAGGCGATATTCAGCTTCTCGCTCGGTGGGGTTTTCCCCGGGCCGCCCAGCACGTGTCGTGGGACAATGGTGAAAGCAGCCACGGATGCGGCAGCGCCAAGAAAGCCGCGTCTGGTTGTTCCGGATTGGCGACTTGTTCCGTTCTTCTCTGTTTCCATGGCTGGTCTTTCTGATTCTCTGTTCGCGTTTTGGCTTCTGGTATTGCGAGTGGCGAAAGGGATGGTGATGCACAGCCTGTCGGCGTCAGGCCTGCGCCCGGTGACCTTTGAGCCTCGCGGGCTTCCAATCGACGCGCACGTTTTCGAGTTTCTCTCCCAGGATTTCGATCGACTCTTCTCGTATCTCACCCAAGCCCATCTCGAATCCCAGGGTGAGTTGCTTCACGGCTTTCGTATCGTGGCTCATGATCCGGGCGGCGGTGGCGTCGGCGGCCATGATGTCCTTGCTCGCGACGATGGCCCAGGCGCCAAGACGTTGCTTCATATTCACTGTCTTGCCCCCCTGACCCAGAGACGGGCCGTCCGCTTCCAGGCCAATGGAAAAGTCGATGATGGCAAGATCCACTTTCTTGCCCTTGACGATGTCGAGATAGACCTGGGCGATGGCCTGCGGGCTGCCGTGATCGAAGGTCCCGCGATTCCACCACGTATTGTCAATCAACTGGGCATAGCGGGAGAGCGGCGCGACGCCGATGAAGTTCTTCGCGGCCAAGGTCAACTGCGCCCAGGAGTGCGTCTTCGCCACCGGGATCGAAATCACCTTGTCGGCCTTTGCCATCAAGCTGGAGATGGCAATCTTGTTCAGCGGCGTCTTGGAGGGGACTTCCACCCAACCTGGAGAGTTGGTTTCCAGACATGCCAGCGTGACCTTCCCATGATACTTCGAGCTGAGCCGGTTCGCTTCTTTGACCAGGTCGGTCTTCCCGTCCAGAGTGATCGCATATTGCCAATCGAAGATTGGCAGGTGAGACCCTTCCCCCACGACAACCTCCGCCGCGCCCGCCTTCAGGCACTCTTCCATGACCGCGATGATGATCTCAGGCTTCGTGCACTCACCCGCGCGGAAGCACTGGTTGTGCTTCGCCCAGGGGAAGGTGACGAAATTGGGTTTGATGAAGACCTTCTCGCCTTGGTTGACCACCGTGCGCATGCCTCCCAGAGCATCGATCGCGTCTCGGGTCATCGCATCCAAATCCTCGCCGCGAATCGCCGCGACTCGAGCCTTGATCTTCGTGGCCGGTTGCGGGGCGCCTTCGGCAACCATGTTCAAAGGCCAGGGTGAGCCGAGGGCAACCGCAGCGCCCACCGTGGTTTTCAGAAAATCTCGCCGTCGTATCGTGTCGTTCATCATCGTACTCCTCGGACCTTTCTTCAGGTTGCGCTCCGGACTTGTGATCTACTTTTCACCCTTCAGGTACTTGTCGAACCAGGCGATCTCCAGCTTCATCACCTCATCCAGCAGCGGGCCGCTGTAAACGTCGTAATGCTTCTTCCCTTCCAGCACGTGGTACTCGGTCGGCACCCCGTTCTTCTTGAGGATCTCATGAACCCGTCCCGAGTTCTCTTGGATCTTGAAATAATGCTCCAGCTCGGCGTCAACCAACAGGGTCGGCACTTTGACCCGGTCGGCGTACTGTCCCGGATTGAACAGCGCGATCCGCTCGGGATGGGGCGTGCCCTTCAATTCACCGGGCGAACCCCCGCCCTGAGGCACCGGATCGACGCGACCTCGAGCGCGATCGGACTTCTGCTGGTAGATGTTCTTCAGCCCGGCGGGGTATCGCGTGGTCCAGTCGTCGGGCATGGCACCAACTTGGGCGACCACGCAGGCTATCCGGCGATCGTGCGCGGCGCGGTAAATCACATGCCCGCCGCCGAAACTCGTACCCCAGATGCCGATGCGGGCCGGGTCCACCATGGGCTCCCTGTGGATGTAAGACACGGCGGCATCGATGTCCTCCTGTTGGCCGACCGGATCGACCACTTCGCGGATGGCTTGGGCCTTGACGGTGACGACGCCATTCGCGTCGGACTTGGGCATCTCGCCGCGAACGACGAGCCGGCTGTCGCTATCGCCCCAGCCGCGGTAGTCGTAGTTGATCACCACGTAACCCGCCGCCGCGAACCGGGGGGCGATGCCGGATCGCATCAGGAAGGCCTTGGTCCCGCCCCCGCCGTTGCACAATACGATCGCCGGCAGCTTCTCGCCCTCCTTGCGGTTTTTGGGGTAGAGCAGGAGGCCCGACAGCCGGGTACCGTCACTCCACAGGGTGATGTCGCGTTGGAGGACGGCGGGGACATTCTCGACCGCACGTTCCTCTCCCGCCCCTGCGGTATGGGGCGGCCACAGGCCCGTCAGCATCGCCACCGTGGCGACCAGGGCCGGAACGCGTGTTGGATTCGATGTGGTCAATGTCCGCATGTTGGCGCTCCTTTCATTCCCCCGTTCATCTTCCTGAGAGCATGGCGTCACGGTGTTGATACGGGGATGTTCCTGAATTGATCGGTCACCGCCCAGAGGTTCTTAGGTCGGATCGCCGAGCCTTCCCGCAAGAAGCGAACGCTGCCGTCGGCTAACGTGTGGTTGGATCCGGGGCTGCCGCTGCGATGCTTGGCGTGTGCCACCGCCTCGGTCAGGTCGCTGCCATATTCCGGCGGCCACATGTCCATGTAGGGATCTGGCCCGGCGGTCTGCTTTTTCTCCCCGAAGGTGATCGTCTCCGCGGGATGAAGTATATCCGCCAGCTTGAGACCAGGAAAGCCCCCTGACTTGTAGCTACCGAAGAACTGGTCCCAGTTGCCGTTAAAGGAGCTAACGAGGAAGGAATCGATGAAACCATTCAAGAGGTAACTGGAGTTGGTAACCACGCCGATGTCCGCAGGACAACGCAAGAGCTGCCGATTCACGAAGCCGGGCTGGAACAGATGAATCCAATTGACCCCCGCCCCGGAGTTCCGCGGAGGAATCCTGCCGTCGTGATCATCGGCATACATCTGGAGGGCCAGATGAAGTTGCCGCAGGTTGTTGGCGCACTGGGTCTGCCTGGCCTTTCCCTTCGCGCCGGAGAGAGCCGGCAGGAGGAGTGCGGCGAGGATGCCGATAATGGCGATCACGACCAGCAGCTCGATCAAAGTGAAACCTGGTGTCGGCCAGCCAGAATGGCGTGGCCTTTCACCTGAGCAATCCGGGCCGTGAGTGCGGATCCTATCCAAAGTCCTCATGCCGTCAGTCCTCTTATCTTGTGCGTCGGTTCGCGCCGCCTATTTTCTCTGAGTCGCCAACCACTTCAGTTTGGCATCCGCCTGTTCCTTGGTGAGTTTGCCTGACTTCACTGCCTCTGCGATCTTGGCCCGCGCCGCCTCTACGTCGATCGGCTTCTTGCCCTCCCCTTGGGCGGGCGGGGCTGTGGGTTCCAGGATAACGAGGTCACCATTCGGGGATGAGCGATCCTTCACGAGGAGGCGCCAACCCAGGAGGGCGACGGGGACGACGAGCGCCAGGACGAGTGCGAGTCTTTTCATAGCGTCTTATTCAATCCTCATCTTCTTGATCGCATCGGTGTCATACAGCTTGGCCGAAAACTCCGCTAGCAGCGCTCGGTCCTCCAGGGTGTAGGTGGCGGCCCCGGAGAGAGTCTTGATGTTCGCATCAATTTCCTCCTTCAGACGCATGCCGATATTCAGGACGTGAACACGCGTGTCCTGCAGCACGTGGCGAATGGCGGCGCCCGGCAGTTGCTTGAGGCGTTGGTTGTCGAATCCCGGCACAAGGTATCCTGACCAGGCACCGAGCATGCCGGCGCCGATTACCTTCATGGCGACAATCCCCATGCCCAGTTGATGGGCTTTGGCCACGCAGGCATCGCGCATCGTGGTCATGCGGGCGGTCCAGATCTGGTCGTAACCCCGAGGGAGGTAGGCGTAGGACAACATGCACTGGTCGAACCCGCCGGACGCGATCAAGGCCAGCGCCTTGTCGAAGTAGCCGTGTGCGGAGAATCCGACGAACCGGGTGACGCGCTCCTCGCGGAGCTTGACCAGCTCGGTATGGATTTTCATCGCCTGCGCAACGCTCATGTCCTGAATTCCCGGCGTGCCGTGGATGAGCAGGATGTCCAGGTAATCCGTCTGCAGTTCCTTGAGCGAGCGCTCCACCGCCTTCCGCACCTCTTCCGGCTTGGTGGTTTCGACCTTCGTCACCAGGCACACGTCCTTACGCCGGTCTTCGAGCGCTTCGCCGAGTATCGCCTGGCTTTCCATGTAATTGCCGGCGGTATCGAAGTAGCGCAGTCCACGGTCGAAGGCATATCGGACCAGGGCGACTCGCTCTTCCTGAGAAAGCGGGTTGAGCCACGCCGTCGGCAGCGCCGCGCCGCCGTAGCCGAGGATGGGCAGTTTCAGGCCGGTTTTGCCAAGCGTACGGGTGGGAATGGTGTCGGCCAGAACGCCTTTCTTCTCTTCCGGCGCGGCGGCAGAGGCCAAGCCTACGGAGACTGCGACGGTGGCGGCCGTTTGCGTCGCCTTCTTCAGAAACTCGCGACGTCCCAGTTGATCGTTTTGTTTGTTCGTAATCCCCATTTCTGTTGAGTCACATTCACCAGCGATCATTCGTAGCGCAGCGCCTGAATCGGGTGCAGCCGGGCCGCCTTGAAGGCCGGAATCAGGCCGGCCAAGACTCCGACGCATGCGCTGAAGCTAAAGCCCAGCAGCATGGCATTGACGGTGATGACCGGTGTATCGTCTCCGGGTGAAAGCAGGGCGAGGATGTTTACGAGGCCCTTGGAGGCCAGCAGACCGGCCACACCGCCGATGATGGCGATGACCACGCTTTCGATCAGGATTTGGATGAACACGTGGGCAAAGGTCGCGCCCACGGCTTTGCGGACGCCGATCTCCCGGACGCGCTCCGTGATGCTGGCGAGCATGATGTTCATGATGCCAACGCCCCCGACGAGCAAGCTGATGGCGGCGATGATGCCGCCGGTCAAGCGTGCGTTGCGGACGGCGGTGGCGATATTGTCCGACCAGTTTTCATTGGTGTTGAACGAAAAGTCCTCGATCCCTTTGTGGGTGTGCATCAAGACGTTCTTGACCTGCTGCAGCGCGTTGTTCATCTGATCCATATCAATCACCATGAACTCCAGGCTGGAGAGTCGGGGGTCGGAAGTGCCGTCCTGGCCCGCGCCGGCGCGGAACCTGAGCCACATGGTGTTGAGCGGGATGAAGATGGTTTTGTTCTTCCACTCGAAGTAGCCCCCCCGGCCCTGCGGGGTGCCCCCCCGGCCCGGCGTTTCGGACCGCTGGGCGCGGGTTTTTCGGCACCTTCCTTGTCCGGTTTCCGCGCCTTGAGGTCCAGTGCGCTTTGGTAGTGCTCGAACATGCCAATGATGCGGAACCGCTGGTTGCCGATGTTCGCAAAGTCTCCGACGGGGTTGATTTCGCGTCCGATTTCTTCCGGCGAGCCGAAGAGGGCGTCGCGGACGCCAGTTCCGATGACGCACACATTGCGGGCCAGCCGATCGTCCTCCTCGTTAAACATCCTGCCATGCTCAATCACGTGTTGGTTCATCTCCAGATCGCTGGGCCAGGTGCCGGCGAAGTTCCAGGGGTTGAACGCCTTGCCCGCGCGCGTGATGGTGTTGTTCTGGATGCGCATCTCCGGCGTGATCAGCCGGATGAGGGGCGCGCTCCGTTGCAGGGCATAAACATCGTTCATCCTGATGCCGACCGACTCGCCCGCCCGGTGTTTTTGCCACACAGGAATCTCCTGGGCGGTGATGTACACCTTCTGCACCCCGCCAATGGCGATCAGCGTCTCCTTCATTCCGTTCTCCAGCCCTTTGACCAGGGCGGACTGGGCCACCAGGCTGCCCACGCCCAGAATGATTCCGAGCATGGTGAGGCAGGATCGGAATTTGTTCGCCTGAATCTCTTTCAGGCCGACACTGATCGCATTGAGAAAGTTCATGGACCGACTGATCCTATCTTGGGCTGGCCGCCGCTGTTGTCTTGGCTCCGGGGGCGGCCGCGCCCGCCGGTTTGCTGGGGGACTTTTGCGGGCCACCCGACCCATCCTGCTCAACGGAAGCAGGCACGGGGGCGATGTCTCCGGCCGGGGGTGTGACGAGCGAAACCACCTCGCCGCTCCTCAATCCCTTGGTGACTTCCGCGTAATCGAAGTCGGAGACGCCCAACTGAATCAACCGGCGTTCAAAAAGGCCGTCGTCCTTCTTGACATAGACATAGCGGTCGTCCTGGTCGGCGAACACGGCGCCCAGCGGAATGGCCAGCACACTCCCCGCGGAGACCAGCGGGATGGACAGGTTAGCGGTCATCCCAGGGCGAACCTTGTCTTCGGCGTTCTTGAGGATGATGCGAGTGGAAAAGCCTTTGACGCCGTTTCGGAATGTGGCTTGTGGCGCGATGCGATCCACGAGCCCCGCGAGGCTGAGGTCGGGGATGGCTTCGACTTTTAGGGTCACCGCCTGGCCCACTCTCAGCCGCGTGACGTCAGCTTGGTTGATGTGGGCGGTGATGATCATGTCAGCCAGATTGGCGACGGTAAACACCTCCGTGCCGCTGTTGTAGCCGCTGGAGCCGGACACAGCCTGACCGACCGAGATCGGACGGGTCAAAATCGTGCAGTCGAAGGGCGCCCGGATGATGGTCTTCAGCAGTTTGTCCTCGACCGTCTGCAGGGCAGTCTGCGCGTTTTCGAGCCGGTTCACCGCGATGTCCAGGCTGTTCTTGGTCAGATCGTATTCGATGCGTGCGTTGTCGAACACTTCCTGGGACACGAGCTTGTTGCCGGACAATTCCTGAACGCGGTCGAAGTTCAGTTTCGATTTTTCGAGCAGGATCCTTTGGGTTTCGACAGCGAGCTTGGCGCCGGCAATTTCCGTCTTGCGCGAGGTCTTCTCGGTTTGCAGGTCCTTGTCATTCAGTTCGAAAAGGACGTCGCCCTTCTTGACCTTGTCGCCGATGTCCAGTGTGAGCTTGGAGATAAGCCCGCCGACTTCCGGCCGCACGGAGACGGCGTCCAGCGGGCCGATCTCGCCGGCGGCCGTGACGGCGAAGTTGATGTCACGGGTCGCTACCACGGCCGTCGTGGGCGGGCCAGGTTTCTTAGCGACAGAGACCGCTCCGGATTTCCAGAACGCGATCCTGGCAGGGTATTTCTGCCAAGCCCAATAACCGCCCGCGAGCGCGGACAGGGCAAGCATCCATGAAATCAGTTTTCTCATGCGTGAAAGCTCAGACCAGCCGGAGCGCGGGTTCAGTGAATCGCCCAGAATGGATACCGGATACGCAACATCGTTGATGAATGAACGCTTCCATGAGGAGAATCCTGACTTGGATGGCAGGATTTCTTTCGGCAACCGTTTGCTTTGCGTGGCCGATCCGTCAACCCGTCTATTGCCGACATGAGTCCCACATCCGGCGCGCGGGCCGGGACAGGGACCGAGTCAGGTTGACTGGGACCCGCGCGCTCCAGCGCGTCGCTTGACCGTAGCAGGATTTCCGGCCTAGCCTGCGACATGATCATTGCTCAAAGCACAGTTAGTCACCGGTGGAGTCGGACGAGCCTTGCCTGGCTACTGCTGGCCGTCACGATGGCGGGGCGCTTGACAGCCGCGGATCCGACCCCGAGCGCCTTGGAGTCGGATTCCTCAGGTTGGGTTGACCTGATGCCGTCCGCCGACCTCAAAGGCTGGTCGCGGGTCCCGGTCCCGCCGGGCGCACCGCTCGGCCGGCCGCAGTGGCATCTGGATGATTCGGGCAAGGTGCTCGTCTGCGACGGCGACGGCGGGCACGACATGCTCCTGTGCGACCGGGAGTTCGGCGACGCGGTATTCCACCTGGAGTTCCGCTACACCAAGATCGAAGGGAAGACGGGTTACAACAGCGGTGCCTACGTGCGGAACTCCAAGGACGGCGCTCTCTGGCACCAAGCCCAGTTCGGCGACGGCAAAGACGGTTTTCTGTTCGGGGAAACCCCAGGAGCGGATGGAAAGAAGAAGTTCTTCATCACCCAGAAGGACGTGACGGACGGCCGGGTGAAGCCCGCGGGGGAATGGAACACGCTCGAAGTCACGGCGCGGGGCAAGACCCTGACGTTGTGGGTGAACGGGGCGATCACGTGCCAGTTCGGAGATTGCGGCAATGCGAGAGGCTTGGTGGGACTGGAGGGCGAGGGCTACCGGATCGAATTCCGCAACCTCAAGCTCAAGGAACTGCGGTAAGGACCCAGAGCGGGCCTATCGGCCAGTG
>Ga0315274_10004708_pt1 | contig 20000 bp, 13 predicted proteins | sample YL17G02_20_MG_FD_203700 | JGI IMG/M metagenome (GOLD analysis project Ga0315274, IMG submission 203700) | Sediment microbial communities from Yellowstone Lake, YNP, Wyoming, USA - YL17G02_20 | ecosystem: Environmental > Aquatic > Freshwater > Lake > Sediment | place: USA: Wyoming | collected... | reverse complement strand
GCAACCGCTGGCTCAACAGATCGCCGGCCTGACGGTCCGCCGGGCGTATCGTTACGCGAAGCCAGAGGGGACGGTGGTGATGAAGGCCGCCGCGGTCGAGCCCGACGTCCGCGTCGAGAGCCAGGAAACACTGTCACTCGGCGAGGACCGGACCGTGCTGGCCGCCAATCTCGCCGTGACCATCACACGCGCCGGGATATTCAAGCTGAGCTTCGTGTTGCCCGCCGGCCTCGACGTGGAGGCCGTCAGCGGCGCCGCCTTGAGCCACTGGACCGAGTTGAAGACTGACACCGGCCGTGTCATCACGCTGAACTTGAAGGGCCGGGTGGAAGGCCAACAGCAGTTTGCCATCACGCTTACCGGTACGGGCGTCAAGCCGGTGACGAATTGGGCCGTGCCACGCCTGGTGCTGCGCGAGGCAGGTAAGCACCGTGGCCAGTTGGTCGTCGTGCCCGAGCAGGGCTTGCGGTTGCAGGTGGGCGCGCGCGACGGCCTGACCCAGCTTGATCCCGTCAAGGCGGGCATCCGGCAGAAGGGCGTGCTGGCGTTCCGGCTCCTGCAAGGGGACTGGCGCCTCGGGTTGGACCTCGAGCAGGTGGACGCGTGGATCCAGGTCACCAGCCTCCAGCATGTGCTCGTGAACGAAGCCCAGGCCAAGGTCACCGCGAACCTCCAATACCAGATCGAGAACACCGGCGTGCGCTCGTTCGTCGTCCGCCTGCCCGCCCAGGCGGAAGGCGTGCGGTTCAAAGGCGAGCAGGTCGCAGATTTCCTGCCGCGCGAAGGGGCGACCAACGCTGCGATGCGGGATTGGGAGGTCAAGCTGCACCGGCGCTTGATCGGCAAGTACACCCTCCAGGTTTCCTACAACCTGCTCCTGCCCGACGCGGCAAAGGAAATCACGGTCGCCGGTATCGAGGCGCAGGACGTGAATCTCCAGCGCGGCTTTGTGACCGTGCGGGCCGCGGGCCGGCTCCAGGTGCAGCCGGGCGCGTTGCCGGGGGCGCTCCAACCGACCGAAGCACAGGCCATCCCGCGCTTGCTCCAGGCCGACCTGGACGCTGCGGCCGCCAACTTTGCCTTCCGCGTGGTCGAGCCCGCCTTCCAATTGCCCCTCCGTCTTGAGCGCCACGACGCCGCCAAGCTCCTGCCGGCCCGCGTCAACCGCCTCACGCTCACCTCGGTCATCTCCGACGCCGGCGTGATGCTCACCCGCGCCGAGATGGAGCTGGTGCCGGGCGATAAGCGCCTGTTGCACCTCACGCTGCCGGCGCAGGCCCGGTTCTGGTTCGCGTTCGTGAACCAGAACAGCGTCTGGCCGTGGCGATCGCAGGACCAGATCCTGATTCCGCTCGAGCAACACTCGAAGATCGGCACCGCTACAACCGTCGAGCTGTTCTACACAAGCCAGGTGGGCGGGCCGCGGCAGCTCGATCTGAAATTACTGGGACCGAAGTTCGATCTGCCACTCGAGGCCATCACCTGGCGGGTGTATCTGAACGAGAAATGGCGGCTCAAGGACTGGACCGGCACGCTCCAGCTTCAGAGCCAGTCTGTGGTGGAGATCCCGGCCGTGGTGGATCTCGAGAGGTATGTCCGCAACGAGGCCAGCTTCCTCCAGACCCGGACCAAGGAGGCCGAGCAACTGCTCTCGATGGCCAACACGTATCTCGAGCGCGGCGACCCGCAACAGGCCCGGCGCGCGTTCCAGGCGGCTTACGGGCTGTCGCAGCACGACAACGCGTTCAACGAGGACGCCCGCGTCCAGTTGCACAACCTCAAGATGCAGCAGGCACTCGTCGGCTTGAACGTGCGCCAGGCGGCGGTCGCGGGCGAAGCGGGGGGCGCGCCGGCTGCGCGGCTGCGGGAGCTCGACGCCGCCAAGACGCCAGCCTACACCCAGGACGAAGCCAAGCAGCTCCTGGGACGGAACACCGCCGAGGACAACACCGCGCAGATGAAACTGGCCGAACGCTTGATCCAGCAGCAGGACGCCGCGGTCGCGAACCCGGCGGCGATCCGGGCGTCCATCCCGGAGCAAGGCCGGGTGCTGACCTTCACGCGGGCGTTGCAGGTCGATCCGTGGGCGGACCTCAAATTGGCAATCCACCTGGCGGCGGTCAGAACGGCGTCTGGCTGGCTGAAGCTCGGCGTGCTGGCGGGGGTGTTTGTGGTGCTGGCGGTGCTGACCGGCATCGCCCGGTGGCGGCAGAGTGCGGAATAGCACTTCTGCCATCCGCCCAAATCCACGGTTGGCTTCCACCGCGCTTCATGACTGCCATCTGTTTGTCCTCTATCCCGGAGACAAGGACTACGCGCTGGACGAGAACATCGAAGCCATCCAGCTTGCCCACTTCGGGCAACTCAGCGGTTTGATGGGATGGTTCGTTACGGCACGACCTACTTCGGTTCAATCACCTTCAGCCCCGGAACGTAATCGAAGTGGCGTCGATTGAACGTTGCGACAGCGCTCCCGCGCTCCAGCGCCGTGGCGGCCACGATGAGATCGTAGGCGTCGATCATTCGGCCTGTCGCTTCCAGTTGCGCCCAAATCCGCGCGTGTTCATAGGCGGTCTGTTCCGTGTAAGGTGCGACTGGCAGCGGCGCCAGCACCCGCTGGAGGTATTGTTGCCGCCGCCCCTTGTGCGGGACGGTGGCCCGCTCCACTCCGTGCCACAACTCGGCAACGGTGATGGCTGCCACTTCAAACGCCTCATCGGGCTGTCCCTCCACCCAGGCCTTCAGGTCAAACGCGCCCTTTTCGCCACGGATGATGACATCCGCATCGAGGATTATCGCCATTTGTCAGCCGGTGGGTTGAGGGTTTCGCGTGCAGCCAACAGATCGCGGTGCCAATCGCTGGCCTCCTCCACCGACAACTCGGCGTGCGCCAAAGCCTCCGACAAGTCGCGGCCGGTGCAACGTTTCTCGCTATCAGGCTCGATGCGGGCGAAGGGCTTGCCGTTCTTGAGCAGGACGAAGGTCGTGTGTTGGTAATGCGCCCGGTTCACACAATCCGCAAAGTTGCGGGCCGCCTCGGTCACCGTAATCGTCGTCTCTTTCATAAAATCAGACTATCAGATTTTACCGGCTGGTCAACCGCCGGAAGGCGTGCCTGCACGGATGGGAGAACGAGATGAAGCTGGCCGAGCGGTTGATCCAGCAGCAGGACGCCGCAGTCGCGAACCCGGCCGCGATCCGGGCGTCGATCCCCGAGCAAGGCCGAGTGCTGACCTTCACGCGGGCGTTGCAGGTCGATCCGTGGGCGGACCTGAAGCTCGGGATGGAGCTGGCGGCGGTCAGAACGGCGTCGGGCTGGCTGAAGCTGGGGGTGCTGGCCGGGGTGTTTGTCCTTCTGGCCGGCCTCGCCGCCATCGCCCGGTGGCGGCAGGGTCCGGAGTAGAGGCTCAGCCGTATCGCTGTAGCGGCGTCTCGGTAGAGCGCCGCTGATCCCGCTGGCGAGGAATTGCGGGGCTCTGCCAACGAGGTGATTGTCGCCCACCGGGAGCGTTGCGGTCCATAACGCCGGACCTCGGGCAGGATTCGCCGTGAGGCGCCATCGGATCGGCGCCAGTCGATTACCCGGCATTTTCCTCTCTCTGGGGCCTCCCGAGGCTCCCGGGAGCGGCGACGCTGTGGTCGGCCTGTGGGCGGCCAGTGTTCTGAGCCAGTCACGGCCTGGAACCCGGGATTCACCTTACCTTGGCTACTATGGTTTCCGAAGTCTGAAGAACCGTCTTTCGTCGATAATGCTCGAGATTACTACCTTTTGTGCCCCGACGATTACCGGGATAGTGGGGTCCGATAGCCAATTCGTTGCTGGGAGGTCCAGCGCATACTCAAGGCTGAAAGCTCCAGCATTCGTCGGCCAACTGAAGACGAGACTGTCTCCTTGCCGGGCCAAGTTGAGCGTGGGTCGTGCTTCCGCCACGCTGAACGCGACAGGGAAGTCGTAAGGGCTGTGCATCGCGTCGCTGCTTGTGAGGGAGACCGAGCCCGTGAAAGAGCCGGGCGTGCTCGTATTCGGCTTCAAGGCGAAAGTGGCAAAGCCGCCGGGTGCCACACTGCTCCGGGAGAAGTCTCCTTTGTCCAGGGGACCACTGACGGTCAATGTACCGAGCACCAAGGACTGCTGCCCGTCATTGATCGCGACAAACAGGCTTTCGGCTGGTGCTCCCAGCTCGAAAGTGCCCAGGTCCACCGGCTGAGTGCCTCCGCTTGGCACGGTCTGATCGTTGTGCCGTACGGAGATTCGTTCCGCTCTGACAACAGGGAACATGAACCGGTTTGTGGAGGCTGCCGGCGAGATGTCGTTGTCCGTCGCTCGAATCTCCAGCTCGTGAAGTCCTTCACTTTGCGGCGGCAGTGCCGCATAGCTGGTGCCGTTCGTAATCGTAGTTGGGACTGGCACTCCGTCCAAGAGCGCGGAAAGTGATCCGACGCCCGTGGCATCTGAGACGGTCCAGGAGGCGAGGACCGGTTCATCCGAGCCAATGATGCCGTCCCCGTCGCCGTTCCGCTCCGTCGCCACGAAGTCGGCAATAATGGGGCCATCTGTGTCCGAATCCTGCACCTCGACAGCTATCGAGGCGATGTTGTTTGCGGGACCATCCATGACAGGGAGCGACAGGTGAACAAAGATGGAGTTCGTGCCCTCGCTGATTATCGTCACATTAGTGAACGTGAGGGCCGAAGATCCCTTCGCACCCAGGCCGCCGGTGATCACCTGCGCGGGGGCCAGCAGTGTGCCTTCAGCGTCCTGCAGGGCGACGGTGACGTCGCTTGGCTGGGCATAGTCAGTGATATTCCGAACCTGGACAGTCACGGTGAACGGTTCTCCCTGAAACGGTGAGCTAGGGCTGACGGTCACCCAACCCGGCAGCACAGCAACATCCGGCTGCTTCAGCAGCGCGTACCAGATTCCCGTGCGCGGCTGCCCCTCAAACCAGACGACATTGGAGCCGTCCATCCGGAGGAAGTCTGCGCTCGACTCCGGAAGGATCACACTTTCAAGGTTGCCTTGACTGCGATCCAGAAAATACAGCCCACGACGTGATGCGTCTCCATAGTCATAAACGATCAGATCGCTGCCATCAGCGCCTCCAATACCAACGACCGATTCTGCAGGGTGGAGATCACCGAAGGACGTTATCTGCTCTACGGTGTCATTAGCATGCCATATATGAATCTGATAATGACCGTTCGCGTCCTGCTTCGAGAAAGCGAACCGGTGTGCGGCAGGAGCGAGAGGTTCTGAAAGGCTCCTCGGAGCTTGAGAATTTGTGACTCGCCGGAGTAACGATTCCCCAGCGCCGAAGTCGATCACTTCGAGATGCGAGTCACGTGTGACCCACCTCGCCTCAGAGAGGTTCCAGTACATTTCTTCACACTCAACGACGAGCATGCCGTCACGGAAATCGCCATCATCGATGGTCTCGATGGGTTGATGATCAGGGTTGCCGGCGAAACCGGAATCAAACTTAGGAGTGAAATGACCGTTGCCGTCGTACTCCAAAATGACAAGGTTCTCCGCAAACGTCCGGTTCCCGGGTTCTGGCGTCGTCCAGAATACCCGGCGGAGGGCCACTAAGTTCCCGCTCACCCCAATCACCCTCTCGTCCGAAGACGTAGAGGGGACGGGGAACTCGCCGAGAGCCGGCTTGGTGAGGTCGTATGCATAAACGTCCCGACTGCCCGGGTTCCGGGAGTCGGTCCAGACGATCAGATCGCCTGAGATCCGAGGTCGGTATTTGTTCGCGGGATTCGTGGTGATCCGGGACGTCTGACCCGTCATGAGATTGTAGACCACGATGTCGGCCGTGCCATGTCCATAATCGTCCCATACAATCCAGGAGCCCGAAATGTCAGGGACCTCACCGGCGGTGCTCTCCGGGATCCTGCCAACCGCAGTGGCTTCGCTGACCAGTCCTGAGATCACGAACTTGATATTTGCGTTGTTGGCACGGACGCGGCTGTCCGACACGAACATGATTTCGCGACTGACTTGACCAAGCAGTCCAGTCGTATTGATCGCGAATGTCACTTCCTTGGACTCGCCAGGAGCAAGAATCCATGGCAGAGGCGAGGTCGAGGTTGTCGGACATGTCGTGTCGGGGTTCGGCAGTGTGATGTTGGTGATAGACAGCGGGCCGCTGCCCGCGTTCTGTACTAGAATCTTGTGACTGACGTTGTCGCCAGGGGTAGCCAGGCCGAAGTCCCACTGGTACTCACTCAACCGAAGCCATGGCGCTGGGCCTATCGTGAGCTCGAGCCCATCCTTCAAGATCTGTACGGCCTCGCTCTGGTCCCAGCGGACGTAAACGTCCGCAGTTACGCGGCCCGTAAAGCTCCTCTCCTTGCTGTACACCCGGAACTCGTCTCCACCGGCCGGCTCAGCCTCAGCGTCAGGGCCGAGATCGGGATACCCTTCCGCATTCTGCTCCCCGGCGTCGAGGATTTCGATGGCAGCGTTGGTGTTCTCAAGCCACACCCTGATCCCCGTTGCGAGGCCCACTCCAATGTTTCGGAGGGTCGGGAAGACCCGCACGTCCTCACCGCTCTGGAACGCCTGGTCGCCGTTGTTGAATGGTCGTTCGACCGTCCGGGAGTCGTCGATTCGAATCCCGGTCACCGAGAATAAGGCGTCAGCAGGTGCGTCAATGTCCTTTGTGAAGGGTAGGTCCTGGAAGTAGGTCGCCCCATCCCGTCGGTATGTAAGGTGCAGCGTGAAAGGGGCATCAGCATATGCGCCCACGTTCAAGTCGAGGTCAAACGCCCCGCTGCTCCACTGCTCCTCTCCAGCAGAGAAGTCAGGGAAATCAACCTCGTTATCAACCAACGTGATCCCGGGAACGCTTGTGGAAAGGGAACCTTCGACCAAACTGACAGCGTTAATGCTCTGCAGCCGAATCCGCAACCTGACCCGTTCGCCGGCTTCAATGCGGTTGTCCTGATCGCCGCCAGGGCGATCATCATCCCAATCTTGCTTAACCAGTGTCAGGTCGCTACCGGGCTGAGCCTCACCCGGTTCGTAAACTGCAGTGACCGTCTTGTCTCCGTCCATCTGAACGGCGGCGTAGTTCCCGTTCTGGTGGAAAACGCCACCTGTCCAATACATGAAGCGTGCAGCGCCCACCTGCAGCGGCGCGTAGAGCACCAGGTTCGTGCCTCGAACATAACGGAGGGTAAAGGGTGTGGTGCCTGACCTTCGGGCGGACATGTCAGCCACACTGGCGGAGATAACCACGCCAGCAGCCCCGCTGGACTGAACTGTAAGAGTGAAGGTGCCGACCGCACTTGTGCGAACAGCTCGATTGGCGTTCACCAAACCCCAGCCGAACGTTTCATCCCATCCGGATGCGCCCAAGTCCTCGCACGTTACCCGCATGATGTCCTCGACCTGAGTTGGCGTCCGGTTCGTATCTATCGAAAGAATCAGGGCCGCGACGCCAGCGGCGTAGGGGGAGGCGAAGGAGGTTCCTGTAACATAGTCGTAGTCGGAACTTGTGTGATAACCGTCGGCTCCTGTTCTATCCGTGGACAGAATCGCTACGCCCGGAGCGCAGAAGTCGAGAGCCTGTCCCCAGTTGCTGAATGTGGCGCGAGCCCCACTCAGATCTACCGCACCGACGGCATTCACGCTGTCCAGACGGGCGGGAAAGTCGACCACGCTGGCGGCGTCGTTGCCGGCTGACGCAAAATGCACCATTCCACGAGATCGAGTGCGCTCGTATGCCTCCTCAACCATTGATGTGTCGTCCGCGAAGCCTGAATTACTATTGTTGGACACCCTCGCGCCATGACTGTCGGCCCAGTTCAGAGCAGCGTCCAGCCACTCGGAGTAAGTCGTGAACTTCACCGTGCGATCTTGTGGGTCTTCGTAGTAATCTTTGCCGATTCGCACGGACACAACGCGACAGCTGGGCGCAATCCCCACGGTGCCCAGATCATTGTTAATACGCCCTGAAATGCAGCCAGCGACCGCGGTTCCATGGTTATCCAGCAGGCCAACAGGCCCGCCATCACCGAGGCTATTCGGATCGTCGGTCACATCGGTGCCGGGGATTTGGTTGACGTCAGGGTGGTCTTGTTGAACGCCTGAGTCCAGAACGGCCACAATGATGGCTGGGTCGCCGGTGGTAATGTCCCATGCCTCGGGCGCGTCCATGTCGACGTCCCCTTCACTGTGGAGGCCCCAACTCTGCCCGAACATGGGATCAGTTGGGATGAGGTCTGCTACACCGATGAAGAAGAGTCCAGGTTCAGCGAACCTCACCTGAGGTGATTGGGCCAGCGAATTGGCCAAATCCAAGACCCGCGCTCCATCTTTGAGTGTTGTGTCAACCTGATAGACCGCTGACTCTGAAGCGGTACCGGGATTGCGGAGGGTGAACGCTCCAACCCGAAGTTCGCCCAGGATCGCTTCTGCCTGTGAGGGTTCCAGACCTGGATTGAATCCCACGAAGATCTGCGTGGTGAAAAGAAGCGGGTCCCCTTTTTTGTCCAAGAACACGGGAGCGACATACTCAAATTCCTCTGCCTCGGCCGCTTGCCTGAGCAACTCGCGACGCCCTGCGGGCGCATGGCTACGCGTCAGCCCACTGACCAGGGACCAACGTGCGCTGGGCCAGGTCTCCTCCTTGGTGATGCGTACCCCCAGCTTTGCCAACGGCATCAAATGGTTTGTTGCCGGCACGGTGCCGGCGTGTCTAATGGCGATCCGATCAGCATCCAAAGTCAGTGGACGTGGTTCTTTGAAATAGTGATAGTGCCATGATCCGTTCGTGGATGTGACTCCGTACGCTGTTGGGGTACAAACGGCAAATGCCCACAGGGCCGATGCCAGTCCGACCTGTCTCCACAATGACCGGCAAAACCTCGACTTCTTCGTCTCATCAACTTCCTGCAATGGGTTCCACATTTCGTGTTTCTCCCGGTGTTGAGCGCACCGATACAGAGCTTTGGTGCCGGCGAATCGCCCAATGCACGAACGTGCTGGTGGTTCGGTGCGCTGCGGGCGTGAGTCGTTCCGGGTTCTCATAAATCATGCGGTTCTGTTTCGTTCGACGAGACACCAGCGGCAGACGTTCACTGGGTCAGGCAGTAAGCGGAGTTTACGACGATCCAGGGGCGCGGCAAGCGCAAAGAATGGTCGGTTTCCAGCGGCGGTTCTATCGGGCTGGGCGGCGGTGAGCGCTCGCGCGCCATCGGCAGGCAGTGACACTCGGAGCGGACGGGAGATGCCGGGTGTCGTGTTCCCGGCAGGGAATCGCGGGTTCTCGGAGCCTGGGGTTGGATGCAGGTGGTTACGTCCCGTTGGCGCTCCGGTTTGACTATCCAGCCAGTGAGTGCCATAGGATTGCCGTGAAGGTTGCCAAGACAACCGCCGGGAAGAGGACGCCCGGCACGGTGGCGGTCGCCAAACATCGGCGCCTGATGAACCGGCTGACTACGGCAGAGCGCCGTAAATTGCGCCAGCGCGCGGCTGAGTTGCTTTCATGATTCCCGTCCTGGCTGAGTCCACGTTGCTGGCATTCGCTTGAGCAGCGACGGGCAGCCGCGCGGTGTGGACGATCGGTGGGTTGTCCGCGCAGACCTGGGATTGGCGGCCGACCAGCGGGTTGAAAACCCGCGATACGGCAGGTTGAAAACCTGCGCTACGTCGCCGGCGGCTCGGGGGGATGAGATGTCCGGACCAGAAGGTTTGAAGACGAGGCGTTCCTCACCCGGCAGGGGATCGAGCCCGTGCCTGGCCGGGCCGGTTCGTCTTTGGGTTCTCTGAGTTCTCTGAGATCTTTGTGGTTGAACGGCTCTTCACGGGCCGAATGAATGTGGAGGAGCCGCGGACCACGCGAACCACGCGTAAAGGAGAATCGGTGGGACGGCACTCAAGAACGGGTCGGTTCTTGATATTGGCATGTGGAGAGATTCCAGCGTTGCTGGCCCGAGCCCGAGGGGCCGAGGACGACTTCCCTCCCACCGCCATCCCGCGATCCGCGGCGGACAAACTCATTCAGCGCGGACGGACGTCCACGGCTACGTCGTCTTGAACCCACGTTCTTGCCGGTGCCACGCCAGGAACTCGCGCCCCGGCCAGTAGCTGCGGGTCGCTGGAAGGGAAAGCGGCGCTCAAGCGCACGCAGTCCAAACGCTGGCGCGCGGTGCGGACGCCACATGCCCAACAGGGACGCCTCGAAACCTCATGGTCGCCCCGCAAGCCGGTCCGGAAACGCGTCCGGTCCTCCCGTTTCGATCCGCCATCCTAACGTCAGGCCGGAGATTACGCCAGCGCGCAGCCGAATTGCTTTCATGATTCCTGAATCCTGGCTGAGTCCACGTTGCTGGGTTGCGGCCTCCTCTTGAGCAGCGACGAGCACCTGCGCAGTGTGGATCACGAGGCGCTGACCTTCCTCTTGACCCCCTACGGTTTGCCGGCGCCCGTCATCGCCACGCCCCGTGAAGTCGTTCACAAGTTCTTCCGCTGAACCCGCAGTCGAGCAGCCGCAAGGAACGCAAGGAACGCAAAGATGTCTCCGGGCGTAGGAATTGACGCCACGGGGCAGCGCTTCGTTGGAGGGCGCAGCTTCTCCAGCACCCTGATTTTGGGCAGCAACGAAGCGCTGCCCGCCACGATCGGTGTGTCCTTCCGTGTACTCCGTGTATTTCGTGGTTCAACCACCGGGTCCGGCCTAGTTCGCGTAGCGTCTCCTGAACTCGGCCTGGCGCTCTTCGCGCTCTTTCATTTCCTCCGGGGACATCTTGTTCAGATACCATCGGTGGTTCGTCGAGTTCAGGACTTCCTCGAGTTTCTTCGCGAGCGCGTCCGCCGCGGCGACTTTCTTGGCGCCGTCGGACTTCTTCCCGTCGCGGACGAGTTCCTCGAGCTCGGGAACCATCTTGCTGTAGAAATGCTTGGCGACCTCGTAGGTGCCGTGCCAGTGGGTGTAGTCGGGGCCCATCATGGAGGCGCCGTGGCGGGCGCGGCGGCCTTCGTGATGCCAGATCTCATACCAGGTCCAGTCGAGCGCGTTGGCGAACTGGACCGGGCCCATGAGGGGCTTGGCCAGCTTGTAGAGCTCGAGGCCGGGCACGGCGAACTTCTCGTGGTATTGCTCGATGAGACCGTCGTACTGAACATAGAAGTTGTCCACCCACTGCTTCTCGTGGCAGTTGACGCAGACGTTTTTCATGTTGTTGCGGCGCGTCTCCCAGTTCACGTTGGCGCCCGCGAGCCCCATCTTTTTGTCGCTCACCTCGGGGCGGACGGAGATTTCGGGCCGGTTGTTCCAACTGATGCGCAGGCCGACGTCGTGCGTCACCGACTGGGCGGGAATGGCGGCGCGGTCTTTGGTGGCGGCCCGCGCGGGCGTCGCGCTCATGTGGCAGGTGGCGCAGGTGGGGGCCAGGTTGTAGTCCTCGCCGACCACCCACTTCGAGGAATCCAGGTTCAGCTTGTCCTTGAAAGCGCGGAAGGCGATGCCGTGCTTGGACTCGTAGTAGATTTCCATCTGCGGGTGGTCGGGGCCCATGTGGCATTTGCCGCAGTTGTCGGGGTTGCGGGCCTGTTCGGCGGAGAAGGAATGGCGGCTGTGGCAGGCCGAGCACGAGCCTTCCGAGCCGTCGGGGTTGATCCGGCCAATGCCGGTGTTGGGCCAGGTGGCGGGATCGAGTTTGCCGCCGGGGAGGACCTTGATTTCGGTGCCGTGGCATTGCCAGCAACCGTTGACGGCAGCGGCGCTGTTGCCTTTCGGAAATGACGGCGTGACAAAACCCCGGTTGCCCTCGACCACCTCGGCGAGGACATTGTCGAGCGAGCCGAGGATGCGCGCCGCTTTAGAGTGATGGGACTCGGCGAACTCCTCCGCCTCCTTCGTGTGGCAGCGGGCGCAGTCCTTGGGCGAAACGATGGTCGCGATCCACTGGCCCTCGTGCTGGAAGGCGTCGGGCTCGCCGTCCTTGGCCATGTGGCATTCGTAGCAACCCACGTTGGCACGGTGGTGTTTGCTGCGGCCCCATTGCTGATAAACGCCCGTGCTGTCGATCTTGTGGCAATCCAGGCAGGCCTTGGTTTCCTGGGAGAGCTCGGGCAACCCCCAGGCCTGGGCCCGGACGCGTTGGGAGGCGTCGATCGCCAGAGACAGAGACAGGACGAACATAACGAACTTCGACACCGGACGATCGGGCGGGCGTTGGGACCATGAGCTTGGTAGGGACGCGTTCCAGCCGCGTCCCCATTCGTCGTTCAGGGACGGAGTGGAATCCGTCCCTACCAAGGATGGGTGGTTCACGGAACCGGCGAGGACAACGGTATTGGTTTTCATGGTCATGAGTGAGTCGTTCTCCAGGACGAAGCGGAAAGGGGGCGCGGGTTCGGGGCCGACCACCGCTGCGCGTGCGTCACTTCGCCCGCCAGGACGGGCACGGACACGCGGACGAGAATGGTGTACACGAGCAGGCCGAAGGCCCAGATGCCAAGGCAAACCATGGTTTCGTGGAGGGTGGGCAGGTATTCCACGACCTCCCCGAGCGGAGTCGGGACGAAGGCCGGGACGATGAGCCCCATGCCCTTCTCGATCCAGATGCCGACGATGGCGAGCGCGCAGGCGATGTTGAGCGTGCGGAGACTGCGCGAGGCGGGCAGCATGAGCAACGTCGTGGCGATGAGGTTCATCCCGATCGCCGCCCAGATCCAGGGCACCAGGGCGTTCTGGCTGCCCAAGCCGAGGTACAGGTAGCGGCTGGAGGCGATATGGCGCGTGTCCGAGTAAAACTCGGTGAACACTTCGCAGGCGAGGAGGAACATGTTGATGATCGTCGCCACCTGCACGATCCGGCGGAGGGTGAGCAGGGCGTCGTCGGACACGTGATGACGGGTGTAGTGGCGGACCACCTGGAGCGTGAGAATGATGAAGGCGGGACCGGCGGCGAACGCACTGGCCAAAAACCGGGGCGCGATGATCGCCGAGTTCCAGAACGGCCGCCCGCCCAGGCCGACGTAAAGAAACGCGGTGACGGTGTGGATGCTGATCGCCCAGGCGATGGCGATGAACACGAACGGGATGTAGAACGCTTTGCGCGGCGTGCGCCCGCAGTAGGCGCAGTAGATCAGGTACCCGCAGATGTGCAGGTTGAGCAGCAGGTAGCCGTTCAACGCGATCACGTCCCACGTCAGCATCGAGATCGGGAAGTTGAATCTCCAGAAGAGGTGCATGAAACGGTCCGGCCGGCCGAGGTCCACCGTCACGAACAACAGGCACATCAGGATGACGGAGACGGCGAGCAGCTCGCCGAAGATCACCACGTCGTGCAGGTGCAGGTTGCGATAGACATAGACCGGGATGACCAGCATCGCGGCGGCGGCGGCGAGACCGACGAGGTAGGTGAAGTTGGCGATATAGAGGCCCCAGGATACCTGATCCGTCATGCCGGTCGTCACCAACCCATGGACGAACTGCTGGCAGTAGGCGTACACGCCACCCAGGGCGACGAGCGTCAGGCACGTCATCCAGAGGTGATACCGCCAGTCGCCGACGAAGCTGAGCCGGAAGCAATCCCACAGGAAAGTGCCGTAGCGCTTCACCGTGCCTCCTTCGGGTTGACCGGGGCGATCGGCTCGCGGTAGCGGCTCCCGCGTTCGTCGAAGTAGTAGAAGAACCGTGGCAGGGTCCCGACTTCCTCCTTGAGCACATAGACGCGCTTGTGCTTGAGGATGTAGTGCACCTCGCTGTTCGGATCGAGCACATTGCCGAACTTGCGCGAGCCCGTCGGACACACCTCCAGGCAGGCCGGGAGCCGTCCCACCCGCGTGCGGTGCAAGCAGAACGTGCACTTCTCCATGACCCCCTTGCGGCGAGGACGGTTGGAGAGGTAACTCATGTTCGCGTTGAGGTCACCGGCAGGGATCTGAGGCTCCGTGAAGTTGAATCGCCGAGCCCAGTAAGGACAGGCGGCTTCGCAGTACCGGCAGCCGATGCACCAGTCATAATCAATCACCGTGATCCCGTCCGGTTCCTGCCACGTGGCTTCGACCGGGCACACCTTGACGCACGGCGGCTTGGCGCACTGATGGCACTGCACCGGCATATACCACTTGTCCGGTCGCGGGACCTGCGCCGAGTCGTAGTGATGGTTCGCCGACTCGACGTCGATGCTGCCTTTCTCCATCTCAAGGACGCGGATGTATTGGATCTCGGGCGACCGGGACTGGTTGTTCTCCTGGACACAGGCGTGGACGCATTTGCGGCAACCGATGCAGCGGCTGATGTTGAGGCCATAGACGAACTCCACGCCATCGAGGGGCGGTGGGTCGGCAATCTTGGCCGTAACACCGAACCGGCGCTGCACGTGTTCCTGGATGCGGGCGAGGGCGCGCGTCTTGTCCTCGGGCGTCATTTCCTTGTAGTGTTTCTGCAGGAACTCCTCGAGGCCGGGCAAATCGTCCGCGGAGAGATGCCGCAAGGGCGACATCGCGGCCGCCAGCGCGGACAGCCCTGCTGCGACCGCGGTGCCCTTCACGAAGAAGCCCCGACGCGACATCTCCGGCGTCGCGGGTTTCGCCGCACCCGAGCTGGGATTTGAATCGGGGTTGGCCATGCGTCAGTGGCTCGGCTTCGGGGCGCGGTCCGGGGCAAAGACGCGGAGCGGGTCGTGCTCCGCCGCGTGACGAGGCGGTTCCTGGGGCCCCATGCGGAGTGTGTTCGGGCCCGGCGCTGGCCGCATGGGAGGGAACGGTGGCGCGTGCGGATCATGGCACTCGATGCACTTCCGCCGGGTTTGCGGTCCACGCGTCGTGTCCCAGAAGCCGTTGATCCGGCCATGCGAGCCGGCCTGCCAGTCGCGATAGACCGGGCCGTGGCATTTCGCGCAGACGAGCTGGGGCTGGTTCCAGGGGATCGGCTCGCCCCAGTCGTCCACGAACGCGTCGCGCTGGGTGCGATGGTGGCAGTTGAAGCAACGGGTGTTCAGGCCGTGACGGAGCGTGATCTCGGTATGTTGGGTGAGCGACCGGAGCGTTTCTTGAGGTGACGGAATGATCCGGTGGCAATCGCTACACTGGTAGGTAAAGGCGGCGACCCGATACTCCGGAACCAGCTTGGGCTGCCGGACCGGGGCGGAATCAGTCACCCGGGCGGGAAGTGGCGTGACCGACACCACCGGGCTCTCGAAGGGGACGGGGTTGAGCGCCAACACGCCCGCACCGGCAAACAGAACCAGGGGAACCCAGAAGGACTGCGCCCGCTTCATTCCCGGGCTTCCTTTCTCCCGCACCCGTCTACGTCCGCCGCACGGTACGGTTCGCGCCAAGCGAGAGGGCGGTTCACTGGCAGTTGAGTTCCCATGCGGGATTCGGCGACATGTTAGGAATTCCTTGTGCGCCGGTTCTTGATCCAAGTCAAGCCGTGGCGGGTTTAGCGGCAGCGATGGAGTCTTGTTCCTCTGGCGAGAGCGTGTATAACTGCGGTCAAACGAGAGAGCGGCCAGAATGTCGCGCGATCGGCCGCCGGTGTGCCGGCAAGCCGGGTTGATGCCTATGAGCGAAGAGAAAACACTGTTCCATGGATCCCCGTCCCAGGTCGTGAACCTCGGAGCGTACCTCCTGTCCGGAATTGTCGCGGTGGCGCTGGTCGCCGCCGCCATCCTGTTCCTGCCCTGGCTGGCGCCGGGTTTGGTGGCTCCGATCGGCTATGCCGGTTGGAACTGGCTCCTCCTCCGGTCCCGCGTCTATGAGGTCACGACCGAGCGCATCCGCGTGAGCACCGGCATCTTGACGCGCCGGACGGACGAGCTCGAGCTCTACCGCGTCGAAGACATCACGCTGGTGGAACCGTTGTCCCTGCGGTTGTTTGGCCTCGGCAACCTCGAGCTGGCCACGAACGACACGTCGAACCCCAGGCTCACCCTGCCGGCGATCAAGGGTGTGAAACAGCTCCGCGAGGACCTGCGCAAGGCGGTCGAGGAACGCCGCGAGAAGAAACACGTCCGCGTGGCCGAGTTCGAGCCGGGGCCGGGCGCTGGGTTGTAGAGGCGGTCAAGCGCCGAGGGCCGTTCAAGGACCCCGGTTTCGTAGCCGAGGTCACGAAGCTTCAAACTCCTCGGGAGGCAGCCATTCGTCAGCGGCTCCTGATGTCGGCTGCAACTCCCTCGACCGCTCCCTCGCCCCGGCCTTCCTGGCCGGAGTGTGTTGCAGTGCCAGACGGTGAGCCGCCAGCACGAACGAGGTGATGTCGGCGACGATGAAGGCACAGCGCGGCACTCAGCTTATTCCTTGACGGGTTCAGCAGCGGCCTCGGCAGGTTGTTTGCCAAACACGATGAACAGGAAAACCCAGAAGACGGCGAAGATTGCCGGGGGTATGAAGAATCCCTTCCAGTTATGGCGCTGGGCTTTCAAGTAGTCGTCACGGGTAACCCGACTGCCGATCTTGTCGAAGGTGGCCTTCAACTCGGCCTTGGTGTAAGAAATTCCGCCGGACTCCCACACTTCGGGAAGTTTATCGATGTCGATTGAGCCATCCGCCTTGGCGTACTTGCCGAGGTGTTCCCCGAAGTTGAAGATATTCTTGTCGCCCTTCAGGTATTTGACCGATTTCGCCAAGTCGAGGTATCGCCAGCCCGATGTTTCCATTTCAGGAACGTTCCAAGCCGGAAGACTCTTTGCCGCTTTCCCGTCCTGGATGGCCACGGTTTTCGTTATTGCGGGGGCACAGCGGTCAATCTGGTAGCCGAACAGATAACCGCTGAGCACCTGGCCAATTCCCAGAAGGAGGAAGGCCAGAAGACTTTGAACGCTCGCCTTGAGATGGGCGGGGGCAACGCGGTCGCCGAACATGTAGGCCGCGACGTAGAGGAAGGCGTAGGCCATACCATGACAGAGAAGCCCAATCAGGGCGAACTGGAATCCCCCGAGAGTGAAGATGAAATATCGAAGCGCCCAAGCACTCATGCCGATAACCAAAACCCATTTGAGACCGATTCTGGCGACACAAAAAGCGAGGATCGCCATGAAGAAGAGCTCAGAAAACTGGTTGAGTGTCGTCAGGGCAACCGGTGCTGGATAACCAAATTCGCTCAGATAGGCAACCACGGACGGGAAGAAGTAGTTGCTTCCGAAAATACTAACCATGAACGCACAGAGGACGAAGATGGTAAAAGTGGGGGACTTGAACAAGGCCAATGCCCCAAGGCCAAAGACGTCCTTCTTCGCCCCCTCGGCGGGAGCTCCTTTGGGCGGGGTATCCGGGAGAGTGAATGAGTAAAGTCCGAGCAAGATACCGCAGCCACCTCCAATAAAGAAGAAATAGGGAGTGGCGGCGCCACCAGCGAAAATCTCCACAACCAGATTGACCAGAATCCAGCCGAGGGTCCCAAAAATGAAGACCTTGGGCGCAGAGGCCGAATCCGGAATATGTTTGAAAACGACGGTGTTGACCAAGGGAATTGACGGCATGTAGCAAATTCCGGAGAGGAGCATCAACACCATCAGCGATGCGAACGGAACCACGACCGCGCCCCCAGCCGCCCGGGATTCCGCCTGGGCACAGATGACACCACAAGCCAGCAGCGCTGCTCCCGAGATTAGATGCAACAGGCCAAGCACCTTCTGGGCGGAAAAGAAACGGTCCGCAATCGGACCAATGATCATCGGGGCAATAATGGCTCCCAACGGAATCGCCATGAAGAGGTAGCCGATGTGAGGACCGCTCATCTTCCCATTGAGGTAGCCTCCGAGCGCTACAGACCAACTTCCCCAAATCGCAAATTGCAGCAGGTACGCCAACTGCAATCTTGGGTAAACACAGCGCACTTTGTTTTCTGTCATTCTGAACTCCCGGTCGTTTTTGGTTTAGTCGATTGGATTGTCCTTAAGAAATGGCAGCAATCCGAATGCTGGTTTTATGGCAGCAACCTCAGGCGGCTTCAAGAGGAAATTCCTGACAGTCTGCATACAGGGCTCTGGACTACCTGCGCCGACCCGTCAGCCCCCGCCCAGAGGTCAAAAGGGCCTTTGACGCTCACGCGGTAGGACGGCAATCCCAAGTCGTTTGAAGAGCCAAGTGCCGCCGCCCGCGACAGCTACTCCGCATCCGACAATGGGAACGGCCAGGAAGAGAATCGGAAAGTGGGCTCGTGGAAGAACTCTGGGAAACAACCAGAAGGCGCAAAAGATACCCCCTGCCGCAGTGGCGGCGACCGGGAAGGCGTTGAGGATGCAGGACTGCTGCAGGGGCGTGAAGTTCAGGCTCGGCAGGTAGCCGTAGATCAGCGGCAGCCAGGCGCCCCAGATGATGAACTCCAGGATCATCATCAGGAAGAGCCGCAGACGGATTGCTTTATTCATGGGTGACGTGGGTTGGTGTTGATGGCCGCACGTTAAGCAAGCCCCCGACCCGATGCAAGCCAAGAGCGGTGCCGTTCCGTGATGTCGTTCCGTGATTGCCTCCTCGAGGCGACCCCGCTAAGCTGCCGCCTGATGCACCTCTGCCTCCATAGCGCATGAGCAGCCTACCACTCATCCTGGCCTCCGCGTCGCCCCGCCGGGCGGACCTGCTGCGTCAACTCGGGCTGGAGTTCCAGGTCGTTCCCAGCGCGGCGCCCGAAGCCCACCGCGAGCAACTCACGGCCCGTGAGTTGTGCCAGATCAACGCTTATCGCAAAGCGCGCAAGGTGGCCAAACAGTGGCCGGACGCCCTGGTGCTCGGCGCCGACACGCTCGTTTGTCTGGGCAACCGGCTCTACGGCAAGCCGGCCGACCTTGCGGATGCCGCCCGGATGCTGGCCGAGTTGCAGGGGCGCACGCACCAGGTCATCACCGGCGTCTGCCTGATCCACTGGCGAAAGCACCGCCGGCGACTGTTCGTCGCGGTTACGGACGTCACGTTCCGTGCGCTGGACGCGGCCGCCATCGACCGCTATCTCCAGCACGTTCACCCGCTCGACAAGGCCGGGGCCTACGCGATCCAGGAACACGGCGAGTTGATCGTGCACGAGATCTCCGGGTCGTTCTCCAATGTCGTGGGTTTGCCCGTGGAGCAGTTGCCGGTGGAGCTGTCCGCGTTTCAAGTGCGGGCTTGAGAACGCGTGGGTTGCTTTTTCGTGAGATCGGGCCAAGGTATGCGCGGTCGTTGACCGGTATGGAAATCATCTATTTCGTCGGCATCCTGGTGGTCTGGTTCGCGTTGCAGAAGTGGATTCTGCCGCGGCTCGGCATCCGCACCTGACTGTCGGATCGTTGCTCGGTCGAGCAACCGGATCCGAAGGCCAGGAACGAACCGCCCCGCACGCCCTCACCTTGAATCGGCTACGGTTCGGGCGTGGCAGCCGGGCAATGCTGGCGGACGGCGGTCGCCACTTCGCGCAGCCAGGCCTGGCGTTGGTCGGGGGTGCTGAGGATCACTGAACTGAAGTTGCGGCGATAGACGGTCGTCACCCCGCAGAGGCCGAACACGACCTTCCGCCATAGCGTTTCCAAGGGATCGCCGTAGAGCTCCTCTTCCTTTTCCTGGGGTGTGTTGGCCGTGTTGAATACCAGGCCCATGCGGGCCTTCAGCAGACCGACCGGTTTGGCGCCGCCCTTTCCGTCGGGCACAAAGTTGTAGGCCCGACCGGCACGGAGCACGCGGTCGGTCCAGCCGCGCAGGATGGCGGGCGGTTGGCTCCACCAGTTGGGGTGGATGAAGATGATGCCGTCGGCCTCGCCGATCTCCTGGCAGTGTCGCTCGATGACCGGCGGGAGCGGGGCGTCTTTCGCCAGTTCCGCGGCCGTCATTACCGGGTCGAACTGCTCGGCGTAAAGATCGTGGAAGGCGATTTCGTGTTTCAAGGCGGCCAGCGTTTCAACGGCGGTCTGGGCGATCACGTGGTTGAAGCTGGCCGGGTTGGGGTGGGCCAGGATAAGGGAGACTCTCACTCGTGGTTCCGCTGGGTTCCTACGGCTCAGGCGGCGGGCGTGCGCTCCTTGATCGGGACGTAAGGACGCTTCGTGTTGCCGACGTACACCTGTCG